>Ga0224496_10000110_pt1 | contig 60141 bp, 56 predicted proteins | sample SF_Jul11_sed_USG_2_FD_168127 | JGI IMG/M metagenome (GOLD analysis project Ga0224496, IMG submission 168127) | Sediment microbial communities from San Francisco Bay, California, United States - SF_Jul11_sed_USGS_8_1 | ecosystem: Environmental > Aquatic > Marine > Sediment | place: USA...
GTTTGCGTAATCTTCATTATGGCTTCTCCTTTTTGTTAGCAGATAGTACCGGTTGTGAGCGACAACCCTCATATTGTACATCAGCTCTTGAAGGAGAAGCCTTTTTGTGCGCTGCCTAATAGTATGTTCAGGGGAAAATCTGGCCTGCGGCCAGTTTTCCCCTGATCTTGGTCGTTATACAGAGAAAAAAATGAAAGATGAATTTATTGAATATGAGCTTGTTTTAGAAAGTCAAAGCTCTGGAGATATCATTTTTCTTAAATCCCTTTTAGATGCAGAACAAATCACTTATTTCGTCCAAGGTGAACATGTTTCACATTATGTGTACCACTCAGTTCCAATGAGGCTGATTGTAAAAAAGGGAGAAGTAGCAAAAGTTCAGGAATTATTAAAAAACGTCGAACTCTCTTCTACTTATAGTGGTTTTAAACGCTCAGGGAAGAATAACGAAGTATAACACACTGCATAAAAGTGAACTAAATGGAACAAGCCATCAAAATGTTCATAATTTGCCTGGCAAGTATTGTTCCTGTTGGTGGTCTAATCTATTTAGCTGCTAGCATCAAATCAGGAAAAATTATTACAAGAGAACCGTCAAAACTACTCGTCTATAAAACGGTAAGCAGAAAAGAAGATCAAAAAGCATTTTGGGTTTCATGGTCCGCCATTTTTATCTTCTTTATGGCCATGTTTATATTTTTTGTCTTTCTTACAGTTTCGAAATGGGACCTGCCAATTGAAAGCTTTGTAAGACTTTAAAACAACAATGAATTGTATAACAATATAATTAAGCGGACTGGAATAAGCGCTGCCATGTTTCCTGATAATCCGTGGCCAGCCGCTTATCTCGTCGTTATAAGTCTACAAACACAAAACAATTATGCTCATACTTGAAATCGTCTCTTTTATCGCAACTATTATCCTTGGTGTCCTTTGGATCAAGTTTCCAAATTACAACTGGGAACCGTGGATAGTTCTATGCGGCGCCGTCACCTTAGCAGCGGACCTAATTCGTCGAGTCACCAATGAAAGGCATTCTAAAGCATCGTCAGTTATAATCCCCCCGCAAAACGCTAGAACCCTGAGTCAAGAGGCAAAGTGGCTCAAAAGTAATATTCATGAAGCAAAACTTAGCGAATCGTTGCCGCGAGCACTCCAGTTCTCTAAAAGTATTGATAACAAGAAACTGGAACGATGGATTCGCCTTGAATTATATGGTTACAACAAAGATGGCGGAATGACTGACAATGACTTTGTTCCTGAATATAGAGCCGTGACCGGACGATGGGTGGATCAATTCAATCAGATGTTAGACATTACTCATTACTCAGGAGACATTTCTATCGTCAATGAATACCGATTTCGTTACGGTGTTGCCAAGCTTGAAGACCTAGCATCTAGACATGATATGCAAAATATTGCAGATGAACATTTTATTAACTTATTGCGGGAACATATGGGCGTCGAAGTAATTCGGTTCTGTTTCAGCCCAGTAGAAATTCGTGGGGTTCTTGATACAATACGAAATAAACTTGCGGAGATGGTGCTGGATTGCTTATCGAGTGAAAAAGCATCCTTATAACCAGGCAATCAAGGGGAAAACAGCCCCTCCGGGTCAATTTCCCCTTATCTTAATCGTTATGTTCAAACTAAATAGGAAATAAAATGACCATCGATTACGAGTTTTTGAAAATCTTTGGATATATATTCGTATATCCTCTCATGGTTATTTTTATGACAACCAAAATTGCCAAATGGCATTTTGAAAAAGATATAAAAAAGCAATATTTGTTAGCAAAAGATTCAGTCGCTAACGAGTTAATTCTTGCCATTTCAAATATGCTAGTTGCAATGTGGGACTTAGCAAACACAGACAAGTTAATTAAAGACGGAAAATTAGATGGCCAAGATAAAAACGTATTAAACAATATTCAAAATCTTTATAATAAAATTCATGAGAATACTATGGCTAGCTATCTTTACCTAGGCAAAGCAGGGCTGTATTTTGGAACAAATATTGTGGAAGAAATTTCGGAATTTCAATCTGAATTAAACAATATGATATCTGAAAATAATCTTGAAGTATTTTCAATGGACAGATGGGGAGAGTATAGAAGACAGAAAATATTGCCAGTATTAAACCAGTTACATGCCGAATTAAAAGGCACTGTTTTCGACGGAATAAAATCATTCAGGCTTTATATAACCTAATATAACACCAAAACATAACCAGGCAATCAAGGGGAAAACAGCCCCTCCGGGGCGATTTCCCCTTATCTTAATCGTTGGCTTACTTAATAGGTAACACCCATAAAATGAGAAACCTGAAAGCATTATTAAAAGAATTGCCAAAATTAACCTTTGTGAATTTGCTGAAAGCACTTTTTGCAATAACTGTTGTCGCGACAATAGGTTGGCTCGGCGGTATCTTTCATGTTTATCAAACCATATGGACATACTTAAAAATATTGCTCCAATCACAAACCCCACTGTGGGCAACAATATCACTCCTGGCCTTGTCCAGTCTTTGGTTGTACTTAATAACATCTCATAAAAAAACATTTAGAAAGTCCTCCGGGGGGACAGATTTATTCTCGGCAATGGGAGTAAAATGGCTTGTTTCTTATCAACATAAGTCCATAATTCATTTTGATGAGAATCCATTTTGCCCACATCATAAAACTAGAATGGTAGGAATCAGAGACAGTTTTGTTTGCCCTCAAGATAATTGCAATTTTAAAATATCCAGACAGGACTTAGCATTCGCATTGACTCCAGCCAAGAATATTGTTGAGGCTCTAATCCTAGAAAAATAAAACCAGCCAACCAAGCGCTACAGAAGGAAAACAGCCCCTTCGGGTCTATTTCCTCTGAGCTAGGTCGTTCCGAAAAAATGATTTTCCAAAACGTAAAATCAATAAGTTGCAATACACACATTCCGAAAAAGATAATCGATAACTATCTGAAATTAATATAAAATTTAGGTGATCCGTAATCAGTAGGTCAGCGGTTCGACTCCGCTTATTGGCTCCAGTAATATCAAGGGTTTCCGGTTAATTTCGGGAGCCCTTTTTTCGAAAGAAACCACTCTATTCGTACTTGAAATTCTCCCCTTGATCATGATTTTTATCCCCTTGCCTTTTTAAGAAAAAGGATTATCATAAGTTGATGTTTAAGTATTTAACTTAATACCTTAATACTGGTTGGTGCTGTAATTGCCGATCTCCTCGTTATTTTCGTTGCCTGCAACTTCTTGATTTCATGCTTTAAATTTTTTTTGTGTGGGTAGCAAGATAATGTTAGGATGGAGTCGGGTGTAAGCCTATTTGGATAAGTAAATATGTGCCTGTCGATCGGGGTTGATCGTTTCTCGCGGTAGCCTCGGCCCTGGGCCACTGAATTTCAACAATAAAAAAGATAGATCATGCCATGCGAATCAGAAAATTAAGCCTATTGTCCCTGCTCTTGTTTCTTGCGGTTGCCCTCTCGCTGCCAACGCTGTCCATGGCCGATGCGCAACCGGCCCTGCCCGCGGTTTGGACCGTGCAGCAGGCGGTGCGCTTTGCCCTGGCTAACAGCCCCGACAGCCGGATCACCCGTCAGCGGATCGATGCCGCCCGGGCCATGGTGCGGCAGAGCAAGGCCGCCTTCTATCCCCGGCTCGGGATCAGTTCCCAGTACAGTCAGACCAATAACCCCATGTACTCCTTCGGTAATATTCTCAACCTCGGGGCCTTTAACCAGTCCATCGATTTTAATAATCCCGGCCGGACGGACGACTTGAACCTGGCCGCTCATCTTGAGTATCGGCTCTTTAACGGCGGCCGCGATCTGGCGGGGCTGGGGGCGGCTAAGGCCTCGGTCACCGCGTCCAGCAGCGACGCCCAGGCCTTGCTGGGTCAGCTTGGCTTTGAAGTGGTGCAGAGCTTTTTTGTTATTGTTCAGGCCGGGGAAACCGTGCAGGCCCGGCAGTCCCAGGTTGAGGCGATCAGCGGCTCCTTGGCGGTTGCCAGGGCGCGTTTTGAAGCCGGCGCCCTGCTGCGGACCGATCTGCTCAACCTTGAGGTGCAGGAGGCCGATGCCAGGGAGAACCTGATTGCGGCCCAACATGGACTGGAGCTTGCCAAACGCGGCTTTCTTAACCTCCTCGGCCTGGAGGGCGGCCAGGTCGTCCTTGATCCCCAGCCGGACATGGTGCTGCCGGTGCCGCTTGATACGAGTTGCGACCGGCGGCCGGAGTTGCAGAGTCTTGATGCCGTAATCCAGGCCGCCGAGGCCCGGGTCCGTCAGGCTGAGGCCGATCGTTACCCCACCGCCGATGCCTTTGCCTCCTATCAGGTGGACAAGGGCTACGATCCCCTGGAAGGCTCCGGCAACTCCTGGCTGGCCGGGGTGAAGGTTAATTACACTCTTTTTGAAGGCAACCGCAGCGGCGCCGTTATCGCCGAAGCCAAGATTCGCTTAATCGAGGCCCGCGAGCAGCGGCGCAAGCTCACCCTCGCCATCGGCCTTGAGGCGGAGCAGGCGCGGCTGGCCCTGCGTCAGGCCGAGGAGCGCTTGCAGGTCACCGGCAAAATGGTTGAACTGGCCCGGGAAAACGCCCGACTCAACCGGGAACGTTTCAAGGAGGGGGTGGTGCTTTCCGCGGATCTGGTCGATGTGGAAAATCGTCTTACCGACGCCAGGGTTCGGCAGGTGGCGGCCAAGGTCGGGCACCGGATCGCGGTGGCGGATCTGCGCCGGGCCGTGGGTTTGGCTCAATTTGAAGAATCGGCCGAGCAGGGGGCTCTCGCCCCGGCCTCGGTCGCCAATAATCAAAATAAAGGAGGCGGAGAGTAACCATGCCGCGATTAAAAAGATACGTCATTGTCCTGGCCTGCGTGTTGTTGATGTTGGCGGGCTGCAAGGAAGAACAACATGAGGCCGGCCAACAAGCGCCCCTGGCCACGGTTCAGGTCAAGGTCGCCCCGGTCAGCTACGAGGCGTCCAAGGGACAGATCGAGGTGCTCGGCACCGTGGAGCCGGTGGAACGGGCGGTGATTGCCGCCAAGGTTACCGGGACCATCGCTAAGATGCCGGTGGTGCTCGGCTCAACGGTTAAGGCCGGCCAGTTGCTGGTCGAGATCAGCGCCAATGAGATCGCCGCCAAGCTCCGCCAGGCCCAGGCCCAGTTGGAGCAGGCCCAGCGTAATCTTGATCGGGAGACCAGGCTGCTGGCCCAAAACGCCTCCACCCCGGAAACGGTCAAGTCCATGCAAGAGGCGCACCGCATCGCCCAGGCCGGCCATCGTGAGGCGCAGACCCTGGTCGGCTACACCACCATCACCGCCCCCTTTGCCGGGCAGATCACGGTCAAGCCGGTCAATGTCGGCGACCTGGCCACCCCCGGGGTGCCGCTCTTGGTGCTGGAGAACAACCGCCGCCTGCAGGTGGTCACCGCGGTGCCCGAGGCCCTGGTGGTGAACATCCATCGCGGCGACAAGCTCATGGTGCGAATCCCGGCCGCCGATCTGGTTGCCACCGGCACCGTGGCCGAGGTGGCCCCGGCCGCCGATCCCGCCTCCCGGACCGCGCCGGTCAAGATCGATATCGCTTCTTCCGACAAGTTGCGTTCCGGCCAGTTCGCCCGGATCTCGCTGGCGGGGGAGGGCGGTCGAACCCTTTTTATCCCTGCCTCGGCGGTGATCCCCTTTGGTCAGATGGAGCGGGTTTTTGTGGCCCGCGACAACAAGGCCGAACTCAGGCTGGTGCGCATCGGCATGCAGCAAGGCAATATGGTCGAGATTCTCTCCGGCCTTAACCCGGACGAACAGGTGGTGGTTGTAAACGGCACCCACTTAATCGACGGACAACCTCTCGAAATCATGCCATGAGCGATCATACTACTTCCCCCCGACAACTTGGCTTTGCCGGCCGCATGGCGGCGGCCTTTATCGACTCGAAGCTGACCGTGATCGGCCTCATCGCTTCAATGCTGCTGGGGTTGATGGCCATTGTCCTGCTGCCCCGCGAAGAGGAGCCGCAGATCAAGGTGCCGATGATCGACGTGCTGGTGGCCATGCCCGGCGCCAGCGCCAAGGAGGTGGAGCAGCAGGTCGCCATCCCCATGGAAAAGCTGCTCTACGAGCTGCCCGGCATCGAGTACATCTATTCCACCTCCATGCCCGGCCGCGCCATGCTGGTGGCCAGGTTTTACGTGGGGGAGGACCCGGATAAATCCGTGGTTCAGCTCAATCAGAAACTGGCCACCAATTTTGACCGTATTCCCAAAGGGGTGTCGCCGCCGCTGGTTAAGCCCCATACCATCGACGATGTGCCGGTGCTGGCCCTGACCTTTCATGGCCCGGGCTACGACTCCTTTACCCTGCGGCGCTTGGCGGCCCAGGTGGACGATGCGGTCAAGAGCATCTTCGAGGTGGCCGAGACCAAGATCATCGGCGGCAGCCGGCGCCAGGTGCTGGTCCGGTTCGACTCCATCGCCCTGGCCGCCCGCCATCTCACCCCGGACGATCTCGCCATCCACCTGCAGCAGGCCAATCGCCGGACGCAATCCGGCACCCTGCTGTCGATGAACAATGAAATGCTGCTGCAGACCGGCACCTTCCTTACTTCGGCCCGCGAGATCGGCCGGGTGGTGGTGGGGGTCTTCGGCAACCGGCCGGTTTATCTCGACGAGGTGGCCACGGTTACCGACGGCCCGGCCGAGCCCGATACCTATGTCCTCTACGGCAAGGCCGGGGCCGGGGGCGATCAGGCGGCGGTGACCCTGTCGGTGGCCAAGCGGCCCGGCGCCAACGCGGTGCAGGTGGTCAACACCGTGCTGGCCAAGATCGATACTCTCAAGGGGACGCTGATCCCCAATGACGTGACGGTGAGCGTTACCCGCGACTATGGCAAGACCGCGGCGGATAAGTCCAACGAGCTTCTGCTGCACATGGCCATCGCCGTGTTCGGGGTGGCCGTGCTGATTCTCTTCTTCCTGGGCTGGCGGGAGTCGACCATCGTCATGCTGGCCATCCCCTCGACCCTGGCCCTGACCCTGTTGCTTTTCTATCTCTACGGCTACACCCTTAACCGGATCACCCTCTTTGCCCTGATTTTCTCCATCGGTATTCTGGTGGATGACGCCATCGTGGTGGTGGAGAATATCGTCCGCCACATGCGGCTCTCCTCCAACCGCAGCAAGTCGCTGACCAAGGTGGCGATTGAGGCGGTGACCGAGGTGGGCAACCCCACCATCCTCGCCACCTGGGCGGTGATCGCCGCCATTTTGCCCATGGCCTTTGTCGGTGGCCTGATGGGGCCGTACATGCGGCCGATTCCCATCGGCGCATCGGCGGCGATGATCTTTTCGCTGGTGATCGCCTTCACCATCACCCCCTGGGGGGCGGTGCGGATCCTGAAGCGCAAATCTGCCGGTGCCGAATCAACCCCCGGCGGCGACGATGATCATGATCACGCCCCGGACGATTTTTTCACCAGGCTTTACCACCGGGTGATGGATCCCTTGCTCAACCACGCCGGTTGGCGGCTGGTCTTCTTTGTCGCCATCACCGCCATGTTGCTCGGCACCTGTTCCATGTTCTACTTCGGCCTGGTCAAGGTCAAGATGCTGCCCTTTGACAACAAGAGCGAGTTCCAGGTGATCCTCAACATGCCGGAAGGCTCCACCCTGGAGCAGACCGCCCGGGTGGCCCGGGAGATGGCGGCGGTGGTGGCCCAGGACCCGGAGGTGGTCGATTACCAGATCTACGCCGGGACCGCCTCGCCCTATAACTTCAACGGCCTGGTTCGCCATTACTTCATGCGCAGCGGCGCCGAGGTGGCCGACATCCAGGTCAACCTGCGCGCCAAGGAAGAGCGCAGCCTGCAGAGCCATGATATCGCCAAGCGTGTCCGGCCGGCGCTTGCGGCCATTGCCGCCAAGTACGGCGCGGCCATGGCCGTGGCCGAGGTGCCGCCCGGCCCGCCGGTGCTGCAGACCCTGGTCGCCGAGATCTACGGCCCGGATGATGCCTCGCGGCTGGGGCTCGCCACCAAGGTGAAGGAGATCTTTGAGGCCACCACCGGGGTGGTGGATGTGGACTGGTACCGGGAGGCCGAGCGCACCAAGACCGTGCTCACCGTTGACAAGGAAAAGGCGGCCCTGAGCGGGATCTCCGAGGAACAGGTGACCCGGGCGGTGCAGACCGCGGTGCATGGGGCGGCTATCGACCTCTTCCATCAACCCCGGGATAAGGAGCATATCGATATTATCCTGCAGCTGCCCCTTGCCCAGCGGGCCAGGGTGGCCGGAGTGCTCAATATCGCCCTGCGCTCGGAGCAGAACCCCCAGGCGCCCCTGGTGCCGCTGCGGGAGCTGGTCCATGTCAGCGAGGAGAAGGTTGAGCAGCCGATCTTCCGCAAGAATCTCAAACCGGTGACCTATGTTACCGGCGACGTGGCCGGGCTGGTGGAAAGCCCGGTCTACGCGATCTTTGCCATGAACGAGCAGCTGGCCAAGCTCGACGGCCGCAAGTTCGGCGGCACCCGGGATCATGTGACGATCTACAACCTGCAGCAGCCCTTCAGCGAAGCGGAACCGGCCATGAAATGGGACGGCGAATGGCACATCACCCTGGAGGTCTTCCGCGACCTGGGGCTGGCCTTCTGCGCGGTGATGGTGCTGATCTACATGCTGATGGTGGGCTGGTTCAAGGATTACATCACGCCGCTGGTGGTGATGGCCGCCATCCCCTTTTCATTGATCGGCATCCTGCCGGCCCACTGGGGGCTGGGCGCCTTTTTCACCGCCACCTCGATGATCGGCTTCATGGCCGGCGCCGGGATCGTGGTCCGCAACTCCATCATCCTGGTGGACTTTATCGAGTTGCGGGTCAGCCACGGCCTGGAGCTGGCCGAGGCGGTGGTGGAGGCGGGGGCGATTCGCTTCCGGCCCATGCTGCTCACCGCCCTGGCCGTGGTGGTCGGGGCGTCGGTGATCCTCGCCGATCCCATCTTCCAGGGGTTGGCCATCTCGTTGATGTTCGGCGAGATCGCCTCGTTGCTCATCAGTCGGATGGCGGTGCCGGTGCTCTACTTCATGATCAAGAACCGCGGCAGCAAAAAACCGCTGCCGGTCTAAGGGGTAGCGTGCTGAGAGGGGCGGCAAGGTCGGCGACTTTGCGCTGCCGCCCCGGCGCTTAAGGCTGCCGCCGCGCAGATCTTCAGGTAAATTTCAGGAGAGCGGATCTCCGCATTTCTTACAGGAAACGGCATCGGCGTCCGCACTGCTGCTGTTATGGCAAGATTTCCCAGGTTTTTTTTCCTTAGCGCTGACTTTGGCCATTTCCACGGTCACAATGCCGGCGGGCCCCGCGAGATGTTCTAGCCAAGGATCATGATTGTCGCGGCAATAGTCTGGCCGGGGGGGTGACAGGCGAAATGTCGCGGTAGGCCACCGTGGTCAGGGTGACGATTGCCCAGTAGATGCGGCGCGGGATACTGGTGAAGCCGCTGCTTGCCGGCTGGCAGGCCGAACCCGCAACCGGGTAAGGGGCTATCCGGTCACTCTTTGCCGCGCGAATCTACAGGTATGGTCGGGGGGAAGACAAAGAAAAAAAGAAGTGGCTGGGAGACAGGGATTCGAACCCCGATAGGCAGAGTCAGAGTCTGCAGTCCTACCGTTAGACGATCTCCCAGCATTGTGTTCAAAAAAAGAAGGGTCAAAAATAGAAGAAGAGGCCGATTATGTCAAGTAGAATCTGACTTGGGCCGAAACTTTACGAGATTATAATCCCGGCGTAGCCCACTACCTGGCTTATGTCGCCGCTGGCTTCCCCCGAATCGGTGTAGCGGACCAGCTCCGCCTTGCTTGCCCCCAGCTCTTGTGCCGCGATCATGGCAATGGTGGCCGGCATCACGCCGCACATGGTGATCCCCTTGTCCTTGACCGTCTTATAGAGGCCTTCCGGGTCAAAGGCCTTGATCCGGTCAATGGCCAGGTTGTCTTTGGCCGTGGCCGAGGCCCTTGATTCGTAATGGCTCATGTCCGAGCTCGCCACCATCAGCACCGGTTTGCCGTATTCCTTGATCGCCTTGGCCAGGCTGATCCCGACCTCCCGGCAGGTTTCATAACTGAGATAGGAGATCACCAGCGGGGTGATGGTGAAATCCTGGCGCAGGTATTGGAGAAAGGGGACCTGCACCTCAAGAGAGTGCTCAAAGCGGTGGGCCAGGGTGTCTTCCTTGATGGTGGCTGAGTGTTTAAGCAGGAGGGCGGCCAGGGTTTCATTGATATCCACCTCGCCCAGGGGCATCATCCAGGAGCCTTGGTCCATGAGGGCCACGGCCTTGCCGTAACCGTGATGGTTTGGCCCCAGGATAATTATATCGGCCGGAATATTGACCTTGGCCAGGGTTTCGCCGGCCACGGCGCCGGAATAGATATAGCCGGCATGGGGTGACACCACGGCCAGGGCATCTTGTTTGTCCGAGATGTTGGGGATGAGTCCTTCCAGCATCCGGCGCAGGCTTTTGGCCTCGCCCGGATAGAACTGGTTGGCTACGGCGGGATCTCTTTGCATGGCTTGCCTCCTGATCACACTAAAAGAAGGTGGATTTTGCTCCACCTGTAGATCAGATTATAGCAGAGAGGGGGCCGGAAGGAATATTATTTTCGTCAGTTGCTTTTTACCTGCCACGAAGTGCCGGCGGCATCGTCCTTAAGCTCGATGCCCTGCTCCAGCAGCTGATCGCGGATCTCATCGGCCCTGGCCCAGTTTTTATCCTGTCGGGCCTGGTTTCTCTGGTCGATGAGTGCCTGGATCTCATCCGGGGTGATGGTCATGGTGCTCAGGATTTGATCCTGCTCCTTTTCCATATGGGCGGCGGGGTCGTCGTTGAGCAGGCCCAGCACCTGGCCGAGTTCCTGTACGGTGGCCGCCCCCTGGTGCAGCAGGGTGAGATCGGCGGTTGCCGGTTCGGCGGGCAGGTGCTGGCGGATCTTGTTAAGGGCTTTTACCACCTCAAAGATGTGGCCCAGGGCCTGGGCCGTGTTGAAATCATTGTCCATCGCCTGATGGAAGCGCTCGGCCAGGCTTGTGATCTTTTGCATATCCTTTTTCGAGGCCGCGCCCTTGGCCTTGTCATTGCCGGTCGTGGGCAGCTGGCCAATCTCGGCCAGGCAGCTGTAAATCCGGTTGAGGCCGGTTACCGCATCGTTCAAGGCCGTGGAGGAATAGTCCAACGGGTTGCGGTAATGGGTGGAGAAGATGAACAGGCGCAGGGCCTCGGCCGGGTAATCGGCCAAGACCTCGCGGATGGTGAGGAAGTTGCCCAACGATTTGGACATCTTCTCATCCTTGATGTTGACAAAGCCGTGATGGACCCAGTATTTGACAAAGCCCTCGCCGTTGGCGCCTTCGCTTTGGGCCAGCTCGTTTTCATGGTGGGGAAAGATCAGATCCTTGCCGCCGCCGTGGATGTCGAAGGACTTGCCGTGGTATTTGCGGCTCATGGCCGAGCATTCGATGTGCCAGCCGGGTCGGCCCGGGCCCCAGGGGCTTTCCCAGGTGGGCTCGCCTGGCTTGCTCCCTTTCCAGAGGGCGAAATCCATGGGGTGCTGCTTCTCTTCGTTCACCGAGATCCGGGCCCCGGCCTGCATGTCTTCCAGGTTGCGGCCGGAAAGCGAGCCGTAGCCCGCGAATTTGGTGACCTTGTAATAGACGTCATTGCCCACCTGATAGGCCAGATCCTTGGCGATCAGTTCCTGGATCATGTCGATAATTTCCTGAACATGCTCGGTGGCCTTGGGTTCGAGGGTGGGGGGGAGGACGCCTAGATTTTCCATGTCCTCGTGGAACATGCGGATAAAGCGGCTGGAGAGCTCGTCGCAGGTGGTGTTCTGCTCCTGGGCCCGTTTGATGATCTTGTCGTCGATGTCGGTGAAATTGCGGATATAGGTGACCTTAAAGTCGCGGTGGCGCAGGTAGCGGACGATCATGTCGAAAACCAGGGCCGAGCGGGCGTGGCCGATGTGGCAGTAGTCGTAAGCCGTGATCCCGCAAACGTAAAGTTTTACATGCCCTTGTTCAATGGTTTCAAGGGGGGCCTTTGTGCCGGACAGAGTGTTGTAGATGGATATGGTCATTTTTAAAATTATCGTGCTGATGGTTTTAAGTTGTGAAATATCTTTTGCCCGGTTAAGTCGTCCTGTTTTTTATGACGGTAATAAAAAAATAAAACAGAATCGCTTCGAGACATCGTTGATTTTAGGAAAATATGTTATATACCCTTTTCTGGTTTTAACGGCAACCATGTTATCTTGCGGGTTTGGCCTGGGTTTGTCTTAACATTTTAAATGTATCCTGTCGGGAAACTATCGGAAAGTCATGGAGATACTAGCTAGTCATCAGTTCGAAAACGGAATGCGGTTTGCGGTATACAATCATAGCAAAAAAATGGCCGGAGATCGCTGGTTGGTAAAGGTTGTCTGCCGCGGCGAGATCCCGGTGCGGGATGATTTCTTTGCCGCCATTTCGGAGAGCGACGCCGAACTGGTGTCGGCGGTGCGCCTTAAAATCGGTGATCTGCTTGATTTCGAAATCCCCAAGGAACGTTTTTTTATTGATGAGGCGGAGATGGCCGAGGTGCTGCAAGGCATGGTCGCGCAGGTCAACCAAAACATGGTCACCTATCTTGAAAATCCTGAATTTCCCCAACGCCTTTTTAATAAGCGTTATGCGGAGATCAGGCAGGCTTGCGTGGTCGAGCTCGGCTATAAAAAGATCAAGCATGCTGAAGATGACGACACCATGACCGATTTTTCCGGGTGTTTTAAAGATTAAGGCTAGTTGAGCGCCGCTGGATCGCGGTAGTTTTTCCCGGGTTGGTGGCTCTTTGTCAGCCTGATGTTGTGAGCCGGTTATGCGGCCGCGGGGTTGCTTAACCCAGGAGTTTAAGGCTGGTAATCCTTGCGGTTCGCTTTGAGTTTGTCCTTGACAAATTGGGCGGATAACATAATATTCCCGCTTTTAACATTAATAGGTAAATGATAATATTTCTTGCTGGCAGGGGACCCTGTTCCAGGGATGACACTCCGACAAACCTCCGGTTTAATCGGGCGTAAGCCTTCCCTTTCAGTTTGAGCTTTTTAGGTAAAAAAGGAGAAATGATGAAAGTCTTAGTCAGTGATAACCTGTCCCAGGTGGGAGTGAAAATGCTTGAGGACGCCGGACTTGAGGTTGATGTTAAAACCGGTCTTGCCCCTGAAGAGCTGAAGGCTATTATCGGTCAGTATGACGGATTGGTTATCCGCAGCGCTACCAAGGCAACCGCCGAGATCATCGAAGCGGGCGACAAGCTCAAGGTTATCGGCCGCGCCGGTATCGGGCTGGACAACGTAGACATTCCGGCGGCCAGCCAGAAGGGGATCATCGTCATGAATGCCCCGGACGGCAATGCCACCACCGCGGCCGAGCATGCCATTGCCATGATGATGTCGCTTACCCGGAATATCCCCCAGGCCACCTCTTCGATGAAGGCCGGCAAGTGGGAGAAAAAGAAATTCCCGGGCCGCGAGGTTACCGGCAAGACCGTCGGTATCGTCGGTATCGGCCGGATCGGCGGCATCTTTGCCGATCGCGCCCAGGGCCTCAAGATGAAGGTTATCGCCTATGACCCGCACATGCCCAAAGAGATGGTTGAAAAGCTCGGCATCGAGCTGGTCAGCCTGGAAGAGCTTTGTAAGCGCGCCGATTATATCTCCATCCATGTGCCGCTCACCAAAGAGACCAAGCACCTGCTGTCCACCGAGCAATTCAAGGCGATGAAGAACGAGTGTATGGTGGTTGACTGCGCCCGTGGCGGCGTGATTGACGAGGAGGCTTTGTACCAGGCCTTAAAAACCGGCGAGATTCGCGGCGCCGCCCTTGACGTATTCGAGGTCGAGCCCACCAATAAAGAAAACTGCCCTTTGCTTGAGCTGGATAATTTCATCTGCACCCCGCATTTGGGGGCGTCCACCTCCGAGGCCCAGCTTAACGTAGCCACCGCCATTGCCGAGCAGGTTGCCGATTACCTGCTGCGCGGCACCGTGACCAATGCGGTGAACGTGCCTTCGGTCAGCGCCGATGTGCTTTCCCAGGTCGGTCCCTATATCACCCTGGCCGAACGGCTTGGTTCGTTCCACATGCAGATTGCCAAGGGCGGGGTTGAAGAGGTTGCCCTTGAGTTCTGCGGCGACTTGGCCGAGATGGTTACCAGCCCCATCACCGTGGCTTTCCTCAAGGGTCTGTTTACGCCGATCCTCAAGGATGCGGTCAATTATGTTAATGCGCCGATTATTGCCGCTGAGCGTGGAATCCGGGTGGTTGAGTCCAAGACCAACACCAGTGATGATTTCATGAGCCTGCTCAGCATTCGGGTTAAAACCACGGAAGGGACTAATGTGCTGGCCGGTACCGTTTTCGGCAAGAACGAGCCGCGCCTGGTCCGCCTCAATAATTTCAGGCTTGAGGCCATGCCCACCGGATCGATGCTCTATGTCAACAACAACGATGTCCCCGGGGTAATCGGCCTGCTCGGGACGACCCTGGGCGCCGGTGGTGTTAATATCTCCCGGATGACGGTCGGTGAGGAGCGTGGAGATGAAGGCCATAATGTGAATGTGATCTTGTTGAACACCGACAACTCGATCTCCAAGGATCTGGTTGAGAAGGTGCGTGGTCTTGAAAATATCAATGCCGCCATGTCCCTTGAATTGCCCGAGTAGTTCGCGGTTTTCAACGGGTGGCCGGAGAGTGCCGTACTCTTTATTGTTTTGCCTTAATTAAAGGGGTGTAGCCGGGATGAATGAAGATAAAAAGTGTGGGAAACCCTGTCCGGAAGGCCAGATTCGCAAGGGGGGCAAGTGTGTGATGCCCGAGGTTACCTTTACCACCCTGATTATGTCTTTGAATACTTCGGCCCTGTTCCACCTTGGCGAGCTTGAGGATCCGATCACCGGTCAAAACGGCAAGGATCTGGTCTTGGCCGGTCATACCATCGACACCTTGCAGCTGTTGCGGGATAAGACCAAGGGTAATCTGACGGAAAAGGAACAGCAGCTTCTTGATAATATCCTGGCCGATCTGAAGATTCGCTACGCGAATAAAGACAGCTGATTTTTCAATACCTGTTGTAATCAAAAAATATAGATCGCCTGGTTTTGCTTAAAAGAAAATCAGGCGATCTCTTTTTTTTATGGTTTTGGCGGACTTTTCTATTTGCTCGTAATTATAGACCTTGGAGATCCATGTGTTGATTAAGCCCGGGATAACATTGCAGGCTCCGGCCAAAATCAATCTTTTTCTTGCCATCAGCGGCAAGCGGCCGGACGGTTACCATGAGCTGGAGACCCAGATGCTCAAGCTTGAACTGGCTGATCTGCTCCATCTGCGGTTGACCGATGACGGGATCACCCTTGCCTGTCCCGGCAGTGATCTGCCGGTGGATAAGAGCAATATCGCCTTTCGGGCCGCCCTGGCTTTTTATGCGGCGAGCGGCCTGGCCGGCGGGGTGGACATGGTGCTTGAGAAGAGGGTGCCGACCGCCGCCGGTCTGGGTGGGGGCAGCAGCGACGGCGCTGCGGTTTTGCGGGGGTTGAACGAACTCCATGGTCATCCTTTGTCGATGGATCAGCTGTTGGCCCTGGCCGCACCACTTGGGGCGGATGTCCCTTTTTTCGTGGCCGACTGCGATTCGGCTTGGGCCACCGGGATCGGTGAGCGGCTGACATGTAACAAAATAAAGGTTCCGGGCTGGATTGTTCTGGTAAACCCTGGTTTTGCCGTCTCAACCCAATGGGTTTATGAGAATTTTACATTGACAACCAAGGGTAATCCATATATCTTAGGCCGCGAATTAATGCTAGATGATCAGGTGGGGGTAGATAAGAGTAAATTTACCCTTTACAATGATTTGGAACAAGTGACTGTCAGTCGTTATCCTGAGCTTGGTCATATCAAAGAAGAGCTGATTGCCCATGGGGCCGGCGCTGCTTTGATGTCTGGAAGTGGACCTACTGTGTTTGGTCTTTTTGAGACAGAGAAAGACGCCCGTGTGAGTTTTGCAAGTTTTGCAGAGCGTTACGGTAAAAATGTATTTCTTACCAAGCCGCGCAGCGCAGTTGTCTGAAAAATTGTGACGTTGGGGCGTCGTCAAGCGGTAAGACACAAGACTTTGACTCTTGCATTCGTAGGTTCGAATCCTGCCGCCCCAGCCATTTTTTTAAGTAGCCTTGAGGGAAAAGTTGCCCCCCCAGGTTAATCTGAAAATAGTTTGCAGTCGTTATGACTCTTAATCATAACCAGCCATAGCATAGAGAATATGAAAGAAATGAAAGTTTTTGCCGGTAATGCCAATCCCGAATTAGCCGAGGCCATCTGTGGTCATATGGGCATCAAGCTCTCCAAGGCCGAGGTTCGTACCTTTAGCGATGGTGAGATTTTTGTCGAGATTGGGGAGAATGTCCGCGGCAGTGATATCTTTGTGATCCAACCGACCTGTCCGCCGGTAAATGATAATCTTATGGAACTGGTGATCATGGTCGATGCCTTGCGCCGTTCTTCCGCCCGCCGCATCACCGCGGTATTGCCTTATTATGGTTATGCCCGCCAGGATCGGAAGGTTCGGCCCCGGGTGCCGATCACTGCTAAGGTGGTGGCCGAGATGATGATGGTGGTCGGGGTGCGCCGGGTTCTTACCATGGACCTGCATGCCGGTCAGATTCAGGGCTTTTTCAATATCCCGGTGGATAATCTCTATGCGGCGCCGGTTTTGCTTGATTATATCTCCAAAGAGTTGACCAATGATGTGATCATGGTTTCTCCGGATGCGGGCGGTGTTGAAAGAACACGGGCTTTTGCGAAAAGGCTGAATGCCGATCTGGCCATTATTGATAAGCGTCGGGCCCGGGCCAATGAGTGTCAGGCCATGAATGTTATCGGTGACGTTAAAGGCAAAACCGCGATCTTGCTCGATGATATGGTCGATACTGCGGGCACCCTTTGTTCCGGCGCGGAAATGCTCATGAAGGCCGGGGCCAAAGAGGTCCATGCCTGTTGTTCCCACGGCGTGCTTTCCGGCCCGGCAATAGAGCGTATTGATAATTCGATGATTAAAAGTTTGGTTATCACCGACAGTATTCCACTTCGTGGCGCTGCCCGTGACAGCAAGAAAATAAAAGTGCTTTCCGTAAGTAAGTTATTGGGTGAGGCTATTCAATGTATTCATAATGAGGACTCGGTTAGTTCTCTTTTTGTTTAGCCGTTAATTGATCGGTATGACAGGCCCGGGGCGTTCCTGCTATCTTAGGGATGTTGCTGGTTGCTCTGTATGAGAAGTTGTAAATTAGGAGGTTGGTTCAATGTTACAAATCGATATGACAGCACAGGTCAGAACTAAGTTTGGTAAAGGCGCTTCCCGGACAATGCGCAGGGCGGGACAAACCCCGGCGGTTATTTATGGCCAGAAAAATGATCCTTTGACTTTGACATGCAACACCAAAGATCTCACCAAGGGGTTGCTGTCCATTCACCGGCGGAATGCAATCATCAACCTGGTGGTTGATGAGGGTGGCAAATCTTCCACCCGCCACGTAATCACCAAGGAGATTCAAACTGATCCCGTGAACGATTCACTCGTCCACGCTGACTTTTTTGAGATTTCGCTGGATGACAACATGGTATTTTCCGTGCCCCTTAAGTATGTGGGCAAGGCCAAGGGCGTTGATATGGGTGGCGATATGCTCATCAGCCTGAACAAGGTTACCCTTCGGGGTAAGGCCCTTGATATTCCTGATTTCATCGAGGTTAATGTGGCCTCTTTGGGACTGGGCGCTGAAATTGCCTGTAAGGACCTTGCCGTTCCCGGCAACGTTGCTCTGGTTGGAGACGTTGACCGCGTATGCGTCGGTGTTTCCGGGGCTGTTGAGGCATAATTGCTTCTTTAGCCGTTGTTGGTCAAAAGCAGATTTAAAGCCGAAAAAGGGAAACCTCTTTTCGGCTTTTTTTTTATTCACAGGTGATGTGCAGAGTGTTTTCTAAGGGGCAAATTAAGTGTATGTAATTGTCGGCCTGGGAAATCCCGGCAAAGATTATGCTTTGACCAGGCATAATATCGGCTTCATTTTTGTCGACTATCTGGCCGCTGAGCATGGTTTGACCTTTAAGGGCTCCAAGTGGCAGGCGGAGACGGTTAAGGGGCAGCTGTGGGGCCAGTCCGTGTTGCTGGTCAAGCCGCAGACCTATATGAACAAAAGCGGCCTGGCCGTCGGGCAGATTGCCAATTTTTACCAGGTTCCCAATGAAAATATAATCGTGGTCCATGATGATCTCGATCTGGAGCTGGGCCGGACCAAAATCGTGGTCAACCGCGGGGCCGGGGGGCATAACGGTATTCGGTCGTTGATCGAACATCTCGGCGGCAATGATTTCGTCAGGTTCAGATTCGGCATCGGCCGCCCTCAGACCGCGGAGGCGGTCAGCAATTACGTTTTGTCCAGATTTTCATCCCCGGAGCAGCAGGTGCTGGCCGAATCCCTTGCCAACCTCGAACAAGGGGTTGCTCTTTTGGTCAGCCAGGGGGTTATGGTTGCCATGAATAAGGTTAATTCAGAGAAAGATTAACATCTTTACTGCAACATCTTGAAATCCTTCCCATTTGTCCCTCGGTTGATAAATTAGTTAAAATATGTTATGATATTCCCCTATTCCAATCTTTCGTTTTTTTGCTGGGGCGAATGCAATTTTCATATTGGATCATATCAGCATTGATATAGGCGGAAAAGGAGGCACTTGTGTTTAACATTGGAGATATGGCGGTATATCCTGCTCATGGTGTAGGTCAGATCGAATCAATTGCCCATCGGCAGGTAGGGGAGAAGGATCAGTCTTTTTATGTGATGAATATCATCGATTCCAGCATGGTTATTATGATTCCCACCGACAGCTGCGAAAGCGTTGGCCTCAGGACCATAATTTCATCTAAGGAAGTAGAAAAAGTATATGATATTCTCAACATGAAAGATGTCCCGATCGAGTCTCAACCTTGGAACCAGCGCTATCGCGAGTATATGGAGAAAATTAAGACCGGCTCTGTTTATGAGATCGCCGCGGTTCTGCGGGATCTTTTTCTCCTTAAGGAAGACAAGGATCTTTCCTTTGGCGAGCGGAAGATGATGGATACGGCTAAAGGGCTGTTGGTCAAGGAGATCGCGCTCGCCAATGAACTTAAGGAAACCCAGGTCGAAAAGGATATTGAGGAAATTTTCGCCTAAGGGGTTGTTTTAGTTTTGTCGTGAATAATGATGTTGTCCTTTGTTTAGTCCACCTTGTTTTTTATCATGTGTAAAATCAGCCGCCTGGGAGTGGTGACACCCCCGGGCGGAATTTCTGAAACAATATAATTTAGTGAGGGCTCGCCGACAGCGTGAGCTATTCTTCAGATCCCGTAACAGATAATTCGGCCTCTATTTCCGTTGTGGTGCAAAATGGTGCCGGCCAACGCCTGGACCTTTTTCTGACCCGTCATTTGCAGAAAGAGGGCTTTACCCGGTCGCGGCTTCAGCAGCTTATCAAGTCGGGCCACGTCTTGGTCAACGGCCATGAGGCAAAGGTCAAGTACGCAGTGCATGATGGCGATCAGCTCACCATTGACGTGCCGCCGCCGGTTCCGGTTGATCTGGTGGCCGAGCCTGTTCATTTTGTGCCGCTTTTTGAAGATCAGGATCTGATCGTTCTCTCCAAACCACCTGATACCGTTGTTCATCCGGCTTGCGGCAATTACAGCGCTACCCTGGTTCATGGCCTTCTGCACCATTGTGAAGAACTTTCCGGGATTAACGGGGAAATGCGGCCCGGCATCGTCCATCGCCTCGACAAGGATACCTCCGGCATAATGGTGGTTGCCAAGAGCGACTTTGCCCACCATGCCCTGGTTGATCAATTCAAGGCGCGCCAGGTGACCAAAATCTATCGTGCCATTGTCGATGGTGTTCCCTCGCGGCAGAGCGGCACCATTGATTTGCCGATCGACCGCCACCCGGTAAACCGGAAAAAGATGGCGGTCCGGGAACAGGGCCGCACGGCGGTAACCCATTGGCGGGTTCTCGAGGAGTTCGCACTGGGGTTTGCTTATCTGGAGGTCAGGCTTGAGACCGGCCGAACCCATCAGATCAGGGTGCATATGGCAGCCTCCGGTTTTCCCATTGCCGGAGATGAGGTTTATGGCCGGAAAAACAGCAAGTATCCTCAGCTTGGGATAGGGCGGCAATGCCTGCATGCCCATACCCTGGCTTTTTTACATCCGCGGACCGGTCAACCGCTTGAATTTGTTGCCCCGCTCTGGGAAGATATGGTACAAACCCTGGAGTTGCTACGGCAGGGCGGGTAATCGATCTTCTCTTGATCGGAACCGGCGCAGGGTGCGGATGGTTTCTAGCGCTGGATTGAATGACAGGTGACGGGCAATGGTGAAGAGCGGGCTGATAGCGATAACCGGGGGGATCGGCTCCGGGAAGAGTTCGGTTGCCGCCTATCTGTGTGAGGTTGCTCGGGCCCGCTGTCTTGATCTTGATCTGATCTGCCGGGATCTTGTCGTCCCTGGGGAGGCCGGCTGGCTTGCCCTGCGGGAGGCCTTTGGGGATCAGTTTTTTCTGCCGGATAAGACCTTGGATCGTCCCCTGGTTCGGCGGCGCCTTTTTGCCGATGAAAATTTCAGGCGCCGCATTGACGAGCTTATTCATCCGCTTGCCCGCACCGCTCTGTTTGCCGGCCTTGAAAATCAACCTGAGCCGGGAACTAATTTGATCAGTGGCCGAGTGGTTGTCGAGGTGCCTTTACTTTTTGAGGCAGGCTGGCAAAATGATTTTGCTCATGTGGTCGTTGTTTATGCCGACAAGCAGACCATTATCCGGCGTCTTGGTCGGCGTGACGGGATAACCGAGATCGAGGCCGAACAGGCTTACAGCGCCCAGCAGGATATGGCAGCAAAAGCCCTGCTTGCCGATCATGTCATTGATAATAGCGGGTTTTGGTGGGCGACCTGTTTACAGGTGCACCATTTGAAAGATGTTTTTTGGTAGAATTAAAGATATTTAATTGGGATATTTATAAAAAAATCTTGACAGTGCTAGGATGAGCCAATACTATTGGTATCAAGTAGTAATTAGTGATCATGTCAAATATCCTTCCTGAAAAAGTAAGGTCTAATATTCCAAAAGTTATAACAGCCGTCCGTAACCTCTTCAGAAAAACAATTTAATTCAAATATCATATTCGAATAAATCTTCTGATCATACCTAATATATTAAAGATTATTTTTTAGCGTATCAGGCCGTTTGTCGGCGGTGGTCATCTTGGCTGTTTTTGAAAACCTGCTTTAGTTTTATTCTGTTATTTCAGGCTGATATCAGATGGGGGCAACGAGAAGCCGTTAGATGGCAATAAGGTTATCCTGCGTGATTTCAGCGTGTTTGGGTAAGTCTGCCGCCGCTATTCTTGCGGTTTTAAGTTATAGATTTTTTTTCGGGGCATATTATTTAAGGGGCTTTCGGGAGTATCAATTGGAGATGGAGAGAGAATTTGCATGAATTTATCAGAGCTTAAACTTAAAAAAATTACTGAACTGACCAAGCTGGCCAAGCAATATAAGATTGATGGCTACACCACCATGCGCAAGCAGGAGCTTATTTTTGCTATATTGCAGGTAGCCGGTCAGCAAGCTGATAAAAACGGTGGCAACTTCGGTAGCGGCGTCCTTGAGGTATTGCCTGATGGATTCGGTTTTTTACGCGCTCCTTATTATAATTACCTGCCGGGTCCTGACGATATATATGTCTCACCCTCTCAGATCCGGCGGCTCAATCTGAAAACCGGTGATACCATTGAGGGCCCTGTGCGCTCTCCGAAAGAGGGCGAACGCTATTTCGCCTTGCTCAAGGTTGATACGATCAACTTTGATCCTCCTGAAAAATCAAAAGATAAAACACTTTTTTCCAACCTCACTCCGCTTCATCCTCAAGAGCGGCTCAATCTTGAACGTGAGCCTGATAATTATTCCATGCGGATCATGGATATTGTCTCTCCGATCGGCAAGGGCCAGCGCGGTTTGATCGTGGCGCCGCCCAGGACCGGTAAGACCGAGCTGATCAAGAAGATCGCCAACAGCATCATCAAGAATCACAAAGAGGTGACCCTGATCGTGCTGCTCATCGACGAGCGGCCGGAAGAGGTTACCGATATGGCGCGCAGTGTCGATGCCGAGGTAATCAGCTCCACCTTTGACGAGCCGCCCCAGCGCCATATTCAGGTTGCGGAGATGGTGCTGGATAAGGCCCGCCGTCTGGTAGAGCACAAGCGTGACGTTGTTATTCTGCTCGACAGTATCACCCGACTGGCCCGCGCCTATAATACGGTGGTGCCGCCCAGCGGCAAGATCCTCTCCGGCGGCGTCGATTCCAATGCCCTGCATCGGCCCAAACGGTTTTTCGGAGCGGCCAGAAACATCGAGGAGGGCGGCAGTCTGACCATTCTCGCCTCCGCCTTGGTCGAAACCGGCAGCCGGATGGATGAGGTTATTTTCGAGGAGTTCAAGGGCACCGGTAATATGGAGCTTATTCTCGATCGCAAACTTTCCGATCGGAGAATTTTCCCGGCCATTGATGTGGCCCGTTCCGGCACCCGGAAGGAAGATCTGCTCCTTGGTACCGATGAGATGAATAAGCTCTGGATTCTCAGGAAGCTCCTCTCCTCGATGAATCCAATCGACGCCATGGAGTTTTTCCTGAGCAAGATGAAGGGGACCAGGTCCAATGCCGAGTTCTTTGATTCGATGAATGCGGTTAGGTAGTTTTTTTTATTTTGATTCTCTTGAAAATCTGTGGTTGCAAAAAAACAGGATGCGGCTATAATGCACTGTTCTTGCTCATAGGGGCGTTCCCTGGAGCTAATTTGCCGATTAAAATTAAGAAATATTGTTAATTCATATAGGAGGATCATATCCATGAAAGACGGTATCCATCCAGAATATCATAAGATTAATGCCATCTGTGCCTGTGGCAACGAGGTTGAGCTTGGTTCGATTAATTCTGAAATGAAGGTTGAGATTTGTTCGGCCTGTCATCCTTTTTTCACCGGTAAGCAGAAATTGATCGACTCTGCCGGCCGTGTTGAAAAATTCATGAAGAAATACGCCAACCATCTCGATAAAAAATAACATTTTTTTTCGATTAAAATTTACGCCTTTGGTTTGCATCTATTTTAAGGATGTGTGCCAGAGGCGTTGTTTTTTTGGGTTATAGGCAGGGGTTATGTTTGCGCAATTAGAAAATATCGAAGAACGGCGACTGGAGCTTGAGACCCAGCTTTCCAATCCTTTGTTGACCAAGGATCCGGTCAAATTTCGTAGCGTTGCCAAGGAACACGCCCAGTTAGCCAAACTCGAAAAGATTTACAGCGAGTACAAAAAGGTTGAGCATGAACTTGCCGACAATCGTCAGCTCCTTAAAGTGGAAGAGGATGACGAGATGCTCGAGATGGTGCGGGCCGAAGTTGAGGATCTGAAGGAACGCCTGGCCCAACTTGAGCAGGATCTGCGCATTGCCTTGCTGCCCAAGGATCCCAACGACGAGAAAAATATCCTGCTTGAGATCCGGGCCGGAACCGGCGGCGACGAGGCGGCCCTTTTCGTTAGCGATCTTTACCGGATGTACAGCCGCTATGCCGAGCATCAAGGCTGGAAGGTCGAGTTGATGAGCAGCAATCCCATCGGGATCGGCGGCTTCAAAGAGATCATCTTTATGATCAGCGGCGATCATGTATACAGCAAGCTCAAATATGAGTCCGGGGTGCACCGGGTGCAGCGGGTTCCGGAAACCGAGACCCAGGGCCGGATTCACACCTCCGCGGTTACCGTGGCGGTGATGCCCGAGGCGGAAGAGGTTGAGCTTGATATCAATCCCAGTGAATTGAAATTTGATGTTTTCCGCTCATCCGGCCCCGGCGGCCAGAGCGTGAATACCACTGATTCAGCCTGTCGGGTGACCCATTTGCCCACCGGGCTGGTGGTTATCTGTCAGGATGAAAAGTCCCAGCATAAGAACAAGGCCAAGGCCTTGCAGGTCTTGCGAGCCCGGTTATTGGACAAGATGGAGCGTGAGCAGCACGATAAGATGTCTGCCGATCGGAAAAGCCAGATCGGTTCCGGGGACCGGAGCGAACGCATCCGCACCTATAATTTCCCCCAGGGGCGGGTGAGTGATCATCGGATTAATCTGACCCTGTATAAGCTCGATGAGATTATGCTGGGCAAGATTGATGATATTGTTCAGCCCTTGATTGTCCATTACCAGACCGAGGCCCTGAAAACCATGCGCTAGCATGGGCTTATTCCCCCTTGCCGTGGGTTAACCTTTCTAACTTTTTAAAGCTTAATGATAGTCCATGAATTGCTGCAGGAGGGTGTGAGCTGTCTGCGGCTGGCGAAAATTCCCGATGCGGAAATCGATGCGGCCTTATTGCTTGGCCGGCTTCTGGGGATGAGCCGGGCTCGGCTTTATCTTAATGCGCGCCAGGTTGTTTCCTCCGAGTTGATCGATCAATATAACTCTTTGCTCTCCAGGCGTCTTGCCCGGGAGCCGGTTGCCTACATCGTTGGTGAGCAGGAGTTTTGGTCGTTATCTTTTGCCGTCTCCCCCGCAGTGCTTATCCCCCGTCCGGAAACAGAAGAGCTCATCGAACAGGTTTTGGCCCACGAGAAATCAAGTGGTTTCGTGGCCGGGCCGGTACTTGATCTCGGGGTGGGCAGCGGCGCGATTACCGTTGTGTTGGCCCGGGAACTGCCAGACCGTGTTGTCTGGGGGATCGACAGGTCGTGGGAGGCTTTGCTCGTCGCCCGGCAAAATATCCATCGGCATGGGGTGTCCGCCAATACCCATCTTGTTAACGGTGATTGGCTGACCAGTTTGGCCGCTAAGCGGCAGTTTGCCCTGGTTGTTTCGAATCCGCCATACATTGCCGATAAAGAAAAAGCCTCCTTGCAGCCCGAGGTCATGGACTTTGAGCCGCACCTGGCCCTGTTCAGCGGGGATCAGGGGCTTGATGATATCTTGATTCTGGCCCAAGAGGTGCGCCATGTTTTGTTGCCGGGCGGCTGGTTTTTTATGGAAATAGGTGAATCTCAGGGGCCGGCGGTGCTGAATATCTTTGCATCCTTTGCCGATTATGATAGCTTGGCAGTTCATAAGGATCTGGCCGGGCGGCCCCGTATATTTCAGGCCCGTTGTTTATAGTAATCGACCATCAAACCATGCCCGTTTAGCAACTTGGCGGCAAACCCAGAGAAATTTTATGGATAAAATAGTTATCAATGGGGGCAATCCCCTCCATGGGACGATTGCCATCAGCGGCGCCAAGAATGCGGCCTTACCGTTAATGGCCGCTTGTCTTCTCAGCTCCGAGCCGATCACCCTGACCAATGTTCCTGATCTGCGGGATACCCGCACCACCCTGGCCCTGCTTGAGAGTTTCGGGGTGAAGTGGCAAAAGGAGGGCACGACCCTGACCCTTGATGCCTCGCAGCTTGACAATGTCGAGGCATCCTATGATCTGGTTAAAACGATGCGGGCCTCGGTGCTGGTGCTGGGGCCGTTGCTGGCAAGGCTCGGCAAGGCGCGGGTTTCTTTGCCGGGCGGCTGCGCAATCGGGGCGAGGCCTATAAATTTTCATCTGCAGGGACTGGCCCGGCTCGGGGTTGATCATGAGTTGGCGCAGGGTTATGTCGATGCCTCGGTAAACGGGCGGCTGAAGGGGAACACCATCTATTTTGATATTCCTTCCGTCGGCGCCACTGAAAATATTCTGATGGCCGCCAGTCTGGCCCAAGGAACCACCATTATCAAGAACGCGGCCCGCGAGCCGGAGATCGGCAATCTTATCGATCTGCTCAATGGCATGGGCGCGCAGATCAAGGGTAAGGGCGCTGATACCTTGTATGTGGAGGGTGTTGAGAGATTGCATGGGGCCGAATGCGCGATAATTCCGGATCGGATCGAAACCGGCACTTATATGATCGCGGTGGGCGCGGTGGGCGGCGATTTAACCCTTACCAACTGTAACCCTCAGCACTTGCCCTCTTTATTGGAGAAACTGAAACTTGCCGGTCTGGAAATAGAGGAGGGCAGGGATACTATCCGGGTGACTCGCACCGGTCCCATTCGCAGTATCGATTTTAAAACCATGCCCTATCCCGGCTTTCCCACCGATCTCCAGGCCCAGATCATGGCCCTGATGACCTTGGGGGACGGCCTGAGCGTTATCACCGAGAACATCTTTGAAAATCGTTTTATGCATGTGGCCGAGTTGCACCGGATGGGGGCGCAGATCAAGATTGACGGCCACAGCGCCATCGTTACCGGTACCGGTAAACTGACCGGCGCCCAGGTTATGGCCACTGATCTGCGAGCCAGCGCTTCCTTGGTGATTGCCGCCCTGGCCGCGACCGGAGAAACCCATGTTTCAAGGGTTTATCATCTTGATCGGGGCTATGACGACTTGGTGGGTAAGCTTACCCGGGTAGGGGCTGATATCCGCCGGGAAAAGGAGTAGCTTTAACCTTTACTCTTTTCCACGGCCTTGGTGATCGCGGCGCTGTGGACATGTCCCGCGTAATGGAGAGCGCTTTTCCCGGAAATGGGATCAAAGGCGCTCGGGTCGGCTTTGCACAGATATTGAACCTCGCGGGCGTAATCTATTGCGGCCTGCTCGATTGTTTTGCCGATGATTTTTGCCAAGGCCTCCCAGGTTGCTCCGCATGAGGCGCCCCGCACCACTTCTGCCTTGATAATCCGTTTATCCTGATCAACAGCGATGCTCAGTTCCGGGAATCCGAACTGTTCGCCATAGCGGCCAAGCCCTTGGTGGTGGCCAAGCCCGCAACAGGTGAAGGGGGTAAGCGCATCCTTGGTTTTTTTGCCGGAGGCAATGAGCGGGATTGCTTTTTTTTTGCAAACCCTGGCCAGGTAATCGATGAGATCCGGGTGTTTGAGAAAACTTAAAGCCAGATCCGCCTCAAAGGCAACCGGGATATAATACTCCGGATCATCGATAAAGCCGGGAAGCGGAGATCGGATATCCACCACTTCAATAAGCTCGATATGATGCCCGTATCGAGTGATGCCCTTAATTTTCTCTTTTCCGGCTCCCCATTCTTGAAAGACGGCAATGGTGGTTGGCGCACTGCTGGCGTTATGTTGTGAAGATGTCATTTTGTCGGCGTAAAAAAAGAATAGTTGGCAATATGTTTTATATTGCCAACTATAGAATGGATGCGATGGAAATGGAAGTGCTTATTGGGTGGTATGGGTGATGGCCAGATTCTGCATATTGGTTTCGTTAACCATATCTTGCAGCAGGGAGTGCATGGATGATTTAATCCGGTCGTAGGGTAAGCCAAGCAGGAGCGCCATGTCGGCTATATCAAGCGCCCCGCCGAAATACTCTTCCGCGATCAGGATTTTGAGAAAGTCTTCTTTGACAAAATCTTTCATCTCCTGATCAAGATCGGTAAGGGTATCGCAGGCATGGTCATAGGAGTTGCCCAGAGATAATTCACCACGAATTTTTTTTACGGCATTTTCATACAGCTCATATTTTTCATCAAGAAAATTTGCAATATATTGTCCGTTCATATTCACCCACCCCCAACAACTTTTTTCTTTGTATGCTATAACTGTAATTGAAACTCAATTGACAGCCGGTAAGCAATTTAAGTATGTAAGAAAAAAATAATATAATATTTTCTAGCACAAATTTTTTTTTCAGAATACTACTAATTTCATAAGTAGTAATTCCGTATTAATGTTGGATCTTTTTGGAATAACATCGTTTTTTTTAATTTTCAGAGAAAAATATTATGAAAAAAAAATGGCTTATCTTCCCGTTTATATTGGTTTTACTCCTTTTGTTGGGCGGGAAAAGCTTGGTTGCGGCGGATATAACGAAGCTGCCGGACCAAGCATTGTTACAGACCGCTTACTCCGGGGGGGAGAGTTTTCGGTACACGGTTTCCTGGATGGGGGTCAAGGCCGGCGAGCTCTTGATGGAAATAGAAAAAAAGGAAGATAAGTTAGATGCCTATCTTATTAAGATAACAGCAAAATCAACCGGGTTGCTCGGCGTTTTTTATCCTGTTAATGATTATTTTGAAACCGAGGTTGCAGGCACATCAAGGCTGCCTGCAACTCATTTGATGATTCAAAATGAGGGAACTCGCCGGAATAAAAAGGTTACCTTATATGACCAGAGTAATTTTAAGGTCAGCTATTGTAAAAACGAAGACCCGCCCAAGGAATATTTCCTGAACGGTCCGGTTCACAATGAGTTCAGTTCTTTTTTCTTCATGCGGACATTGCCCTTTGCCCAGAACGATGAAACCATGGTGCCGACCTTTGCCGACGGCAAGCGGCATGAAGTTCCCGTATTCATGGAGGGGCGGGAGATGTTAAGGACGATTTTCGGGAAAAAAGAGACCATCATGGTGCGGCCCCGGCTCAATTTTAAGGGGCTCTATGACAAGATGGGCGATCCGCTGGTCTGGTTCACGGAAGATGATTTTCGGATTCCGGTAAAGATCAAGGCCAAGATAGTGATCGGATCACTGACCACCTCTCTTGTTGATTATCATGGGCCTGTCGGCAGTCCGGTGATGGAGGAACAGCCTAAATACATTGAAAAAGAAGATCCTCTATAACCTTAGGCGGATACTCCCGTAGTTTCCAAAGCTTAGCCTGCATGGCGCTGTTTTCTGCAATGGCCGGGATCTGTTCCGGCCCGATCGTTAGATCGGCCAATCTGGTCGGCGCCCCTATCTCATGAAGCCAGGCGGTTAACTGCAAGGCGGTCTGCCTGGCAATCGCTGTCTCGTCACCCTCTTTTATCTTGAAGAGCCCTTGCCCCAGGCGGGCAACTCGGCCCGGATTATTTATTACGCACCATTTGAGCCAACCTGGCAGGAGGGCGGCAAGCCCCGCGCCATGGGCGGTGGCAAATATGCCGTTAATGGCATGTTCAATCATGTGCAGGGGGAAGCCGACCCGGCCCAGGCCGCTGGCGCTGATGCCGTTGAGGGCCAGCGTCCCGGCCCAGAGCAGGGCGGCGCGGGCCTGGTAGTTTCCGGGCTCGGTGATGGCTGCCATGCAGCTTTCCATGGTGGTCAGGATCAGGCCCTCACTGTAATGGTCTTGCAGGGGGGCAAAGGATTCTTCCCGGTTGAAATAAAATTCCAGCAGATGGGCGATGGTGTCAGCCGCGCCATAGGCGGTATAAGCGGGGGGGACGGAAAAGGTTAAGGCGGGGTCGAGGATTGCGACCTTGGGCAAGAGCAGTTTGTTGCCGATGCCGATTTTCTGTCTGGTCGTCTCGTTGGTGAGAACCATGCCGCTGTTGGCTTCGGAGCCCGACCCGGCGATGGTTGGGATGCAGGTGATGGGCAGGGCGTTTTTGATCCCCTTCTTCCCTTTGAAAAATTGCCAGACGTCATGATTGACCAGGGCGCCGGCCGCAATGGCCTTGGCGCTGTCGATGACACTGCCGCCGCCCACCGCAACCACCACCTCGATGTTATGGTTACGCACGGTTTCGATCCCGGCTCGGACCTGGGTCAGCCCGGGGTTGGGTTGGACGCCGCCATGGAGGTGAATCTCGAGCCCGGCATCGGCCAGCGAGTCGAGGACGATCTGGTAAAGATTGTTTTGCCGGATGCTCCGGCGGCCATAAACCAGCAGGGCTTTTTTGCCGAAACCCGCCGTTTCCGCGCCGATACGGGGCGCGCTATCCCTGCCGAAGATGATTTTGGTAGGGTTTTCAAAGACGAAGTTGTACATATATTTTCTTTGGTTAGCGCCGGGTTGCAGCCGGCTTGAGGAAAGCCCCGGGGGAGTGCGCTTTAAGCCGCGAATAAATTCGCTCCCGTGAAAAAACAGTCCTGATCAAGTTTGATTTTTCAGCCAGTTCTCAACGGCATTGGTCAGCCGGATATAGTCTTCGATGGTCAGGCGTTCGGCGCGGATTTTGGGATCAATCTCAACGGTGGGCAGGAGTTGCGCCAACGCCTCCTTGTCCAGCCCCTCAAGGTTGGCCGAGCTCAGGGCATTAATCAGGGTCTTGCGCCGCTGTTGAAAGGCGGCATTGACCAGTTTTCTGAGCAGCTTGCTATCGTGGGGTGCAAGCTTGGCTACCCGCTCCGGGACGGGATCAAAGATGATTTTTACCACCACCGAATCCACCTTGGGGCGGGGGTGGAAATTGCCAGGCCCAACCTGCATCAGGGTTTTAACCGAAGCGCACGCGGCGAGCAGTACGGAGAGGACCCCGTAGTTTTTGGTTCCCACCTCGGCCGTGAGCCGTTGGCCCACCTCCTTTTGCAGCATGAGTACCGCCCAGGCCATGGAGTCCCGGGTTTCGATAAGCTTGAACAGCAGGGGGTTGGAGATGGAGTAGGGCAGGTTGGCCATGATTTTCAGTTTCCCCCCGCTTTGGGCGGCAAGATCATGAAAGTCTGATTTCAACAGATCTTGATGAATCAGGGAGACATTGTCGGGCAGCACCTTTTTCTGCTGATGGTATTCAATGATCCCCGAGTCGAGCTCGATGCCGATCACCCGGCCGACTTTTTCGGCCAGGGGCTGGGTGAGCGAGCCCAGGCCAACCCCCAGTTCGATGATGGTGTCCGCCGTGGTTACCTCGGCCAATTCCACAATCCGTTCCGAGGTTTGCCGATGCACCAGAAAGTTTTGGCCGAGCTTCTTGCTGGGGGCGAGCTTTTGGGATTTGAGGATGTTTTTGATCGATTTTTCTGGATTCATGGCCTTTCTTTATTTGAGGATATGTTTTTCACTGCGTTTGCGGCGGATGGTGGCAAAAAAATTAAAAGAAAAGAAGTAGCCGCCGATGGTAAAGGGGATTGCCAGTAAAATGCCGCCTAACACCATGACCCCAATGGCATCCACGCCCATCTGGGCGATGGCGGCAATGCTTTCTTTGATCCCGGCCCCGGAGGTAAGAAAATCAAGCAGTTCCTTGATTTTCTCCCAGGTGAGCTTGCCGGGGATGAGCTGGTTGCCGATATACCATGAGAGATGGTATTGCGGGATCCAGGTGATCGGATTGCTGATTGCGGTGGCGGCGATGAGGGCGGCGATGAGGTTGCCGCGCAATATCCAGCAGAAAAGGACGACCAGCGCCGTATGCAGGGGAATGGTCGGGGTTACCCCGATAAAAAGTCCGATTGCCACCCCAAGGGCCAGCGAATGCGGGTCGCCCTGCAGGCGGAGAAATTTCAGATAATAATATTTGGCGGTCCGCTGCGGCTTCATCATTAATTATGATCGGTTTGCCGGGCCGGAGGCATGGTTGAGAGCCTGGGGCGCGGGTTGGACAAATTGTGAGCGGGAATAGGCATCCATGTCAAGATCCCCCTGGCCGCTCTCCTGAAGCCGGTAGGAGCCGGCCAGGGCGATCATCGCCGCATTGTCGGTGCAGAAGGCAAGGGAGGGCATGAAGATACGGATGCCGAGCTTTTCTCCCCGGCTTTGCAGATAGGTTCGCAAGCGCGGGTTGGCCGCCACCCCGCCGGCCAGTACCAGATCGGTCACCTGCTGTTGCTGGCAGGCATTGAATGACTTGGTGGCCAGCACCTCGACCACTGCCTCCTGAAATGAGGCGCAGATATCAGGGATATTGATGGGCTCGTTTTTTTGCTGATGGTTATGGACATAATTGGCCACCGCGGTTTTCAGGCCGCTGAAGCTGAAATCAAGGCTTTCCGGGGTGAGCCAGGCCCGGGGGAACTTGATGGCCTCGGGGTCGCCGGTCGCGGCCAGGCGGCTGATCACCGGCCCGCCGGGATATTCCAGCCCCAGAAGCTTGCCGACCTTGTCAAAGGCCTCGCCGGCCGCGTCGTCGCGGGTGCGGCCCAGGCATTGATAGGTGAGCTGATCTTTTACCAAAAAGATACTGGAATGGCCACCGGAGGCGACCAGGGCGACATAGGGGAAGTTCGGTTTTTCGTTTTCGAGAAAAGGCGAGGCGAGATGGCCGGCAATGTGATCGACCCCCACACAGGGAATATTTTTTACCAGGGCCAGGGCCTTGGCAAAAGAAAGACCGATCAGCAGGCAGCCGATCAGCCCGGGCCCTTGGGTGACGGCCAGGCCGTCGATCTCGTCCAGGCTGACCCCGGCCTGTTGCAGGGCGGCCTCAACGACCAGGTAGATGTTTTCCAGGTGCTGGCGGGAGGCGAGTTCCGGCACCACCCCGCCATAGCGGGTGTGGATGTCGATCTGGGAGTTGATGACATTACTGAGCAGATCCCGGCCGTCCCGCAATACTGCCGCCGCGGTTTCGTCACAGGAGCTCTCTATCCCCAGAATCAGCATGCTGTTGTCCTTGCATAATTTTATCGGTTGATTGTTGACGAACATAACGTAACACCGTAGAGTAACGTCCTCTTCTGGTAAACTACGAATTGTCGGAATCTTATCTTGTTCATCGACATGCCTTATTTAGCAGGATTGACCGAAAAAATCAAAGGATCATAAATTTATTAAGGTTCAATCGGATATTAAAGCGCATTATGCATAAAAAAAATAGCAAAACCGGCAATGCGGCAGGCCAACCGGCTGGCCCCGGCGAATCGAAGCAGTTGACCGACATGTTCTCCCGTTCCATCAGCTATCTGCGGATCTCGTTGACCGACCATTGTAATCTCCGCTGTCTTTACTGTACCCCGCAGGGGGATGGCGCCAAGCTGCTGAGCGGTGAATTATTGAGCTTTGAAGAGATCCTGCGGCTGGTTCGCCTCGCTGTTTCCCTGGGGATTAAAAAGGTGCGTCTGACCGGCGGTGAGCCCCTGGTCAGGCACGGTATTCTTGATTTTATCAGAAGGCTTGCGCAGATCGAAGGCCTTGACGATATCCGTCTTACCACCAACGGCGTGCTGTTGGCCGACTATGCCGAAGATCTCTATGCGGCCGGCATCCGCAAACTTAATATCAGCCTGGACACCATGCGGCCGGAGCGGTTCAAGGAGATTACCGGGGTTGACGCCTTTGCCAAGGTATGGGCCGGGATTCAGCGGGCGAAAGAGTTGGGCTTTTCCCCGATTAAACTCAACGTCGTCGCTCTGCGCGGGGTCAATGATGATGAATTTCTTGATTTTGCCAGGCTCAGCCTCACCGAAGCGCTACAGGTTCGCTTTATCGAGTTTATGCCCATCGGCGCCGCCTCGATCTGGGATAAAAAGAATTATATCTCCTCAAAGGAGATCATGGCTCGGCTTGAAACGTTGGGTGAGCTTTTGCCGGTGGAGGCCCGGCGAATGGACGGCCCGGCCAGGGTCTATCGTTTTGCCGAGGCCAAGGGCGGCATCGGCTTCATCAGCCCCATCAGTCATCATTTCTGTGAGCGCTGCAATCGGTTGCGGCTGACCTCGGAAGGTAAACTTCGTTCCTGCCTGCTTTCCGATAAGGAGACCGATATCAAAACCATCCTCCGGAGCGGGGCCTCTGATGAGGAGGTGGTCAAGGTCATTGTCGACACCATCATCAACAAACCCAAGGGCCACAATCTGTCCGAGGGAAAAGGCGGCAGCTGCCATGGCAGCATGTCGCGGATCGGCGGTTAATCGTTGTCGGCGCAGGGGTAGGAGCCGAGCCATTCGTAGTAGGAACAGGCCTCCTGCAGCTTGGCGCATCCCTGCCGGACATCCTCATCCTCCATATGGCCCAGCATATCCATGAAAAAGAGATAACGGCCGGGTTCGTCCTTGACCGGCCGTGATTCGATCCTGGTCAGGTTCAGCGAGCGTTCGGCGAGAATGGACAGGGCATCGTTCAAGGCGCCGGGGCGGTCCATGAGGCTCACCAGCAGCGAGGTTTTATCCTTGCCCGACTTGCCGGGCGACTCCTTGCCGATCAACAGAAAGCGGGTGGTGTTGCCCCGGTAGTCCTCTATGCTTTTGGCCACCAGCTGAAGCTGGTAGGTTTTGATGGCCAGCGAACTGGCAACCGCCGCCACGCTGGGATCATCCGCCGCCATCTTTGAGGCGACCCCGGTGCTGAATACGTTCTGGGTAGGGACATTCGGCAGGTTTTTCTTGAGCCAGCCCCGGCACTGGGCCAGGGGTTGGGCATGGGAGGCCACCAGCTTGATATCCTCCAGCCGGCCGGATTGGTTTACCAGATTGTGGCTTATCCCCAGGTTGAGCTCTCCGCAGATTTTCACCTTGTATTTAATGAAGGAGTCCAGGGTTGAGGTGACCGCGCCCTCGATGGAGTTTTCCACCGGCACGATGGCATATTGGGTTCGTTCCCGCTCCACCTCGATAAAGGATTCTTCGATTGTTTCGCAGGGCTTGAAATCCGCGGCATGGCCAAAGTATTTCACTCCGGCCAGATGGGAAAAGGTGGCCTCCGGTCCGAGATAGGCAACCACCACCTTTTTCTGGGAAAGGCGGCAGGTGTTGATGATCTCATGGTAGATGCTCAACAGCGGTTGTTCCGGAAAAACAGAGTCGTTTTCCTTGAGCAGCCGCTCAATGATTTGCCTCTCCCGCAAGGGATCCCATTTGGCTTTGTTTTTCTGGGCCTTGAGCTGGCCGATTTTTTTTGCGCATTCCAGCCGCTTTTTGAGGAGCTCAAGAAAGGTGCTGTCGATCTCGTCTATCTGGTTGCGGACATCGGCCAGGGTGATTTTTTTTGGGTCATTCATAGTTGGATTCGCTATCTGCTCGGCCCCTTTTTGGTGTCAAGGAGGCTGATTATTTAATAGAATTATGGGATGCGGCTGAAAATAGCTCTATGTTAACGCATTCAAAGAAAATCTAAAGCATATCTTTGAAAAAAATAAAAGGTAAAAGTAGGATAATATGGATTGAGCACTTCTTAATAGTGGCTTTCCGAGAAGATATTTAACTGTTTTTTTCTATTGACGGATCGGGTAGTGTTCTCAAAATATTTATTTTTTGATTGATAAAGCTGTGAAGTACGCCACAGTGGTATATAAAATATTCGAAATCAACGTTAATTTCCCGTGTGTCTGCCATGAAAGTAAAAAACTGCATGCAGAAGGATCTGGTCACCATCGGTAAAAACACCTTGCTTCAGGAGGCGGGTGTTTTGATGAAAAAACACGCCATCCGCCATTTGCCGGTTGTCGAAGATGAACAGTTGGTCGGTTTTATCTCGGAAAGCGATCTCCGGCAATATTCTTTTCCTTCCAGGGAAAAGAATATCTTTGTCCATGAGGTGATGGTGCTTAATCCCATTACCATCAATGTCAATGCCAGTATTGAGCAAGCAGCCCGTCTTATTCATGATTATAAAATCGGCGGCCTGCCGGTGCTTGATAAGAAGAAATTGGTTGGTATTATAACGGCCATTGATTTATTGTCGGCTTTTATAAAGATGATGGGCTTGCTCAAGGCTTCCATGCGGCTTGATGTCCTGCCCGGGAAAAGCAGCGGGGTGGAGGACGTTACCAGGATTATCAAGGAGCATGATTGTGAAATCATCAGTGTCTCCACCGAAATCCACTCATCCCGGCGCAAACTCTACTGTTTTCGGCTGGAAAAATGCGATATTGATACTGTTATTAATGCCCTGGAGATGGCGGGCCACAAGGTTATCTCCGTTGTCGATTGATAGATTTTTCACCCCATTAATTTTTCCCCGGTGGAGGGTTTTGTTGGATGAGTGCGTTTAAGGTCGAGAAGTCATATGAAGAAATAAATGCCAAGATCAGGTCCGGTGAGGCGGTGGTGGTTACCGCGGAGGAGATGGTCTCGATTGTCAAAGAACACGGCCCTGTGGGTGCGGCCCGCAAGGTTGACGTGGTTACCACCGGGACCTTCTCCCCCATGTGTTCTTCCGGCGCTTTTATTAATTTCGGTCATGCCAATCCCACCATCAAGGCGCTCAAAGCCTGGCTCAACGACGTTCCCGCCTATGCCGGCCTTGCCGCGGTTGACATTTATATCGGCGCCACCGAGCCGCCCGAGGATGATCCCCTCAACAAGGTTTTTCCCGGTGAGTTCCGCTATGGCGGCGGCCATGTCATTGAAGATCTGGTCGCCGGGAAAAAGGTGGTGTTAAGATGCACGGCCTACGGCACCGACTGTTATCCGGGGAAGCAGCTGGAGAAAGAGGTCACCCTCAGCGATCTGCCCTATGCCCTGTTGACCAATCCCCGGAATTGTTACCAGAACTATAACTGCGCCATTAATCTTTCCGAGCGGACCATCTACTGTTATATGGGCACCCTCAAGGCCCACGGTAAAAATGCCACCTATTGCAGCGCCGGTGAGTTGAGTCCGTTGATGAACGACCCGCTTTATAAAACCATCGGTCTGGGCACCAGGATCTTTTTGGGGGGCGGCATCGGTTATGTGACTTGGCACGGGACCCAGCATAATCCCAAGGCCCTGCGTTCCGATAACGGCACCACCCGGCGGCCGGCGGGCACCATTATGGTCCAGGGTGATCTGAAGAAGATGTCTTCCCGCTGGCTCAAAGGGGTCAGCATGCAGGGCTACGGCAGCTCGCTGGCCGTGGGTATCGGCGTGCCCATCCCCATTCTCAACGAAGAGATGGCCGCCTACACCGGGGTTTCCGATGATGAGATATTCACTCAGATCGTCGATTACTCCTATGATTACTCCCACGGTGTGGCCCGCAATTACGGTGAGGTGAGCTACGCTCAGCTCAAGAGCGGTCGGATTGAAATCAACGGCAAACAGGTGCCGACCGCCCCTCTGTCCAGTGTGGTTAGAGCCCGGGAAATTGCCGAGACCCTGAAGGGCTGGATTGAACAGCGGGACTTCTTGATAGAAAAACCGGTGCAGACCCTGCCGACCGAGTAGGTCTTAACACGCAAAGATGACGAATTTGCTTACTGAAAAATATCAAAAGATTGAAAGGTTATTGGCTGATTACGGCAAGGTTGCCGTGGCTTTTTCCGGAGGAGCGGATAGCCATTTCCTGTTGACGGTATCATGTAAAACCTTAGGTCCCGAGCGGGTAAAGGCCTTTCATGCAAGCTCCACCTTGTTGAGCCGGGAAGAAGAGATGCAGATTGCCCCGCTCTGTCTCTCCCTTGGCTGCGAGGTTCATAATTTTAATTTTGAGCCTCTGGCTTGGCCCGAATTCACCGCCAATCCCCCGGAAAGGTGTTATCTTTGCAAAAGACATATCTATCAAACGTTTACGGACTCCAGATGGGTCAAAGAGGATGGTTTTTTACTTCTGGATGGGACCAATTTTGATGATCTTTCCGCTGATCGCCCGGGCCTGAAGGCTATTCGGGAGTTTGAGGTGCAGACCCCTTTGGCCGAGGTCGGCCTCACCAAAAAAGAGATTCGTCGTTTGAGTCGGGATTTCGGCCTGGTAACCTGGGATAAGCCTTCGGCCTCCTGTTTTGCCACCCGGATTTCGGCCGGAGCTCATATTGATGAAAAAAAAATTAGATTTATCGAGCAAGGTGAAAATTTTCTAAAGGGTTTGGGCTGCGGCGCGGTTCGTGTTTGTCCTGACCAGGCAATGGTGAAGATATTTCTGCCCAAAAGTTCAATGGGTATTGTTGCTAAAAAGTCTGTAGTTTCAACGATTAATGACTACTTTTCTGTTCGCGGCTTTGCTGATGTTCGGATCGATCCCGTTGGTCGGCCGGATGTTGAAATTTAATGGGTAATTGTCAATCCCCGCTTGTATAACGGGGAGTTCCAGGCTGTTGAAAAGTTTAAATCAGAGTATTTTTTGTTTGACAGACTTTTTTTTTTGTTTGACAATCACTTTGTATCTGAATTAAATCTTCAGAAGCTACTAAATAGCCTTTAACAAAGGGACGAAGGCGGAAGCTAAATTCATGAGGAGGAAGGAATGAATAAGAGTGAGTTGGTTGAAAGTATGGCAAACGCTGGCGGTATTAGTAAAGCCGCGGCAGAGAAGACTCTTGGTGGTATGTTGGATGCGGTTACCACTGCTTTGAAAAAAGGCGACAAGGTAACCTTGGTTGGTTTCGGTACTTTTTCTGTAACCAAAAGAGCTGCTCGTCAGGGACGTAATCCTCAGACCGGCAAACCCATTACCATTAAGGCCCGCAAAGTTGCTCGCTTTAAGCCAGGTAGCAAGCTTGCCGAAGCTGTGAAATAAGTTCTGTTTTTCAGCCGATAGTTTAACGCAAAAAGAAGGTTGATGCCTTTAAGCTGGCATCAACCTTCTTTTTTTATTGACTCAGGGAAGATCTCTGGGTACATATGCTCCACAAATTCAGCGGCTACTTTTTTGTATGCCCGCGTCTGGTGTTACTAATGTCGGGATGTGGCTCAGCCTGGTAGAGCACATGCTTCGGGAGCATGGGGTCGGAGGTTCAAATCCTCTCATCCCGACCATTTCATTTCTTTATTCCCTTTTTTTATTCTGAGATAACAAAGGTTGTGGCGTTAGGTCGATGATCTTCTACGCTGACTTTTTGTCGGTAGCCGGGATTGATACCGTTACGGTGCAGTCGATGTTGCCCTGGTGGAGGGTGATGTTAAGGCGATCTCCCGCCCGCACCTGGTCGGCGCGCCGGATGATCTCTCTTTGGCGTTGGACAATGGAATAGCCGCGGCCGAGGATGGCCAGCGGGCTCACCGCATCGAGCAGGCTTGCTCCCAGTTTAAAATTTGTTTTTTTTCTTTCCAGCTGATGATTGATTGCCGCGCTAAGTCGGCGGTTGAGTTCCCCGGTCCATTTTAGACGCTGTTCGATCCGGTGCTGTGGATTATGGGTTGCGAGTTGGCTGCTGACATGGCCGAGCTTGTTTCGTTCGTCCTGGATTTTGTTGCCAAAGGCATGTCTTAACAAGGTGAACCTGTGATCCGTGGCCAAGCGGAAATGGTCGAGCAGGATGGTTGGATCTCGCAGGATTCGGCGGTTGGCTTGGACCCTTTGGTCAAGGTCGGAAATTTTGTTGTTAAGCTCGGCCCTGAGTATTTTTTGCAGCCCCTCTATCCGCTTGCCCAGCAGCGCGCGGTCCGGCAAGACCATTTCGGCGGCCGCGGTAGGGGTCGGCGCCCGGAGGTCGGCAACGAAGTCGGCAATGGTGAAGTCCACTTCATGGCCAATAGCCGAAACCAGCGGTATTTCCGAGGCAGCGATGGCCAGGGCCACCCTCTCTTCGTTAAAGGCCCAGAGATCTTCGATTGAGCCGCCGCCGCGGCAGAGGACAATAACATCGCCGAGCTGGTTGGTGTTGGCGAGCCTGATGGCTTCCGCGATCTCTGCTCCGGCCCCCTCGCCCTGGACCCTGACCGGCATTATCCGGATCGGGACCGCCGCAAATCTTTTTTCCGCCATGGTTAAAAAGTCATGAATTGCAGCGCCTTGGGGCGAGGTTATCAGGATGACGTTTTTGGGCAGCAGGGGCAGGGGCTTCTTTAGTTTTTCGGCAAACAGGCCTTGATCGGCCAGTTTTTTCTTGAGCTCTTCAAAGGCCAGCTGCAGGGAGCCGGCCCCCTTATGGTCAAGATGATCGACAATGAGTTGGTAGTCGCCTCGCTGCTCATAGACCGAGAGCCGGCCCCGGCAAATCACCTCCATTCCATCTTGGGGTAAGGCTTGAAGATAGCGTTGTTGGGGCTTGAACAGCACCGCCTTGAGTTGCGCGTTTTGATCTTTCAAGGTGAAGTAGAGATGGCCGGAAAAGGGGCGGCGGAGGTTGGAGATTTCGCCGACCACCGTTACAAAAGAGAATCCGGTTTCAAGCAGGACTTTGATCGAGCGGGTAAGCTCGGTAACTGTCTGGATTTGTTCGTTCATGCTCCTTACCTATCATAGTCGAGGTAAAGGCGACAACTTTTTTCAGAAGATCTCCCGGCCGCTGCCTGATACTTGAAAAAGATATGGGTGAAAATGACGGATGATTTTTTTTAGTGTTACAGGTATATTGGCAACCAAAATTTCATTTTTTATAAATTTTATGAAAAAAAAGGGATTATTTCATGCCGGATCATAACAGCTATCTGCAACAAGACATTCTGCACAAACCCCTTGAAAAGCATGGGTTGCTGGAAGAGTTTAACCTCCCCCCTAAAGTCATTAAATTTATCCGCACCAACAGAGATAAAATTTTCGTTGCCATTGCTGGGCTGATGGTCGCCATTTTGGCCTGGTCCTATTACGGACACTATGTTGCCACCCGGAATGATCAGGCCGCGGCCCTTTTGAACAAGGCGGTCACCCAGGAGGATGTTGAGCAACGGGCGGCGATCTTCAATCAGGTTGCTGATCAGTTCGGTGGAACCGGTTCGGCGATGTGGGCAAAGATCGAGCTTGCGCATCTTGCTTTTGATCGGGATGATTATGACGATGCCGCCGGCCGCTATCAGGCCGTGCTTGGTGGGTTGGCCGCTGATAGCCCGCTCTTGCCCCTGGTTCAGTATAATCTGGCCCAGGCCTTGGAGAACAAGAAATCCTTTAAGGAGGCCATTGACGCTTATCGGAAATTGATTGCGCTTAAAGGGTTTACCGGGGAGGCTTACCTGGCCTTGGCCAGGATTTACGAGGTCCAGGGCGAGTTGATTCAGGTCAAGGAGATGTTGCAGAAGGTGTTGGAGCTCGAAGAGGTTTCTTTGGCGGTAAAGAACAGGGTTAAGGCCAAGCTGGCCCGGTTCTGATTTTTTGGAGGTAGTCAAAGAGTAGCATGGAGATCATTCGGAATCCGGCGGCGATGACATCGTGGGCAAATCGGGTTACTGCCACCGGCGCCGCCATTGGCTTGGTGCCGACCATGGGCTATTTCCATGAGGGGCATCTCTCCTTGATGCGGGCGGCAAGAAAAGGGGCCGACCATGTGGTGGTCAGCCTTTTTGTCAACCCGATTCAGTTTGGGCCCAATGAAGATCTTGCCGCTTATCCCCGGGATTTTGCGCGGGACTGCCGATTGGCCGAGGCGGAAGGGGTGGATATTCTGTTTGCCCCTGAGGCAGCCGGCATGTACCCGGAGGCGACGAAAACCAAGGTGGTGGTCTCCGGGCTGACCAGCGGCCTCTGTGGTGGTTCCCGACCCGGCCATTTCGACGGGGTAACCACGGTGGTGGCCAAGCTTTTTAATGTCGTCAAGCCGCGGATTGCCATCTTCGGACAAAAGGATTTCCAGCAGCTTGCCGTGATTAGGCAGATGGTGCGGGACCTGAACTGGGATATTGAGATTGTCGGCCACCCCATAGTTCGCGAGGCGGACGGGCTGGCCATGAGTTCGAGAAACAGTTATCTTTCCGCAGACCAGCGGCGGACCGCCCTCTGTCTTTATCGGGCGATCAGGCACGCCGGAGAGCGGGTGCGGCAGGGAGTGGTTGACGCCGAACTGCTTGTGGCTGAGATAACAGAGATGATCCACTCCCAGGGCGGGGTGGAGATTGATTATATCGCCCTGGTGGACCGGGATAGCCTTGAGCCGCTGGGTGTGTTGCGGCCAGGGACGCTGCTGGCTATGGCGGTAAAGGTCGGCCGCACCAGACTGATTGATAACGATTTAATCTGTTAACCGGCTTTTCATCGGATATCAGGTAATTTTTTTTAACACAACGAGAGAGTCACAATGTTACGTTACATGTTGAAGTCAAAGATTCACCGGGCCACGGTTACGGACGCCAACCTTAACTACGAGGGGAGCCTGACCGTTGATAAAAACCTGCTCAAGCAGGTTGATCTCTATCCGTCTGAAAAGGTGAAGATCTATAATATCAATAACGGTGAGCGTTTTGATACCTATGTCATCGAGGGGCCCGCAGACTCCGGCATTATTAATCTCAACGGCGCCGCGGCGCGCAAGGGGATGCCGGGCGATCTTATCATTATCGTCAGTTACGCCCTTTATTCGCCGGAGGAGCTGGAGGATTATAAGCCGAAAATCGTGGTTCTTGACAAGGATAATCTCATCAAGAAAACGGTTCATACCGAGCGTCTTCACCACGATTGATTGTAAGTTAAGCTCTATTGCTTTGCCCTCTGTTGTGTGTCCTTTTTTGTCCGCTGTTTGATCGGGTTATGAGTTGGGGTGTTCATGTATCTGCTGGTTACTGCTACGGAAATGGAAGCGCGCCCCTTGCGGGCCATCTTGCCTGCCTCGCCGGAATACCAGATCTTTGTCGCCGGTGTCGGCCTTAGTGAGACCGCGGTCAACCTGACCAGGTTTCTGGCAACGGGCAATGCCGAGGTGGAGAGGGTTATTGATTTCGGGGTGGCCGGCGCTTACCTTGCCGCCGGGGCCAAGTTGCTTGATCTTTGTCTTGCCGGCTCCGAGGTGATAGGGGATTTCGGGATCTCTTTCGGCCGCCGGCTGGAGCCGTTTGCGAGCCCGCTCGGTCCGCCGCCGGTTTTTGCCATGGATCCGCAGCTTGTTGCCGAAGCCCAACAGATTTTGGCCCGTCATGGCCTAAGTTCGCTCACTGGTGGATTTGTCACGGTAAACTCGGTCTCCGGCACGGCTGAGCGGGGCAATCTGCTCCGGGATCGGCATCAGGGGCTGTGTGAAAATATGGAAGGGGCGGCGGTCGCCCGGGTTTGCCAGGAGTTTTCCCTCCCGTTGCTCGAGTTGCGTTGCGTCAGCAACATGGTGGAGGATCGTAACCTTGCCGGCTGGCAGCTCGACCGGGCTGTTGAGCTATGCGCCCATGCTGTTTCGGTGTTGGTTAATGATGCATCTCTGTAATACGACGGGATAAATATATGTCTGATTGCTCCGCAAAACTTTCCCTGGGTTTTTCCCCTTGCCCCAATGACACCTTTATTTTCCATGCCCTGATTCGCGGCTTAACCGGTAGGGACTGCCCGGGGTATGCCCCCGAGGTTCTCGCCGATGTCGAGACCCTTAACGGCTGGGCGTTGGCGGCTAAGCTGGATGTGACCAAACTGTCTTTTCACGCCTTGGGCCATGTCCTTGATAAGTATGTCTTGCTCATGGCCGGCAGCGCGCTGGGGCGTGGCTGCGGGCCGCTGCTGGTCGCCAGGGAGAAACTGGCGGTCGAGCAGCTGGCCGGGGCCCGGGTTGCCATTCCCGGCAAGCTTACCACCGCGGCCATGCTGCTTAGCTTTTTTTCGCCGGTGCCCCTTACGCCGGTGATAATGCCGTTTGACCGGATTATGCCGAGTATTGTTGCCGGCGAGGTTGATGCCGGGGTAATTATTCATGAGAGCCGGTTCACCTTTCATCAGCATGGGTTGCAGCTGGTGCAGGATCTTGGCGCCTGGTGGGAAGAGACCACCGGTTTTTCCATTCCCCTGGGCGGGATCGTTGCCCGTCGTTCCCTGGGCAAAGAGCTGATCTCCCGCATTGATGCCTGCATTCGTGCCAGTGTTGAATATGCCTTTGCCGAACCCCGAGCGTCTTTGGCCTATATCCGGCAACATGCGCAAGAGATGGATGAGGCGGTGGTTCAGGAACATATCGGACTTTATGTTAATAATTATTCCGTCGATCTCGGCGGCGAGGGGATTGCCTCGGTCAGGGAATTTCTTGCCCGGGGCAGGGCCGCCGGGCAATTTCCCGCAGAGTTGGCTGGGTTGCCGCTGACCAGTGCAGAGCTATAAAATAAAGGGCTTTGCGGTTGTTGATGAATTATTTTGGCCTGTTTTCGGCACAAACTTACTTGACAAGATCTGTTTTCATAATATATTCAAAAGTTTCGCTATAGTTTGAATTTCCGGCTCTTTTTTTTGGACCCGGATCCTAATACAGTTAATTATTAAGTGATTTTATTCAGATAATTGATGTGTTGAATTTAAAGGTAAGGAATACAGGATGAAACTTACAGGAGCACAGGCATTTATAAAGTGTCTGGAAGAACACGGTGTTGAGGTCATCTTCGGATATCCCGGTGGGGCTATTATCGACATTTACGACGAATTGATGAAGTGTGATACGGTCAAACATGTCTTAACCAGACACGAGCAGGCTGCGGTGCATGCCGCTGATGCTTATGGTCGAGTTAAGGGTGAGGTCGGTGTTGCCCTGGTAACTTCCGGCCCCGGCGCGACCAACGCGGTTACCGGTATTGCCTCGGCCTATCTCGATTCTATTCCCATGGTGGTATTTACCGGCCAGGTGCCGACCATGCTGATTGGTAATGATGCCTTTCAGGAAGTTGATATCGTGGGAATTACCCGTCCGGTGACCAAGCATAACTACCTGGTTAAGGATGCCAAGGATCTGGTGCCGACCATCCGCGAGGCTTTTCATTTGGCCCGCACCGGTCGCCCCGGTCCGGTTTTGATCGACCTGCCCAAGGATGTTTTGGCCACCCTGATTAAATATCCCGAGCCCAAGCCGGTTAAGATGCGGACCTACAAGCCGACCTATGAGCCGCATCCCGGTCAGATCGAAAAAGCATGCCTTGAACTGTTGAAGGCGAAGCGCCCGGTTATCTATGCCGGTGGCGGGGTTATCAATTCCAATGCCTTTGAAGATCTCACCGAGTTGGCCAAAAAACTCAATATCCCGGTAACCATGACCTTGATGGGGCTCGGCGGTTTCCCCGGCACCGATTCATTGTCCCTGGGCATGCTTGGGATGCACGGCACCTATTTCGCCAACATGGCGGTTGCCAACTGTGATTATCTCCTCGCCGTAGGCTCCCGTTTTGACGATCGGGTTACCGGTCGAGTTGACGCTTTTGCGCCCAAGGCCAAAATTGTGCATATCGATATCGATCCTGCTTCGATCAGTAAGAATGTCAGGGTTGACATTCCCATTGTCGCCGATTGCAAGCATGCCCTTATCGCCATGAACACCTGGTTTGACCGGAATAAGGATTTTGATGCCAATGCACGGGTTGAGATCAACCGGCCCTGGCATGAGCAGATCAAGGACTGGAAGAACAAGCATCCCCTTGGCTATGTCGAGGAGACCGATATCATCAAGCCCCAGTTTGTTGTTCAGAAACTGCATGAGTTGACCGGCGGCAACGCCATTATCACCACCGAGGTCGGCCAGAACCAGATGTGGGCCGCCCAGTTTTATCACTTCAACCATCCTCGCCATTTCATGACCTCGGGTGGCCTGGGGGTAATGGGTTATGGTTTCCCCGCCGCAATCGGCGCCCAGATGGCCGCCCCCGACAAGGTGGTAATCGATATCGCCGGCGACGGCAGTATTCAGATGAATATTCAGGAGTTGGCCACCGCCCGGCAGGAGAAATTGCCGGTCAAGGTTGCCATCTTGAATAACGGTTATCTCGGAATGGTTCGGCAGTGGCAGGAACTGTTTTATGATAAAAAATATTCGCAGACCGTAATGGAGGTTGTCCCTGACTTTGTCAAGGTTGCCGAGGCTTACGGGGCTGTCGGCTTGCGGGCTACCAAGCCCAGTGAGGTTGAGCCCGTGATTATGGAAGCCCTGAGGACCGATAATACGGTGTTCATGGATTTTGTCGTTGCCAGGGAAGAGGGTGTATACCCCATGGTTCCAGCAGGTAAAGCCACCACGGAGATGCTGTTGGTTTAATATTATGACGGATCGCAGCTCTGCGAAGATTGCTGCGGGTCCATTATTTCGTATATAAAGGCGAAAAAAGTAGGGTACGCAATGAGACATACAATTTCAGTACTGTTGCAAAATAAACCGGGAGTTTTATCAAGGGTTACCGGGCTGTTCAGTGGCCGCGGCTTCAATATTGAAAGCCTTTCCGTGGCCCAGACCCTTGATCCGGAGGTTTCCTGTCTGACCTTGGTGACTTCCGGTGACGATATGATCATCGAACAGATCACCAAACAGCTGCATAAGCTGATTGACGCCATCAAAGTGACCGACATGAGTGAGCATGATTATGTCGAGCGCGAGATGGCCTTGATCCGGGTCAAGGCGGAAGCCCATACCCGGGCCGAGGTTTTGCGGGTTATTGATATCTTCCGGGGTAAGGTTATTGATGTCGGACCGAAAAGCTATGTCGTCGAGGTCACCGGCAAGGACAGCAAGATTCAGGCGGTAATCGATATTCTCCGCCCGATTGGCATTCAGGAGATTGTGCGCTGCGGCACCATTGCCATGACCAGGGCAAAGAAATCATAGTATTTCCTTTCTGTTTGTTGTTAGATTAAAAATGAACTGATGGAGCGCTCTATGGCCTTTAGAGGCTTTGCGGCCGCCTGTCGGTTCATTTTTGTATGGGGTCCGGTTTTTGATAAATATTTACTTATTACCTGAAAAGGCTGTGATAATATGAAAAAACCACAAATACCTGTGGCTTACGAAGGATACCCGTTTATCGGTTTTACAGCCTTGACCACCCTGGTTATTGCCGTTTTGGGTTATGACCTGGCGGCCTTGGGGTCGTTGTTCGTTACCGCTTTCGTCCTCTATTTTTTCCGTGATCCCGAGCGGGTCACCCCGGATGAAAATGATGTGCTTGTCGCTCCCGCCGACGGCAAGGTTATTCTGGTCGAGAAGATCTTTGACGATAAGTTCGTTAAGGAGCATGTCTACAAGGTCAGCATCTTCATGAATGTTTTTAATGTTCATGTCAACCGGGTTCCTTTTTCCGGCACGGTTTCTAAGGTTCAGTACTTCCCCGGCCTGTTCTATTCCGCCAACACCGAGCGGGGCGCCCTTGAGAATGAATCGTGCGCCCTGACCATCACCACCAAGAACGATCGCAAGTTTGCGGTGGTCCAGGTTGCCGGTCTTATTGCCCGGCGGATCGTCTGCTGGGCCGGCAAGGGTGATAATCTGGTTCGGGGGGAGCGCTTCGGTCTGATCCGTTTCGGGTCAAGGGTTGATCTTTACCTGCCCTTGCAGATTCAGCTCGAGGTGAGTGTCGGGCAAAAGGTTGTAGCCGGTGAAACCGTGCTTGGTTATCTGTCATAATTTAGGCGTTTTTTTTACCTGCGTTGCGGACGGGTAAGGTTTTATGGCAAACCAGAGCGGCAATGATTACTTTGCTGAAATGAAATTCAGCAGGAGGACAACATGACGAACGATCAGGATGTTAAGGTAGAGAATTCCCCGAAGGGGAAGATATGTCTGTTGCCCAGTCTGCTTACTACGGTGAGCCTGTTCAGTGGCTTTTATTCCATTATCTCATCGATAAACGGCGATTTTCTTACCTCCGCGGTGGCCATCCTGGTTGCCGGCGTTTTTGACGGCCTTGACGGTCGGGTCGCCCGGTTGACCGGCACCACCAGCAAATTCGGCATGGAGTATGATTCGCTCTGCGATCTGGTTGCCTTTGGGGTGGCGCCTGGTTTGCTCGCCTATCTCTGGGTGTTGCAGCCCTATGGCCGCTACGGCTGGTTGGCTGCCTTTCTCTATGTGGCGACCACCGCGTTAAGGCTTGCCCGCTTTAATTCCCAGGATGCGACCTCGTTGAAAAATGTTTTTACCGGTCTGCCCTGTCCGGCGGCCGGCGGGATGATCGCGGCCTCGGTAATGTTCTGTACTTTTTTTGAGATAACCGGGTTGATGAAAGACATTGTGATGCTCATCGCGGTTTACGGGCTTTCTTATTTGATGGTCAGCTCTATCTCTTATCAGAGTTTCAAAAAACCTGAAACCGACAAGGCCAAGAAGTTTCAGGTGCTGGTCGGCATGGTTCTGCTGATCATGGTTCTGGCCACCGAACCCAAGGTAACTCTATTTCTGTTAGCCGCCGCCTATGTGCTATCCGGACCGCTTGCGGCGGGATACCACCTTGTGAAGGGCAAGAAGCCTGTTAAGGAACAGGAAGATGTAGTATGAACCACGCCCGGTTTTGGTTTGAGAATGTTATTTTCCGCTTTGCCGGGTTTAAGGAGTTATAGTGATGGCTGATAAAATTATTATATTTGATACCACCCTGCGCGATGGAGAGCAATCACCGGGCGCCAGTATGAATATGCAGGAGAAGTTCCGTTTGGCCCAGCAGCTGGTCAAGCTCAAGGTTGACGTGATCGAGGCCGGTTTTCCGGTTGCCTCGCCCGGCGATTTCGAATGCGTGAAAAATATTGCCGACAATATCAGAGGCGCCCAGATTGCCGGGCTTGCCCGTTGTAATGTCAAGGATATTGATAGGGCCTGGCAGGCCTTGAAGAATGGTGAGAATCCAAGGATTCATACCTTTCTCGCCACCTCTGATATCCACCTCAAACATAAGCTGCGGATGGATCGGGATCAGGTTCTGGCCCTGGCCGTCGCTTCGGTCAAACATGCGGCCAAGTATACCAGCAATGTGGAGTTTTCCGCCGAGGATGCATCCCGCAGTGATCTTGATTTTGTCTGCAAGGTTTTTACGGCGGTAATCGAGGCCGGCGCCACCACCTTGAATTTTCCCGATACCACCGGCTATGCGCTGCCCGATGAGTTTGGGGCGCAGGTCAAGTATCTGATCGACCATATCCCCAATATTCACAAAGCGGTGTTGAGTGTCCATTGCCATAATGATTTGGGTCTTGCCGTGGCCAATTCGTTGGCCGCGGTTAACAACGGGGCGCGCCAGGTGGAATCAACCATCAATGGTTTGGGGGAAAGGGCGGGCAATACCGCGATGGAAGAGCTGGTTATGGTCATCCGTACCCGGGCCGATCAGATGAAGGTCAGCACCGATATCGTGACCGAGCATATCTATCCGACCAGTCGGATGGTGTCCACCATCACCGGGATGCCGGTACAGCCCAACAAGGCCATTGTCGGCGCCAACGCCTTTGCCCACGAGTCAGGGATCCATCAGGACGGGGTGCTTAAGGAGCGGACCACCTACGAGATCATGAACCCGGCTGATATCGGGATCTCGACCGGCAATATCGTGCTCGGCAAACATTCCGGCCGCCATGCCTTGAAGGACCGGGTAACCGCCATGGGCTATACCTTAAAGGATGATGAGCTGAACCGGGTATTTGACCGCTTCAAAGAGGTGGCCGACGTCAAGAAGGACATGTTTGACGAAGACCTGGAAGCGATTTTGATGGATGAGGTCTTGCGAATCCCCGAGACTTATACCCTGTTGCACTTAGCGGCGATGAGCGGCAGCAAATCCCTGCCGACCGCGGCGGTCAAGTTGCTGGTCAACGGCAAGGAGGTACAACGGTCCGCCATCGGTATCGGCCCGATTGACGCAACTTTCAGGGCGATTGCCGAATTGGTGCAGACCGAGAGCAAGCTCCTTTATTTTTCGGTGAGTTCCATCACCGGCGGCACCGATGCCCAGGGTGAGGTGTTGGTGCGCATCGAAGATAAAGGAGGGAAGGTGGTGGTTGGCCAGGGCGCTGATCCCGACATCATCACCGCGGCCGCCAAAGCCTATCTCAACGGCTTGAACCGGCTGGTGTATATAAAAAAGGAAAACAACGTATAATAGGCTGAGCCGTCGGTTTTTTTAGATTCTCAGTCGTTATCTTTATTATCTGCCGGGCAGTTCGCCCGGCTTCTGACTTTTTAAGGAAATATGGATCATGAGTGCAACGAACAGAAAGTTTAGAGTGGCGGTGGCCGGCGCGACCGGTGCGGTCGGTGGGGCGATGCTGGATGTGTTGGCAAGAAGAGATTTCCCGCTGGCTGAATTGCGTCTGCTCGCTTCAGAGCGGTCGGTGGGCAAGAAGCTCAAGTTTAAGGGCGAGGAAATTGCCGTGCAGCAGTTGACCAAGGATGCCTTTGAGGGGATCGACATCGCCCTGTTCTCGGCTGGGGGCGACCGCTCTCTCGAGTTCGCGCCGGCAGCGGCGGCGGCCGGCGCGGTGGTTATCGATAACTCCAGCGCCTTTCGCATGGACCCGGAAATCCCCCTGGTGGTGCCCGAGGTCAATCCCCACGCCATTGGCCAGTACAAAAAACGGGGAATCATCGCCAACCCCAACTGTTCGACCATCCAGATGCTGGTAGCCCTCAAGCCGATCCATGATAAGGTCAAGATCAAACGGATTGTCGTTTCAACCTACCAGGCCGTTTCCGGCACCGGGGCCAAGGCCATTGAGGAGCTGCAGCAGCAGATCCTTGATTATGCGGCGGGTAAACCTCTTACCCATAAGGTTTATCCCCATCAGATCGCCTTTAACTGTCTCCCCCAGATCGACAGCTTCCTGCCCAGCGGCTACACCAAGGAAGAGATGAAGATGGTTAATGAAACCCGCAAGATGTTTGAGGATGACTCGATCGGGGTCACCGCGACCACGGTTCGGGTTCCGGTGTTCTACGGCCATTCCGAGTCGGTCAATATCGAGACCGAGCGCAAAATCACCGCGGCCGAGGTCAAGGAATTGCTGGCCACCGCCCCCGGCGTAAAGCTGGTTGATGAGCCGACCCTCAGCCGATATCCCCTGGCCACCGAGTGCGCCGGCAAGTTTGAGACCCTGGTCGGCCGGATCCGGGAGGATGAGTCCATTGCCAACGGCATCAACCTCTGGGTGGTGGCTGATAACATCCTGAAGGGCGCCGCGCTTAATGCGGTGCAGATCGCTGAAATCGTAGGCCGGGATTATCTGTAATTGCGGATAATCGCAGGTGTTTCCCGAGGGCGGCGGCTGGTCTCGCCGGGGCAGCGTTTCGGCAAGCTGGTCCGCCCCACCTCGGATCGGGCCCGGGAGGCGATTTTCAATGTGTTGGCCGATAAGGTTGAGCAGGCATTGGTGCTTGATCTTTTCGCCGGCACCGGGGCCTTGGGCCTTGAAGCACTGAGCCGGGGGGCGGCCCAGGCGGTATTTGTCGAGGCCAACCGTCAGGTCGTTGAGCTTATTCGGCAAAATATCGCCGCCTGCGGTTTTATTGATGAATCTTTGGTTTTGCAGCGGGATCTCGCCAAGGGCCCGGCTTTTTTAGCCAAGCTAAAACCCGCGTCGGGATTTGATCTGGTTTTTCTTGATCCGCCTTACGGCATGGGCTTGGGCCATAAGGTCATGGCCGGCTTGGTCGAACTTGAACTTGTTGCCTCCCATGGCATTATCGTGGTGGAAGACCGGGCCGGCGAGGAGTACCCCGCTCTTTTCGGGGACTGGTTCTGCTATGACCGGCGGCGCTACGGGGAGGCCGGGTTTTGGCTTTATCGCCAACAAGGGGAAAATGAATCCAATGAGTAATTATGAGCCGTTTGTCGCCGAAAAAACTTCCGAAACGGTCGCCGTCTATCCCGGAACCTTTGATCCCATTACCAACGGCCATCTTGATATTATCCATCGCGGCCTGACTCTTTTTGATCGGGTTATTGTTGCCGTTGCCGAAAATTCATCCAAAAAACCGCTTTTTGATCTTGAAGAACGGACCAGCATGATCAGGGCCTGTTTTCCGGCCGATGAAACCCGGATCGAGGTCGATGTCGTTTCCGGGTTGCTGGTTGATTATGCTTATCGGCGGGGGGCCAAGGCCATTATCCGTGGCCTGCGGGCCGTGTCTGATTTTGATTATGAGTTCCAGCTGGCCTTGATGAACCGCAGGATCGAGCGGGAGGTGGAGACGGTCTTCTTGATGACCGGCTTCCGCTGGATTTACATCAGCTCCAGCATTATCAAGGATGCGGCCCGTTACGGCGGTGATTTGAGCGGGTTGGTGCCGGATCATGTATGTGAAAGGTTGCGCCGGCGTTTTTTGCAGGCCCAGGAGTGATGAGCCGTTTGGGCATGCTTTTGGTCCACAATGTTCTCCCGTCGCTGTGTTATGAATTAATCGCAAGTAACAGCTGAGTAAAAAATATTTTATGAAACCTTTTTCTCAGATAACCCGCAGAAAATTTCTTCAACTCTCCGGCATCGGTGCGGCAACCCTGGCCTCCTTTGCCCGCACCGGCCATGCTGCGCCTGCTTTTTTGAAAAAACAATCAGCATTTATCAGCAACAAAGTCCAGAATATTCCTACGGTCTGCAATATGTGCAAGGCGCGCTGTCTGGTCTCCTGCAAGGTGGTCAACGGCCGGGTTGTTAAAATTGACGGCCTCGCCGACAACCCTTATAACGGCATGGCCGTCTGTGCCAGGGGCAACGCGGCCTCCGAGCTGCTGTATGACGTCGATCGCTTGAAATACCCGATGAAACGGGTGGGGGAGCGCGGGGAAGGCAAGTGGGCGCGGATCAGCTGGGGAGAGGCCATTGACACCATCTCCCAGCAGCTGGAAAAGGCGCTGCGCAGCAGTGGGCCTAAGGCCCTGGCCCTTTTTGCCAAGGGGTCGTCCAGCAGCTATATCAAAGAGCTTTTTGCCGAGTTCTCGATCGCCCAGGTCAATGATGTCTCTTCTGAACAATGCGGCATGAATCGAGAGCTGGCCTACCGGCTTACCTTTGGCAACGATGGCGCCCAGTTCCCTCTGCTCGATTACGCCAACACCTCTTGTGTTGTTCTGGTCGGCAGTCATCTCGGCGAAAATGTCGATGTGGCCGAGCTGCAGAACCTGGCCCGGGCCAGGGGCAACGGTGCCAAGCTCATCGTGGTCGATCCGCGTTTCTCCTCGGTGGCCGCCAAGGCGGATAATCATCTGATGATCAGGCCCGGCACCGATCAGGTGCTGCTCATGGGCTGGATCAACTATATTATTGACGCCGGCCTCTATGATGTCGGCTATGTCTCGCAACACGTGACCGGTTTTGCCGAACTGCGCCGGGATGCGAGTTTCTACAGCCTGGAAAAGGCGGCCGAGATTACCGGCATCCCGGCGGAGGTGATCCGCCAGACCGCAACGATGATCGCCGCCGCCGCGCCCGGGGTGATCATCCATCCCGGCAACCATTCCGCCTGGTATGGCAATGACGTGCAGCGGTTGCGGACCCAGGCCATTCTCGCCGGTTTGCTCGGTTCCTGGGGGAGCAGGGGGGGGCTGCTTCCCCGCACTGCGTTTGGGGATGAACTTCCTCCGGTGCACGCCAACCAGCAAGCCATTGCCGAGTTGCTTAAAAATCGGGATTGGCATGGCGCCACTATTATCAAAAAAATGGAAAAGGGGGCAGTCAGGGTCGTCGGCTGCTGGGGGCAGAATCCGTTGCATTCGATCGTGAATCCCTATCGGACCCGCAAGGCCTTTATGGCGGCGGATTTTGTTTTTGCCTGTGATGTGTTGCCCAGTGATACCACCTTGTTTGCCGATATAATTTTGCCGGAGGCAAGTTTTCTTGAGCGTTATGATGTGGTTGACCGTTATCAAACCACGGCGCAGAACTTTATTGCCGTTCGCACCCCGGTCGTGGCGCCTGCTTATGAAGCGCGCGATCCATATTGGATCGTCAAGCAACTCAGTACCAGGCTTGGCCGGGGCGATGGTTTTCGTTTTGCCGACGTGCGGGCCAGGTTGGATCATGAATTGGCCAAAGACGATCTGAGTCTGGCCAAGATTGCGGCCGAGGGCGGCTTTGCACTGTTGCCGAAAGTCGCTGAACTTGAAAATAATGTTCGTTTTGCCACCCCGAGCGGCAAGATCGAGTTTTTCCCCAAGTCGCTCAGCGCCGACCGCCTGACCCTGGTGCCCAATTACGATGAGGTTCCGGCTCCGCCCCAAGGCTTTGCCCGGCTGCTATCCGGCCGCTCGCCGGTCCACTCCCAGACCTTGACCTGTAACAATAAATGGCTGCGGCATGAGATGGCTGAAAACGAGCTTTGGCTCAACGAGCAGCTGGCTGAAAAGCTGCTGGTTAAGGCCGGTGAGCGACTTTTTCTCGAAAATCAGGATGGGGTGCGTTCGATGAAACCCATTGTGGTGAAGCTTACCCCGGGCATCAGGGCCGATTGTGTCTATCTGGTCCATGGCTTTGGCGCGAGATCGCCATTGCTGCAACAGGGCTTTGATCAGGGGGTTGGGGATATGATGCTGATGACCAGAAGCCGCCGGGATCAGTTCTCCGGCAGCCGCGGCCTGCGGGTTAATTTTGTCCGCTTAATCAAAAACGGCAAGCCCTTGGATATGCGCAACCTTTAACCGGGCTGGGCAATGGGCCGGTTAAAGGTATTTCCCTATGAATAATCCTTTCGATTCAGGGCAGCGGGATGATCAGTGCCCCGGGCAAACCAGGCGCGGTTTTATGGCGCGGGGTTATCTCTGGTTGCAATGGTTGGCCGGGGCTTTGCTGCTCTATCCGGTGATGAAGTTTATCGATTTTTCGCCCCCTAAAAAACCGAGATTGGTCAAGGTGCTCAAGGAGGTGGCGATCAACGGCTTCGTGGTGGAGCATGATTTTATTCTTTTTGTCGACCAGGACGGCCCCCGGGCCATATCCAGAAAATGCACCCATCTCGGCTGTCGGCTTAATTATCAGACCCGGGAGAATGTGCTGCTCTGCCCCTGTCATCAGAGCAGGTTCACAACCGGCGGCCGGCGGATCAGTGGCCCGGCCCCCAAGGATCTGCCATCCTATCCGGTCACCAAGATGAGCGGCAATGAAGGTCCGGGTTATGTCGTCAGCCTTTAGATTCGCTATGTTGATCAGCGCCACAAAATGGGGGGCCAAGAGCCTGATTTGCCTTTACGTCTCGGTCTTGACCGGGATTGTGCTGGCGCTACAGTACGACCCGGCCACCCCTTTTTTTTCCGTGGGCTCCATTGATCTGTTGGCGCCCTTCGGCGCTTTCTGGCGGGCCGGTCATTTTTATTCCAGCCAGCTCTTTTTTCTTTTTTCCCTGATGCATCTCTGGGCCGTTTTCCTCAATAAAAAAGATGAGATGACCCCCGGGAAATGGCTGCTGCTCGTTCTTTCCCTGCCGGCCGCTCTGCTGCTGCTTTTTACCGGTTATGTGCTCAGGGCCGATGCCACCGGCGAGGCGGCCGGGATGATCGCCGAAAATATCACCCTGGCAATTCCTGTTTTCGGCAAAGGGCTCAACTCCCTGCTCTTTGCCATTGAAGAGGAGGGGATGAAGCGGGTCTATACCAATCATCTGATCGGCTTGGGTGTTTTTTGGGGGATTTGCTGCTGGGACCATCTGCGCCGTTATCGAGTGCAGGTTAAAGAGCATGGCCTGCTGGTGGGGTTGATGTTTGTTTTCAGCCTGCTGGTGATGGCGCCCATGGAGCCGGGCCAACTTGGTGTATTTCATATCCAGGGGCCATGGTTTTTTTTAGGCCTCCAGGAAGCCCTACGCTATATCCATCCGTTCTGGGCCGGGGTGGTCTTGCCCAGTACGGTTATTGTTGCCCTGATTTTTATAGGCCTCAAAAGGGATTGGCGGGGAGCGCTTCTCAGTTTTGTCGTTATCTGGCTGGGGAGTTACGCCCTGCTCAGCGTAATATCCGCATTGCGCTGAGCGGGCAGTGAGTCAGCTACTCTTCAGATTCTTACCTGAGTTAATATTGTTTGAGGCAAGAGTTCAGTGGGAGCGGCTTCAGCCGCGAACAATGGCCGGCATCACCCAACAGCTTGGTCTTCGCTGGTGGTTCTTTTCGCGAATGAATTCGCTCCCGCATCAAGTTGCTTTTGCACAGCACCTAATTGTCGGCTGAATGTTAGTGGTAGTTGGATTCATTATCTTGTGTTGCAGCTGATCAAGGCAGGGGCAGGGTGATGGTAAAGATGGCGCCCCGGCTTTCGTCGTTTTCCACCTCAATCATCCCCCCGTGGCTTTCCACGATCTGTTTGACAATGGCCAGGCCGAGGCCGGTGCCGTTTTCCCGGGTGGTGAAAAATGGCTCAAAAATATTCCTTCTCACTTTTTCCTCAATGCCGGTGCCGTTATCCCTGACCTGGATCATGATGGTGTCGTTTTCATTTTTTTGCGAACTTTGTTCCCGGGCCATAATTTTAATGGTGGCATTGCTGGCTGCGGAGCAGGCGTTGGCGGAATTTGAAATCAGGTTGAGCAGCACCTGTTTGAGCAGCTGGTGGTCGGCCCAGCAGTCCAAGGAGTCGGCAATATCCATTTCAATTTTTATCGAGCTGTTCCATTTGGGGTTCTGCTCGGTGAGTTCCACGGCTTCTACAACCAGTTTCTTTAAGGAAAACCAGTGGATTTCCGGCGGCGCCGGTTTGGAAAAGAGCAGAAACTCCTGAATGGTGAGGGCCAGCCGCTCGCATTCACGATTAATAATATTCAACAACCGACTGTTGGTTGGATTTTCTTGTTCATCCTTTCGCAGGATCTGGGCGGCCCCGGAGATGGCGGCGAGCGGATTGCGGAGTTCGTGGGCAATTCCGGCCGCCATCTCGCCGATGGTGGCCATTTTTTCGGCCTGTTGTACCTTGGCCTCCATCTTTTTAATCTCACTGAGATCCTGCATGGTGTAGATTCGGGCGTTGTCCGAGCCGTCGGGGGTGTTGAGTTTTGCCCAGGAATAGCCTACCGGGATGGTTGCCCCATCTTTGCGGGTCAGATTGGCGATTGGCCGTTCGGCTGGTTGCGCAATCGGCACCAGGCCGGGAAAGATCTTGGCGATGGATCGGCCGATGACCTCAACGGTCTCAAAACCGGTTATTGCTTCCGCTGCCGGGTTAAACGAGGTGATCAGGTAATTATCGTCAACCGTGATGATGCCGGTGTTGATGTCGTCGAAAATTTGTTTGTAGAGTAATGAGAGATGGTCGTATTCGTAGGTGGTTTTGACCAGGGCCGCCTCCGTGGTCTGCAGTCGTTTGGCCAGCATGGAACTGAGCAGGGCAACCAGAAAAAAGGTTAGGCCGTGGATGGCAAAGAGCTGCATCGCCGCCTGGATATTGACCAGGGGAGAGGGCGACGGTGACGGCAAAAGAAAGCTTGAGCCGTAGCCCCTAAATTCGAGTAACAGCAACCCTCCGTAAAACAAGGTGGATAAGGCGGCAAAAAGAAACCCGCCTTGGCGCAGCAACAACAGGGCGCCCATCACGATCGGGAAAAAGTAAACGCCGGTAAAGACCGACTGGCTGCCGCCGGTGAAAAAAATCAGGCCGCTGATCAGGAGAGTGTCCAAGCTGATCTGCATAAAGCCAAAGCGGCTATAGCAGAGGATTTTGCGTAAGATAAGGGCGGAGGCAATGGTGAAGAGATAGAGGCCGGCGATAAAATAGGCGACAAAGTGGATCGGCGGCAAGAGGATGACCTTTTCCTCCGATTGCAGCAGGACACTGACCCCCAGCAGCAAGGAGAGAAAGATGACCCGCAGGAACAAGAGCCACTGGATCTGTTTTTTGAGCTGGTTATTCGCGGCGGGAGAGCCGGTATTAGGACATATTTTACTTGATTTCATATTTGCTTTTCGGCCCCGTGTTAATGCTGCCAACCTTGTTAATCCAGGTTGTATTTCTTTACCTTATAGCGAAAGGACCGAAAGCTCATTTTGAGAAGATCGGCCGCCTTCATTTTTGAGTTGTTGGTTTCTTTAAGGGCTTGCTTCAGCGCATTTTTCTCTATGTCGGCAACGTATTGCTCCAGGCCGACATCAAAGATTTCATCGGAAAAAGAGGGGGCTTGATTGTCGCGGTCAATCGTTTTAAGGTTTTCGCCCTTGCGGTGCATGGAAAGGGTGAGACTTTCCGGCAGGATAATATTGGAAGACTCCAGGGCCACCCCCCGTTCGATGATATTCTCCAGCTCCCTGACATTGCCGGGGAAATCGTAATTCATCAAGACCTCCATGGCATAGGCCGAAAGCTCGTGCACCTCCTTGTCAAAGAGGGCCGAGTATTTTTTTAAGAAATAGTCAACCAGCAGCGGCACGTCGCTTCGGCGTTCCCTTAGCGGCGGAACCCGAATGGGGACCACGGCCAGCCGGTAAAAAAGATCCTCGCGGAATCTTCCGGCCATCACCTCTTCTTCAAGATTTTTATTGGTCGCGGAGATGATCCGAACATTGACCTTGATGGTTTCAGAGCCGCCAACCCGTTTAAATTCACGCTCCTGCAACACCCTGAGCAGTTTGGTTTGAATCAGCGGGGTGAGCTCGCCGATTTCATCGAGAAAGGCGCTGCCGTTATCGGCTAATTCGAAAAGACCGGTTTTCGGGGCAATGGCGCCGGTAAAGGCGCCCTTGGCATGGCCGAACAACTCACTTTCGATAAGGCTTTCAGGTATTGCGCTGCAGGTGATCGGGACAAAGGCATTGTGCGCGGCCTTGCTGCGGTTGTGGATGGCCTTGGCCACCAATTCCTTGCCGGTGCCCGACTCGCCATGAATCAGAACATTGGCATGGGTTGGGGCAATCCGGGCAATGAGGTCGTAAATTTTAAGCATTTCCCGGCTGCCGCCGATGATCCCTTCAAACGATGAAGCCTTGTCATCGATGCTGGTCTCGGAAATACTGCCCAGGGCAGAGGTGACAATCTTGAGAAAATCCTCAACCTTGAAGGGCTTGGTGATGTAGTCATAGGCCCCGTTTTTCATGGCCAGCACCGCGTCCTCCGGGGAAGCGTAGGCGGTGATCAATACGACCGGGGTGTTGATGTCGTTGTTTTTGATGTGCTCAAGCAGGGTCAGCCCGTCAAGATCCGGCATCCGGATGTCGGAGATGATAAGGTCATAATTGTCAGTGGCGATTGTTTTAAGAGCCTCAGTCCCACTGGCTGCGGTCTCGGTGGTAAATCCTTCTTTATCGAGGAGGATTTTTAAAAACTCGCGCATACTGAGTTCATCGTCAACTACAAGAATGGAAGGCATTTGTTATCCTGGGTAGAAGCAGGGGTTACCTGTAAAAATTATTAAGGTATGTAAAATGATTTCAGCTAATTGCTGTAATTTTATATATTATATTGATATGATAACAAAATCACGGAATATGAGCATTGGTTTTGTTTTGTCGGCAGATACAGTTGAGCGTTGTCGGTATATCTTTTGTTTAGAAAGCGTCATGGGTCTTTAGGCTTGATTTTTTTCATATCTTCTGAATATTATAAGTTATTTTCTTGAATATATTATCAATTATGATTGGTTCTTATGTCTAAAAAAACAGCGACCCCCAAGGCGATAACTATTATTCCGGTGATTCTTGCCGGCGGTTCCGGCACCAGGCTGTGGCCTCTCTCCCGGGAACACTATCCCAAACAGCTGTTGCCCCTGGTCAATGAGTTGACCATGCTGCAGAATACCCTTAATCGGGTCGAGATTATTCCGGATATCGCCGAACCGATTATCGTCTGCACCGAAGAGCACCGCTTTCTGGTGGCCGAGCAGGCCAGGAGCACGGGCTGTGAGCCGACCATCATCATTGAATCGGTGGGCCGCGATACCGCTCCGGCTGTTGCCGCTGCCGCCTATGAGGCCTCCGCCGATGGCGGTGATCCTATCTTGCTGGTGCTTCCCGCTGATCATGTCATCGGCCAACCCGAAACCTTCTGCCGGGCGGTACAGCTTGGTGCGCTTTATGCCGCTGAAAATTACCTGGTAACCTTCGGCATTGTCCCGGAGAAGCCCCATGTCGGCTATGGTTATATCAAGAAAGGGGCAATGGTTTCGGTCGGGGCCGCAGGTGATGCTTATGTGGTTGAGCAATTTGTTGAAAAACCGGACCTGGCCACCGCCAAAGGATATGTGCAGGATGGTTTTTTATGGAACAGCGGCATGTTTCTGTTTAAGGCCTCTGTTTTTTTAGAGGAGCTTAAAAATTTTGAGCCCCAGATCGCGGCAAGTGTGCAGCAATCCTGTCTCAATCAGAGCCATGACTTGGATTTTACCAGGCTGGAAGCGAAATCGTTTGCCGCCAGCCCCTCCAAATCGGTGGATTACGCGGTGATGGAGCGGTCAAAAAAGACAGTGGTTCTGCCCCTTGACTGTGGCTGGAGTGATGTCGGTTCCTGGAGCGCGCTCTGGGAGATAGGGGAGCAGGATGAGCACGGCAATGTCTTTTCCGGCAATGTCATGGCCGAGGATGTGCATGGTTGTTATATCCAGGCCAAACACGGCCTGGTCGCCGCGGTGGGGCTTAAAGATCATGTGGTTGTTGAAACCAGGGATGCCATCCTGGTGGCACCCAAGGATCGGGCCCAGGAGGTGAAGGCCATTGTCAAGCGGTTGCAGGATGATAACCGGGAGGAGGCCAGACTTCACAAAAAGGTGTTCCGGCCCTGGGGATCTTACGAATGCCTTGATTGCGGCGAAAGGTTTCAGGTGAAACGGATCATTGTCAAACCAAATGCCAGCTTGTCCCTGCAGCGCCATTTTCATCGGGCCGAGCACTGGGTGGTGGTAAAGGGCACGGCCATGATAACCAACGGCGATCATAAAACCATGCTCAGCGAGAACCAGTCAACCTATATCC
>Ga0224496_10000111_pt1 | contig 59767 bp, 77 predicted proteins | sample SF_Jul11_sed_USG_2_FD_168127 | JGI IMG/M metagenome (GOLD analysis project Ga0224496, IMG submission 168127) | Sediment microbial communities from San Francisco Bay, California, United States - SF_Jul11_sed_USGS_8_1 | ecosystem: Environmental > Aquatic > Marine > Sediment | place: USA...
CCGATCTGCATCGGCCAGCTGCTTCAGATCCACGAGCAACGCCAACCAGGAGAGATCGCGGGCTTCTATATGCTCCAGGGTGGCGCACCCTGCGTCAGCGACGCCTATATGGGATATTTTGAACGATTCCTCGCCGAGCAACGGCTGACCGATCTGTTCCTCTTCAACCCGCAGCCGGACAACGATTTTCTAGGCTTCGATAAAGATGTGCTGGCGCAACATATGTCGCCGGCCATTATCCTTGCCGACATTCTCGTGGAGATCGACCATGTGCTCCGCGTCGTCGGAGAAAAAGGCACACTTGATCAACTACAGACTAAATGGGAACGGTTCGCTCAGGAAGCGAGATCACTCGACGAGTTCCATGCCACGCTGCCGACGTTCGTCGAGCGCCTGGCGCAGCTGCCTCGCACGAAAGATCCACAGACCTGCCCACGCGTTGTCGTGGCCGGCGACTTCTTCACCCGCTTCAGTTCGTTTTTCATGGACGGCGTGCGGGATCTCTATGCCGAACGAGGCATCATCCTCAAGCCAGTTGATTTGAGTGAGCTGTTTCTCTACGTCGCATACCACCCCATGGCGGAAACGGCGGGCACCTGGGGCATGAAACCGGGAGGCCTGGCCCTGGCCAAAGCCTGCACAAGGATGTTTCAGCCTGAAGGGAAAGAGTACATTCAACAGTGGATGAGCTACCAGACCTTGAAGCGTGAGGAAGCACATTACCGCGCGCTCTTTGGCAAGACTGGCCTGCTGGTGGCTGGCCCTAACGCAGTCTCGTCCATTTTTGAAAAGGGAGCCGAACATGTCTCGCCCGCAATATATGGCGAACTGCTCCCGACAGTCGGCAAGGGAATTGAGGCTGCCCGAGAAGGATACGACGGCATGCTCGTCATCGGGCCGTTCAACTGCCTTCCCTACCGGATTTCAGAAGCCATTCTCAAACCACTCAGCGTTGAGCAAGGCTTGCCCATACTTACCTATGAGAGCGACGGGTACGCCGTCTCGCCCTCAGTGCTCCGACAGGTGGATGTTCACATCCAGCAGGTGCTCGAACATGCAGCGCTGACCCACGTGACGCATGGCTAATCCGCCTGTGGCACCCGACGAGGCGATGAGAAGGTCCGCGGTATCGTGTTCAGCGGAATCGCCGTGTGAGGAATTGCCCCTGTGGGTTGTGACCTATGACCAAAGACGAATTCATCGATGCAGCCTTCGCTGAGCTTCACCGAATCGAATGCGGCGAGGCGACCGTGCAGCTCATCGAAGGAGATATCTTGCTCGGAAAGGTCTCGTACCAGACGAGCAACGGGTGGAAGATTGTCGTATTCAGCGACGGCGATGCATGGGATTATATCGACTCGATCACCGCTCCGACCGGCGACCAGTTCCCGCTTTGGTCCGATGAGCCGGCTCGCGATTCAGAGGGAATAATCAAACTTCGCTCTTACCATCCACCGGCCGATCAAGTGACGGCAAAATGGGGTTTTATGACATGAAAGGACCGGCTCAATGATCACCTCCATGGCCTTCACGGTCTATCCGATCTCGAATATGGAACGGGCGCGAGCATTCTACGAACACGTGTTGGGTTTGCACGTGAGCCATAACTATCGAGACGCCTGGGTGGAATACGGCCTCGGCGATTCCACCTTTGCCATCACGACGACCGAGATGGGCCATACGCCCGGCGCAAAGGGAGCGGTGGTGGCGTTTGAAGTGTCAGACCTTGATGCCTTTGTCCACAAGATGAAGGAGCGGGCTGTGCCGTTCGTCACGGAAATATTCGACACGCCCGTCTGCCGCATGGCGGTCATCGAGGACCCGGACGGGAACCATATCACCATTCATAAGCGTCACACCTGAGGAAATCTCGAGGCTTTACGGCTCGTCCTTTCTGAGCTCACATCGCCATATCGCACGCTCACAGGACAGAGAGAACGAAGCGGACACCAATCAATGGCCGTGGGTAATCTGAAACACGCTGACCACCAGCGCCACCTCCTCATTACCGGACTGCCGGGAGTCGGCAAGACCACCCTGATTCGTGAACTTGCGGAGCGACTGGCAGAATATCGACCGGCGGGATTCTACACAGAAGAAATCCTGAACGAACGGGGAATCAGAGAAGGCTTTCGTCTCGTCACCCTCTGCGGTCGCCAACTGATCTTGTCCCACATCCAGCATCCTGGACCATACCGTGTTGGCCGCTATGGAGTTGACGTCGTGGAATTCGAGTGTCTGTTGGAGGAGTTGGACCTCCGGGACTCGCTGGCCCCCCTGATCATCATTGATGAAATTGGTAGGATGGAGTGTTTCTCCAGGCGATTTGTCGACGTTGTCACGCTGCTGTTGGACGGACCGAAGACCCTTGTCGCTACGATCGCGCTGAAGGGTGAGGGGTTTATCCGACAGGTGAAACAGAGGCCCGACTGCCGACTCGTGACAGTCACGAGGGAGAATCGCGATCGCCTCCCGGATGAGCTTGCCAGCGAATTGCAGGAAAGACTGCGTAAATAACCAGGGTAAGGAAGGATCGCAGCGCTGATACGTCGCTCCAGCAAAGACTTTCCGACCGCAGACCAATGAAAGATGCAGAAGGCGTTCACTTCCTGCAATGGTGCCTGCCGAAGGTCGGGCTCATCTGGCCTGGCTATCAAAAGGTACGGCGGCAGGTGTACAAGCGGATTCAGCGGCGACTTGAATCCCTTAGCCTCTCAACTCTCGTCGACTATCAGAGGTATCTGGAGACCCATCCGGAAGAATGGACTGTTCTCGACTCTTTGTGCTGGATCTCCATCTCGCGGTTCTACCGCGACAAGAGCGTCTTTGAGTTTCTTGAACGAGATGTACTGCCGTGCCTTGCTCGGGAAGTATCGGCGCAGGGTGATGACGTCCTCCGCTGCTGGAGCATCGGCTGCGCGGGCGGGGAAGAACCCTACAGCCTCTCGCTTCTCTGGAAGTTGGAACTCCAAGCCCAATTTCCAACCGTTCGGCTCCTCATTCTTGCGACCGACATTGACGATCGAGCCATCGCCCACGCCCGGCAAAGTTGTTACCAGCCTAGCAGTTTGAAGGATCTGCCGACAGAGTGGCGCGCGCAGGGGTTTGATCGCACAGCCGAAGAATTCCAGATCAAACCGGAGTTTCAGGAGCCAGTGACCTTTCTCACGCAGGACATTCGGAAAGCGGCGCCAAAGGAGACCTTTCACCTCATCCTCTGCCGGTACTTGCCCTTCACCTACTTCGATGTCCCGTTGCAGATCAACACGCTGCGATGTCTCGTGGAACAAATGCAGATAGGCAGTGCACTCGTCGTCGGAAAAGGTGAAGAATTGCCCACGGAGGGATTCGGCCTCGTTCCGTGGTCGGAGAAGGAGGGGGTCTATCGGCGAGCCTAGTTCGGCATTCCTGTCAGCCGGCGCGTGATTGTTGAAAGAATCTCGCCAGTTCATCTACGGCAAACCGTGGAAACGGACGCGCACGACCCCTTTCAATGCGGGTGACGCCGCCCCTTTTCGGAACCACAGTTCCGATCCATGCCACCGGAATCCTGGCCTTTTGCAGCCGCGCGACAGTTCGCTTCTCAACAGCCGGATTGGTACAGATCAGCAGAGCTCCAGATGAGATCGTACCCAAGGGATTGAGTCCGAACTCGGCACAGAGCTGCGCCGCCTCGGGCAAGATCCGTATCTTATCGGTTTCGATCGTCATACCGACGCCGGCCGCCTCAGCCAGTTCGTACAGCGCGGCGCTGAGACCTCCTTCCGTCGGATCATGCATGGCGTGAACCCCTCCGATACTCATGGCCACCTGAGCCTCTTTCAGAACGCTCAGACCAGGCTCGGTGAGATAACGCCGGCAGCGAGCCAGAAAACGCGCACCATGCCGTCGCCGAATCTCGCCGGCCCGCTCGCGGGCGAGGATCGAGACTGCCTCTATCGCAAGACCCTTCGTGAGCAGTACTGCATCGCCAACCCGCGCACCGGCAGTCGTGATGATCTTGCCGGGCGAGCATTCCCCCAGCAGACAACCCACCACAACGGGACGAGTCACTGCGTCCGTGATCTCACTGTGGCCACCGCAGAGCGACACATGGAGACGGCGGCAGATCGTATGGAGCTGTGAGAAGAGTCTGTTCACGGAGAAGGCGGTCGTGGAACGAGCAGGCAGTAGCACGGTGGCGAGAAACCACTTTGGTATCGCCCCCATCGTCGCCAAGTCGCTAGCGTTAATCAGCAAGGCATAGGTGCCGATCTCGTCCGCCACAAAGGTGATGGGATCGGTCTTGGCGACGAGGAGTCTGGTGCCGAGGCGAATGGCAGCCGCATCCAGACCGATCCCCGCCCCGACCACCGCGCGTGAATCCCGAGCCTTGGCAAAACGCGCGAGCAGTTTGCGAAGCTGGTCGACGGGAACTTTCCCGATCGGTAACGTTGAACCGGTTGCCCGGCTCCAGCCTCGTGACCGTGCCTCATGCATCACGCTAGATGCCCCTCAGCACACCGCGTACAGACCTCGCGTCAATGCCTCACAGAAGGATTTCATATGAGTGAAGGCCAACCGGACTTCACGCTTGATCTGCGGGCGTACGGCCTCCAGCGTCGTCCCTCTCGCAAGGATGACTTCGACGACCACGGCCTGCGGCAATGAAATCGGCTGGCCGATCTGGCTCGTGATCCAGACAGTGACGTCTCGCAGTCCGCGCACTTTTCTATGAATGTCCTCCGCCAACACCTGCGCCAGTACGTTGTAGATCTTCCCCACATGGGCCACGGGATTCTTTCCCGGCGCAGCCTCGGCGCTGGCCGGCCGCCGGAGTGAGATGATTCCGCAGACGCGATTGCCCCGCCCGACCTCGCCGGAATCGCCCGCCTCGGCCGACGTGCCCATCAGCGTCAGGTAGGCGCCGGCTTCACCGGCGCCTGGTTGATCCAGCACATTCAAGAACAGGCGCGGAGAGAAGCGGCCCCCGCCCTTTCGTGTCACGAAATCCGTCAGGACCCGTCCCACCATTGCCTTTCGCTTGAAATACTCGGACTCGCTACGGATCAGGGGAGCTAGAAACGGCATTGCCACAGTCACTGTCAAATCCTTGCCGCGTCGTACAGCGAGCACCTTCACATCTTCACCCGTGTCGGGAAATTCTTTCTTGAAGGAACGGCTGTTCAGAAATTGCTCGACTTGGAACACCAGCCGCTCCGTCGTCGTAAGCGGAGCATACCCCACCGTGGCGGAGGTGTCGTTGGCCACGGCTTCCCGAGGCCGCTCGGCCACAGACCTCAGCTCCTCCGACGCCGGCTTCAGTTCCACCTGGCATTCCAAATCTTTCAGCGGCTTGATGCGAGGCAAATGCCGCTTGAACCATGTATACGCTGCTCGTTCGGCGATCTCCTTCACCGGGATATGCGTGCCCTTCCATTCGAAGGTGGCTCGGTCGCCCATGACCAGACGCATCGGAGCCAGCACCGAGCCTCCGCCAAATCGGCAGACAACCTGACCGGCCACCAACATCCCCTTATCAGCGTTGAAATGGAGGACGCGGCCGCAGGTCTTGAGGTACGCCTGCGCCAGTCGGACGGCCACGGACTCCATCACGGCGTCGCAGATGGTGTCGGGATGACCCAGTCCCTTGCGTTCCACGATTTCGACGGCTTCCTGAGCGGGGGGAATCCGTGAGGACTCGAGAATCATGGGTTCGATCAGGCTCATTCTTCACACTCCAGCAATCCGGGCTACCTCAGGTATCACACACAAAACTCCCGCATGGGACAAGCCTGCGTTCGCTGTCGCCGGCAATAATCTCGTCCAAGCCGAACCAAGGCTGACTCGGAATCGCTGAAGCGCATGCCTTCCACGGCAGATCTCCTCCACAAGATGCGAAGTAGATCCACAGTTCCACGACCTCTTTCTCCCCGTTGAGTCGAGAAAAGCGCCAGATCCCTGGCCGCCAGAATACTCAAAGGCGACAAGGTCGGTTGTGCTTTTGGCCAAATGTCGCGCAATTCGCGGAGAAAAATCTGAACCGTCACGTCGCCGATTCCCTTACCCAATGATTTGAGACGAGTTTCCAAGTCTCGGGCATCGGCGGCGGCATCGTGCAGCCTCTTCAGATCGCCGCCGTACTGATCCAAGAGGTGATTCATCACTTCCAGCAGTTTTGTCGCGGTCTTGAAATCGTACCGAGTATAGCCGCCTGCATCGAGCGCTCTGACTAACCCGTCCCAGCCGGTTTTCACGATGGTCTGCGGGCTCGTGAGCCCGCGCCGGACGAATTCGGCATGGGTTCTCGCCACGATCGCGCCAGAAATCCGTGCTCCATAGAGGACCGCCGCCAAGAACCAGAGAAAGAGATCCCTCCGACGAGGAGCGAACAGGTTGAGCCCGAGCTCCGATGAAAAACGCCCTGGTACGCGCGAGAGGAGTGCACTGATCACGACCCGACATCGCGCAGCAGTCGGTCCAGATCCGGCCACGGCGGACCTCTTCTTCCCCAGCGTCTTCGCGTGACGGTGAGTTCCCCTTGGCCTGAGCGATGCGGTGCCAGCGTGAAGCATACTCAGCCTCCGATGGCCCAACGCCCGCTCACGAACTGGAAGCAATCAGGACATCGACCGGCTCGCAGCCGATTCTCCACCATCGTGAGTCCCCATCGACGGATGACGACCGTTCCACAGCCGGGGCAGATCGTATTCTCGGCTCCTTCTTTTTCCGGCACATTTCCCAAATACACGTAGCGCAGCCCCTCTTCTTGGCCGACTTCCCTGGCCCGCAGCAACGAACGGATCGGCGTTTCCTGCCAGTGCTCCATCTTGTAGGCGGGGAAAAAACGGCTGATATGCCAGGGCACATCCTCGCCCAGCTCAGTCTTGATAAAGTGCGCCATGTCCCTCAACTCGCCGGTCTCGTCGTTCAATCCAGGAATCAACATCATGGTGAGCTCGATCCACACGCCGAGCTTCTGGTATTCCCGAATGGCAGCCAAGGCCGGCTCCAGCCTGGCTCCGCACAACTTCTTGTAGTAGCTGTCGCGGAAGGATTTGAGATCGATGTTGGGGGCACCGAGGTACGGCGCGATCTCTCGCAGGGGATCGAGCGAGATGAACCCGTTCGTCACAAAGATGTTGCCTACCCCAGCTGCCGACACCAGTCGCGCCGTTGTGAGGGCCAACTCAAAGAAGATCGTCGGTTCAGTATAGGTATAGGCAATGATTCGGCACCCTGCTCGTTCGGCCTGTGCCACCAGCTCGGAGGGCACCACTGGCGTCCCGATCCCCCAGCGTGACTCAGGTGCTTCTGTCTCCGCGCACCACTCGTCCGCTGGATGCTCTCCGGCGGCGGATGGCGTTTCCTCATCACGATCCATCAAGGCCCTGAGCTTCGGCCATTGCGAGATGGTCCAATTTTGGCAGAATCGGCAACGAAAATTACAGCCGACCGTCGCAATGGAGTAGGCGGTGCTCCCAGGAAGGAAGTGAAACAGCGGCTTCTTCTCGATCGGATCGACCTCCGCCGAAACAACGCGGTTCCCGACCCGCGTGAGCAGTTGACCGCTGTGATTCATTCGAACTCCGCAAACTCCTCGATGGTCTGGCGCAATCTTGCAGTCATGGGGACAGAGTGTGCATCGGACAAACTGATCAGGGAGACTTTCATAATACAGAGCGGGTTGGAGATTTGTTGGCATGAGAGGCATGGAAGCCTTCAAGAATAGGTATATCGAAAGGAGGAGCAAAGCTGGTGCCGTCCGGCGGCACAACAAAACCTTTGTCTCTCTAGCAGGTTGGAGCGCCACCTCAATCTTGGCGAACCCAAACTGAGGGATAACTTGCTACAACCCCGAGGTTGCCTCTGTCGTGCAATGCTACACCTCAATTGACTCAACGGGGCTTCGCTTCACTATTTCGTTCAAAGCCGTGGCATCGCGATTGCTCCTTTTCAACATGAGTGCCTTGCCTGCTCAGCGAGGGGTTTTATGAGATGTTTCCATCAATGTCCCTTGCGCCTCACACTCGTGTTCGTTGCAATCACCAGCCTGCCGGTGTTGATCTCCTCATGTAATGGAGGAAGAGGAGCAGATTCTCATCCTATGGATCAGGCGCGCAAGATCGAGCGCCAACGGATGGTTGACCAATACATCATCCCTAGCGGCGTCAAAGACCCTGACGTGATTGCGACGATGCGGCGCGTACCGCGCCATCGCTTCGTACCCGCTCGCTATTCCATCTTCGCGTATATCGATGGCCCCCTCCCGATCGGCTATAGCCAGACCATTTCGCAACCCTCCTTGGTCGCCGGTATGACGGAGGCACTCGCGCTCAAGAAGACGGACAAGGTGCTCGAGATCGGAACCGGATCCGGGTACCAAGCTGCCATTCTCGCCGAGCTTGCAGAGAAGGTGTTCACCATCGAGATTGTGGAGCCGCTTGCTCTCCAAGCAACACAGACGTTGGCAGAGCTTGGCTACAAGAATGTCCAAGTTCGCGCAGGCGATGGCTATCTCGGTTGGCCCGAAGAAGCACCCTTCGACGCCATTATCGTCACCGCCGCACCAGACCACGTCCCGCAACCGTTGCTCGATCAGTTAGCCGTAGGTGGTCGTCTGATCCTGCCGGTCGGCCGAGATATCCAGACTCTTGATCTCTATCACCGCACAGCAGAGGGCTATCAGCGAAAAACTCTCACCCTCGTGCGGTTTGTGCCGCTGATCCATCCTGAAGAAAAGTAAGAGCAGCCTATCCTGATGGACAGAGCCGAGAAAGATCCGTCCACACTCCCTCGCCGCATCGGCTGGTTCACAGCCGCCTGCGTGCTGGTTAGCAACGTCGTCGGCACCGGCATCTTTACCACGACTGGATTTATGGCGCGTGATCTCGGTCATCCTGGCTTGATCCTTTTCATTTGGCTGATGGGAGGGCTTATCGCCCTTGCAGGCGCACTCGCCTACAGTGAGTTGGGGACGGCACTTCCGGTGGCCGGTGGAGAATACCTCTATCTTCACCGAGCCTATGGGCCGTTCATCGGGTTTCTCAGTGGATGGACGTCTTTCACCGTTGGTTTCAGTGCGGCCATTGCGGCAGGGGCCATGAGCGTCGCCGCCTATGTGAATCAACTCCTTCCGCTTGATGGCGACCGAGGTCCGCTCTCGACGATCATCGCGCTTGCGCTCCTATGGTCCATCACGGCGTTTCACCTTGCTGGGATAGAAGCAGGTGGATTTCTTCAACGAACACTGACGCTGTTGAACATGGGAGCCATCATTGCACTGATTGCAGCGGGCTTGCTGGTAGGGAAGGGGGACTGGGCGCATCTCAGTCTTTCCGAGGCACGTACTGCCCCAAGCATCGGACTTTCCATTGTGTCATTGATCTTTGCCCTCTACGCCTATTCGGGCTGGAATGCCGCGGTGTATTTGGCTGGAGAGGTCACCGAGCCGGCTCGTACCATTCCGCGTGCTCTGATCGGCGGCACGCTGTTCGTTACGCTCCTCTATCTCGCGCTTAACGGATTCTATTTCTACGCGCTGCCGGTGACGGACTTGGCCACGCCACCGCTGTTACCCGTCGCCGACAAGGTAGCGGTGGCGTCGCTGGGCGTGGACGCGGCCCGGTTCGTGACAATGATCCTCTGCCTTTCGATTACAGGAGCCATGAGTGCTATGGTGTGGGCCGGCCCTCGCGTATATTATGCGATGGCGAAGGACAAGTTGATTCCAGCATACTTTTGCAGAACATCCGGTGCACAACGCACGCCAGTATACGCTATCTTTCTACAAAGCCTGTGGGCCTCGGTCCTGATTCTCTCGGGGAGCTTCGAGCAGCTGTTGATCTACAGCGGCACCGTACTCATGATCTTCAGCGCCCTCGCGGTGGGAGCACTCCTGGTCCTACGCCGCAAAGAACCTGACCTTCCCCGTCCTTATCGCACACCACTCTATCCCTTCGTTCCAGTGTTCTTCATTTTGATGTCCATCGTGATCATCTGGAACGTCGTCTCGGAGCGACCGCTGGAATCAGGCATGGGACTCGCGACCGTCTTGGCTGGAACGCCTCTGTACTTAATCTGGCAACGGTTCGGTGACACCCGCAACTTCTGAATCGATACCAGGGGGAGATAGGATTGAAAGTCCGGATACTGTTGTTGTCCTCAAACTCTTTCCCAAACTGATCGGCTGGTTCCATTTCAACGCGGCCGGCTTCTTGTTCCATTCGTCGACGACCTTCACCGATCTATTTGGTAGAATGCGGAAATTGGCAACAGGGTGGACGATTCTCCTGCCGCCTAACTCCCCAACCTCTCCGTCTCCTCATGTCTACGTTTGCACGGTCATTCTCCTAACGCTGCGATATTTGGATTGATCCTCTCTTTCAAACCTCATCTCGGTCGGTGGCACTCCAACTGCAAGACCGAAGACGCAAGTGCGCGGCACCCGGCGGTGCCGGATGTCAAGCACGATTACCACAACATGTAAGTCTTGGGCAGTTTCGTACGTGTAAGCGACTGTGTGTCACAGGAAACTTCTAGATTGAAGCCTGGAACGGCAAACGCAGATTCACTATTCACTATCCACTAACCTTCCCAACATTCACACAAGGAGGAACCCATGATTCGCACAATCGTGATCAGTCTTGCTACGGCCACCGCAATGGCCGTCGTCCCGGTCGCATGGGCGCAAAGCGCCAAACCGGAGCCCAGGCCGTACACCCAAGCGTTTCTCAAGAAAGCGGCTGAGATGCAGCAAGCCCAAATCTCGCTGGCCCTACTCGTCGACGGACGGGCGACCAGCAAGCGGGTGAAGGAATTCGCCGAGCACATGATCGGCGCCCACAAAAAGATCAGCCGGGAGATACAAGAGATGGCAGCTAAGAAGGGCGTTCAGTTGCCCTCGGAGTTACGCGACGAACACAAGCAGAAACTGAAGGAGATCACACCACTATCCGGCCACGCATTCGATCGCGAGTACATGCAGTACATCCTGTGGGACCACCAGAGGGATGTACAAGAGTTCGAGGAGAGCATGCAGGCGGTGGAGGATCCGGATGTGCTCCATTGGTCGTATAGGACCTTGCCGATGTTGCGGGCGCATGTGGAGGAGGCACGATGGATCAAGCAGTCGCTGCAGACGAGTTAGTCAGGAGAGACGGCGGCGGCGATGATGATGGAATAGAGATCGACCATGCGTGACCCCTGTTCTGTTCGCGACCGTGGTATCGCTGAGTGGCGCGCGGTCCCCCCGTGCGCCACTGCCACCCGAAGGGTTGTTTTCTCTCTGCTAGCCGCGAAACTCGAATGGATTGACCCCTCGACAAGGCTCTAGAATCGTCATCAGGATGATCCCGCGTCGCATGGTACGCGTGTTCGCATCCATGCGGAATGTCCGGGATATGTGAGGACGTCTCGTCGAGAATGCTTCCGTGCCAGGCCGCGCCAGGCCCGGTTGTTCGCTCGGACCACGTGGCTCACGTACCGGGGTCCGCTTGCTCTCCTGGAGGCGGGTAATCACTTCCCTGTCCGCTTCCTCCTCCTTCTGTTCAAGCCCTCGTTGTTTCCACACACGCATGAGCTGCGCTACCAGGGCCAGGACCAGGAGCACAGGGACTACCAGTTGCTCCCATGTCATCGGCGCTCCTCCTTCTTCGGACCGCCCGGCGGTTCCTCGCCCGTCCCCGCAATCGCGTCGCGCATGGAGGTGTCCGCTTGCACGTTCTTCATGCGGTAGTAATCCATGATGCCCAGGTTCCCTTGGCGAAACGCCTCCGCCATGGCCTTCGGCACTTCGGATTCAGCTTCCACCACCTTTGCGCGCATTTCCTGTTCCAGCGCCACGGCCATGGCGCGCCGTTGCTCGGCTCTCGCCTGGGCAATCTGCTTGTCGGCGTCGGCCTGATCGATCTGCAGTTTGGCGCCGATGTTCTCACCGACGTCGATATCCGCGATATCGATCGACAGGATCTCAAAGGCCGTCCCCGCATCCAGCCCTTTGCTTAGCACGTGCTTCGAGATGTGATCGGGATTTTCCAGCACATTTTTGTGTGTCTCCGCCGAGCCGATCGTGCTCACGATCCCTTCGCCCACCCGTGCCAGCACGGTCTCCTCGCCCGCCCCGCCCACCAGCCGGTCGAGATTCGTGCGCACCGTCACACGGCAAATGGAATGGAGCTGAATGCCGTCTTTCGCAACCGCGGCAATGCGGGGTGTCTCGATCACTTTGGGGAGCACCGACATCTTGACCGCCCCCAACACGTCCCTCCCGGCCAAATCGATGGCCGCCGCTCGTTTGAACGGCATCGCGATATTCGCTTTGTCGGCGGATATCATTGCGAGGACGACGTTCACGACGTTGCCACCGGCCAGATAGTGGGCTTCCAGATCATTGAGCGGGATGGTGAGTCCGGCCTTCACGGCACTGATGCGCGCGGTGACCACCGTGTCCGGAGGAACACGGCGAAGACGCATCCCGATCAGCGTCACCAGTCCCGTATAGGCACCGGAAGCCCAGGCTGCGATCCACAAGCGCAGGGGAATCAGGTACAGCAAAAGCATGCCACCGACAATCACCAGGATCGTCGTGGCGATGAATCCTAACAGACCGGTTTCCATTTCGTTCATGACGCACTCCCTTCAGAATTCGGTTGGACGGGTCGGACGACGATACGATTGCCATCCACCCGAATGACCTCAATGGCCTCACCGGTTTCAATAAATTCACCTTCCGTCACCACGTCCACCCGCTCATGATTGAAGTGAGCGATTCCGGCCGGCCGCAGCGTTGAGGCGGCAGTACCCCGTTTGCCGAGCCAGCGCCGATCTGTTTCCGGCGCAGAGGCATAGCCCGACTCAGCCGGCAATCCAGTCTCCAGCACCAATGGCCGGCCGAAGGGCAGGCGGGGAACGATCCTCAGGAACGCCAGCGCCACCGCGATGGCAATCAGCAATGCGAGCATCACTTGTCCCACGGCAAACAGAATCACACCCCACGTGGCTCCGGCTCCCACAAGGCTCAGTCCAAGCCCGCTGAGTAACGCCGCAATGCCGAGTCCGCCGAAGATGCCGAACCCGGGCACAAGAAATACTTCGATCGCCAGCAGGATCAGTCCGATCCCGATAAGGAGCACCTCTTCCCATCCGGCAAGACGAACCAGCCAATGGCCCCATAGGAAGAGGGCCATGCTGGTAAGACCAACCGCACCGGGCACGCCAAAACCAGGAGACTGAATTTCCACCAGGATCCCGAGCGTCCCGACCGCAATGAGAATCCCGCTCACGATCGGATGTGTGAGGACGCGGACGAGCGATTCCGCCCAGGTTTCCTCTGCGCGACGGACCTCGGCATTCTCTATCTTCAATAGGTTGAGTACGCCGTCGAGTCGGTCGGCTCGGAAGTCGGCCAGTTGGTGTTCCAGGGCTTCGTCGGTCGTTAACGTGAGCAGTTTCCCCTTCTCAATCACGCCGGGGATCTCAACGTCCGCATCCACCATCGCTTCAGCAAGTAACGGAGGCCGCTTACGGGCTTCCGCGGTCGCGCGGAATTCCTTCCGCATATAGGAGACCGTCTTTTCCTCGACCGGCTGGGCAGGGGCCCCCGGCAGACCGATCTGGACGGGTGTCGCCGCCCCGATCGTGCCCCCCTCCGCCATGACAATCTGTTCTGCGGCTAGGCTGATCAGGGCCCCGGCCGAGATGGCTCGTTTGTTGATGAACGCGACGGTCCTGACCTTGGATCGCAGCAAGGCATCGCGGATCAGGACCGCGGCATCCACGCGTCCGCCAAAGGTGTCGATTTCAAGAATCACCGCCGCGGCATCCTTCACGGCAGCTTCGTCCAAAATCCGTTCAACGAAGGGAGCCAGACCAAGGTCGATCACGCCTTCGATCGGGACGAGGTAGACGACCGGGCGTGCCTGCTGAGCAGACGACTGGTCGACCGGCGCGACAGCCCACAAGCCTACAACCGCAACAAGCATACAGCCCCATCGCAAAGCATGCCCTCCCTTCGCGCTTGCCGCGCATGACGCCCCTCTCGGTGTCACCGATTCCGCTCCATGTTGCGGCCATCCCAGCTTCCAACCTTCACCCACCATCATCATTCCTCTGAAATCACGGCAGAAGATCCGCGCCTTAGTCGGATCAGCCCACTTGGTCTACTCCGCAACGTCAATGCCAGAGGAGACACACCACCACTTCGAGCACAACCACATGGAAAAACAGACGGTTCTGGTCACATGACGACCGAACCGATCTGAGTCCGCCGCCACAGTGGGGAGCTGAAGGCCGGAGGTCTTGCCGAAGCTGTCGCATAATGCCCCAGGACGGATCTGGCGTCCCTGTGTTCGGGTGTCCGGAGATGCGCGCTCAGTTTGGCTTCCATTCCTACAGAAGCGAATGACGCTTCGTTGACGGCTGATCGCTCAGCGGAGAGCACAATTCATGCGAAGGAGATTGCCGTGCCGGCTAGACTGGTCGCCCGCATCCCATCACCGTTGGTCGTCGAGCGAAGTGAGGGCTAGCCCCAGCCCTCCCACCAATTCTACCATCGCCCGGTAGTCCAGCCGTTCGGGGAGATCAAACGGGCTGTGATAATGGGGATTCCGAAACAAGGCCGTGTCGGTCAGCATGACGGCGGGATAGCCTTCGTTCCAGAACGATCCGTGGTCGGACCAGTCCACGCCTGGAACCCACCAAGGGCCGGTGTAAGTCTCAACCGGCAGCGCCATCCGGGCGGTCAGCACATCCCGAATCCGCTCCTGAAGCGGCCGCGAATCGGCGTTGCTGACGATCGTGAGGAAATTGCCCGTGCTCGGATAACGCCAGCGCAGCCAGAACACGGGCCAGGGAAACGACTGGCTTCCCGGTTCTTGCGAATAATAACCGACCGATTCGAGGCAGAGCATCGCTTCGACTCGTTCACCACGTTCCTTGAGGGCCTGCACATAGACCCGGCTGCCCATATGCCGACTACGGAAAAACGGCGGCTCTTCCAAGGTGAAGCCCACGAACCGCACCGTCTTCCGAAAGCGGGTAGCCGCATGGAGGCGAGCCAGTTCCAGCAACACCGCCACTCCGCTGGCATTGTCATCCGCCCCCGGCGAGCCGACGACTGTGTCGTAGTGGGCTCCGACCACGATCACGCGATCGGGCTCCTCTATGCCTCGCCGCTCTGCAATGACGTTGCGGACCGGCAATTTCCCAGCTTGATAGGACTGCTCGGTGACGTGGTAACCCAAGGCTGCCATCCGGTTCGACACCAAGTCGGCAGCAGCGTCCAAGTTGGCAGGGTCCATGTAGCTTCGTGGGCCAATGGTCACGGCCAGCGCTTGCACCAACTTATGGAGTTCTGCATCCACCGTACCCTCGTCCCAACCACCAACTGGGCGATCCATAGCCTCCAACCATCCTCCAGTTACCACCAGGAACGCAATGACGCCCGCAATGGCGAGTCGGATGAAAAGGCGAGTGACATAGCGGCCATGCGTGATCATCACGTTTCTTCCTGTGACGTTTGACCACTCTATGATCGAAGTTGCGCCTCGGCTCGAAAGGCATCGGCTTGATCGTGGCAGCTCAGGAACGCTCGCTTCGGCCATGCGTGGAAGAGTCGGACCGACAGGCATTTTGGTTCAGGAAGTGCCGGAGAGGACAATACCCGACGCCGCCTGTGACGACCAGCAGCAATCCGATGACATCGGCGATTTCCTCGGCCCAGAGCGGGATCGGGGCAAACACCCCACTGAGGATCAGCCCCGCTCCTACGGCGATTCTGATCCATCGCTCCGTCCTTCTTACATTTACATTGCGGCGCATAGTCCTCGAGTTCCTCCTATATTGATCGACGAGGCAGCTCTGGGGTCACAGGCGCCGACCACGATAGGCAACCCACAGAGTGAGAGGTTGTCCCGCTCCTCAACGGCTGCGAAGAAGGCATCCATGTCGAGGTGGCCCACAATTCTCATGATGATTCACACATGGGAACGCTTCTCTTTCGGCTCATGAGTTCCGCCGCGCTTGGCTGTGGAATTATTTCACCCCTGTTCCGGCAAGAGTGGTGTCAAACGCCACAGACCTCCTGTGATTCCACAAATCGAGTGCGAGGGAACAGGCCGATGCGGTGCCGTGAAAATGCGATCTTATGACTGCTGGCTCTGGCATCGAACTTGATGCTGTTTCGCCATCGTCCCCACGTTCACCCAAAGAGCAGGAAGTGGACCTGGGGCGCTTCTCTTCGCAATTCTGCTGTTCATGGGTGTGTGGCCGTTTTGAAACTTTGAAATTGCGAAGTGCGTTCGCTCGAGATTACTCAAGGCTTCGGCTCAGGTCATGTTCACAGGCGTCGCCACGGTCGGTGAACCGGTCCGACAATTCCTGAGCCTCCTAACAGGTTGTTGAAAAACTATTTTGACACTCGATCCTTTTCGATCGCTTGGAGGTCACAGGCAAAATCAGAGCGGTCCGCAGGATGTTCAAGAAGGCCACCGGTTTCACCCACCCAACCCCGGCGCACCAAGACGCGCCTTTCACCGGGTGCGGCCGCAGTGAGCGAAGAGGCGAGGCATACTCGGTGCCGTATGTTGAGCCTCTGAGTGAGACGAGAACGACGCTGGAGGACTTTTTCAACATCCTGCCAACCCTGACGAATGAGGTCCGCCATGGTGAAGGCCAAGATCGAGCTGCAGAGGAAAGACGACGGTTGGCAAGTCAAAGACACCACGATCGATTACGACGGTCAGGAAGTTCAGCGACTTGGGGCGATTCTCCACGTGATGGAATACGAGGAGGCGGTCAAGGAAGCCAAACGCTGGACGGTGGTCATGGTCCGGGAGAGAAACCGCAAGGAGACCGAAGACGACATTGTCTGGGAACTGGAGCCCGCCCTCCCACACATATCTTGAAGCTGTAATGGAGTGGCCCGTTCCACGTCCCAAGCCTGACGCGCACATTGTGCCGCATCATCAGACAACACATATGTTGCCTTCGGAGCTGGAGCGGCAAGGAGACGGAACGCGGCCGCATGAACGCATCACCGATGCCCTCCACTGAAAGGTCGCCGAACTGGCGCCCTGATTCAGATCACCCCGATCGTCAGACTGAATCCGTGAACGAGCCGAACACGTCGCTCACCGGTCTCTGGTCGTGGGCCTTGTACGATTGGGCCAACAGCGCGTACTGGACCGTGATTCAGATGTTCATCTTTCCGCCGTACTTCACCCAAGAAATTGCGGCTGATCAAGAATCCGGCAGTCGGCTCTGGGGCATGACGTTGGGGATCGCAGGGTTGATCATCGCGATTGGAGCCCCGCTCTTAGGCGCCGTGGCAGACCAGATGGGTCGGCGCAAACCATGGATCGGCTTGTTCACTGCCCTGACGATCCTCTCGATCGGCTTCCTGTGGTTCATCGAACCCTCCACGAATTTCCTCTGGCCCGCCATGTTGCTCGTAGGAGCCGGGACTATCACGTTCGAGTGCGCCTCTGTGTTTTACAATGCGATGCTGCCAGACCTGGTGCCTAAATCGCGGGTTGGGCGCTGGTCCGGTTGGGGATGGAGTGCGGGCTACGCGGGCGGTCTGGCCGGCCTACTGCTCGCCGGCCTGTTGTTTCTGATGCCGGAGCAGCTCCCGTTCGGCCTCGATCGCGATCGAGGCGGACACATTAGAGCCACGGCGTTGCTTGTCGCAGCCTGGTATCTGCTTTTCGCTCTGCCGTTGTTTATGTTCACGCCGGACGTGCCGGCTTCCGGCAAAGGGCTCAAGCGGGCCATGAAGGATGGGTATGCTCAGCTCCTCGATATGATCAAGGAGGTCCGGCCCTATCGTGGGATCGTCCGTTTCCTGATCGCCTTGATGATCTACCACAACGGACTGGTGGCCCTCTTCGCGTTCGGCGGTATCTATGCAGCCAGCGTGTTCGGGATGAGCGAAGGGGACATCGTGACCTTTGGCCTCGCCCTCAACGTGGCAGCCCTACTCGGATCCGCCGGGTTCGGCTGGATAGATGACCGGATCGGTGGGAAGCAGACTATTTTGTGGTCGCTGGTAGGATTGGCTCTGTCGATGGCAGCCCTGTTGCTCGTGGAATCACGTCTCCTGTTCTGGATCTTTGGGCTGTTGCTGGGCATCTTCGTCGGACCGGCGCAGGCTTCCAGCCGTTCCTACCTTTCTCGGATGGCGCCCGCCTCTTTGTGCAATCAGATGTTCGGACTTCATGCCTTAGCCGGTAAAGTCTCGGCTTTTCTCGGGCCGCTCGTCGTTGGTGTGACGATAGACTGGACCGGAAGCCACCGCCTGGGCATGAGCACCATCGTTGTATTTGTCGTGGTCGGGTTTCTCTTGATGCTTAAGGCGCCGTCGGACTGGAAAGAGGCAACCGGCGCCTCCACCGACTGATGTCAGTGGGAGGACTCGGAGTCCTGTCTTCGAATCCGATACCCGGCTCAGATGGTGAATGGGAGAAGTTGAGAAGACAGCCTCAACAATTTGTTGCGGGCAAGTCTACTGCACCGCCCAATGCTTATCCAGCAATCTGGCCGCCGTTATTCAGAACCTCAATTACGGCTCTTCCACACATCAGGGTCTCGATGCAGGTGCAGAACTGCCAGAACTATGATGGCCTCTGACACTTCAATGAAGTACACACCGTAAGGAAAGTGGTGGAGGAGAGCACGACGAACTTCGCCTTCCAGCCGCGAGAATTGTCGAGGATTGGTCTCGATACGCTGAAACACCAACCCGAGTTCGTCGAGGAAGCGCACCCCCAAGCCGGATCGCTGGTCTTCATACCAGACGGCTGCTGCTTGGATATCGAGGTCCGCCTGAGGTTGGACGACCAGTCGCCGTGCCATCCGTCAGATCAACGATCTCGCAACTTACGTTCGATATCTGTCCGGACGTCTGTCCAGAGTCGACCAGCGGCGGGGTTCGCATGATACGCCTCCAGGCGCTCGCGAATGATCTGCCGGTGCCATTCGGGTACGGGAACTTGCTCAGGACTGGCCGCGATCTTTTCCCAGAGAGATTGTACGAAATCGATTTGCTCTTCGACTGAGAGATCGTCGAATCCTGGAGGAGGAGTGGGGACGGTCTTTGACATAGAGCAAACTCCTAGGATGGCAAGTATATCGGAAATCAAGATTCAAGAAAAGCAGACCAGCATGATGAGGGATCAAGGAGCAGCCGCCGGTCCTGTCCATGCCAACTCAGCGTCGTTTACCGTGACTGGCCAAGCGGCGAATCCGGTGATTGCTCAGCAATCCGTGCGGCGCGCCGGAGTTGCCACGCGAGGGTCGTTCGGTTGAAGGCCCAGAATGGGGAGATCGGCAAGCCGGCTTCGCGCATGGCATGAGCAGCATACTGATGACAGGTATGAAACAGATGGTACGAAGGCCTCGCGGGATAAAAGACGGATTGTCCGAACGAGGCCAATGGTTCATCTCTCAACAGCGTTGCATGCAGGTGCCGGCGCAAGCTCTGATAGCCCTCTTCGGTCAGACGAAATGTGAAGAGGTCGGATGGCGGTTGCGGCGTGCGTTCCGCCCAGACGCGATCATAGTACCCGACTTCGACAACCCCTTCGGTGGGTGAGAAGAGTGCGCGAAGAATCCCGGTCAATCCCGTCTTTCCCTCCAAGTACCACGCCCGCTCGGCATACCCCCACTCCTCATATGAGTGTTGCGAACCGAGTGCCGAGTCCTCAGTCTCATTTTTCTGTGGAAAGGCGATCATCGCATGCCAGGTGTCGAGCGACACCACGATGGTCTGAGTGGTGGAGTCCGGAGGTGGCGGCCATAGGCCTTCGACCGGCGAAGCGCAACCCGAGAGCAGAGCGAATAGGAGTACCGCACCTCTGAAACAAATCGTCCGCGCAATGGTATTCCTCCCCAATTCAGTTTGGCTCCAGATCGGAACTCGAGGAGCGGGACGTGAGGCACGGTTGTCGTTCATGTCGGTTCGGTGAGAAGCTGAATGACATCTTGTTTAAGGCGGTAAGATTGCCGAGGAAGACGAACTTCCGGTCACCTCCTTCATTCCAAACGGCTGCGGCGTATGGGGCGGGTGTCGGGGACGACAACCGATCGTTGCGAGTAAGGCAATAGCCATGAGCCACAGCAGTAAATGACGATTCATTTATGCCTCCACGCCAAGGTTGCCAAGTGCGTTTCTCTGTTCCGCTTCGCTTCTCCCGAGCACGATCGCGAATTCTATCTGGGCCCTTCGGCACCAGGGCTGAGAATCAACGGAAGATTCAGCTTTTCTGGCACGATGATGGTCTTGGAATTAGGGCTCTCATATAACTTGAACCGCAAATAGTCCGGCGTCAGCGTTTTGGTGATGATGTCTTGCGCCTGCGACTGCCCCACGGCCCGGATCCTCAGGCTGTCGGCTTCGCCTTCCGCGCGAATCTTCAACGAATCACCCTCGCCTTTGGCTTGAATCCGGGCAATGTCGGCATTGCGCTGCGCGATGACCACCTCGAAGTCTTTCTGCTCTTTCTCCTGCTCCTTTGCCTGCTTCTGTTCAATGGCCCGCAACACCATCTGGGAGAACTCCATTTCCGAGAGTGCCACGTTGTAGACGTCCAGATGACGCCCCTTCAACGCTTCAACCACCACGGCTTCGATCTTGTTCCCGATTTCGCTGCTGCGCTCCGGAAGCGTCACCATCGTGTAGTTCGCGACCACGCCGCGCACCGCCGACAAAAGTTGCGGTTGAACCAACTGCTTGTACCAGTCAGGTCCCACTTCCTGGGCGAGAAAATAGACTTCATCCGGGATTGGGCGCATGGTAATCGCGGCATACACGGTGACCGGCAGATCGTCCGCAGTCAGCGCATCCACCTTTTCCTTGAAACTCTTCCATCTTGTGTCATACACAAAGACGTCATTCCAGGGCGCCCGCCAGTAGAACCCTTCTTTGAGCGGTTCCTTGATCAGTCCGGAGGTGAGGGGGTACCAACGTAGCCCTCGACTTCCCGGATTAACCGTACTACTGCAGCCCTCGAGGACCATCAGTATGGGCAGTATAGGGATCAGAAGAAGAAGTGTGCGAGCTTTCAGCAAGTGTTTCATATAGTCTCCTCTCGGTGCATCGTCCGTTGAGCCAAACCTCTCTGACCTACGGGACGGCAGTTGAGCGCCGCCCGGTGCGATCCACGGACGCATGAGCTTTAGCGAGACGCTCAAGTTCGAGGGCGGTCTCCTCGTAGTAATGTGCCAGCAAACGAGCCCCTGACACCAAATCCGACTCAGCCCCGAACAGCTCCTCGTAACGCGCTGCAGTGGTAGTTTGTGCCTTGGCTTTCTCATGCATTGCTAAGGCCTGATTCTGGTAGTAGCCGGCAATGGCTCTCTGATCATGAGAGGGGTCGTAGGAACCCATCTCGAGCGATTCAGGTGAGGCACAGCTGGAGGTCACACCAATGATCAGGCAAAACAGCAGCAACCCTCGGCTTCTTACGGCAATCGTATGATCGCCGTGGATTACGCTCTTCTTGCATCTTCTGATTGAACTATCGATCATCAACCACCCCCCTGGAAGCATAAACGCCTTCGGTAAGAGATGACTGAGCAAATTAGGTGCCTTCGAACGATCATCCGAAGATCGATGGCTCGAACCCCCGGATATACTCAAAGAAAAACAGCCGGTCACACAGGAAGAAGGAGCGAGATGAAATAGGATACGCCTCACGGGGGTGTGGAGAATTGGGGCAACACCGCCGTGCACACTGTTGCCGAAGACCTCAGATGCGAGCGGAGGTTCGCTTAATAGATGACGGGCGGCCGTTTCTCGTCGACGATCAACATAAGCCGCCGATGTTTCAACGGTCGTTCGGGGTCTCGCGTATAGTGCCCGAGGTCCTCTGAAAGTTCCGTGAGCCTGAGCGGCACTGAGACCCGTTGCTTGATATGAGGCGCCTTGGTTTCAATCGAGAGATCGACCAATTCCTCAGTGGTCCCTGTCACCTCGGCGTTCAGGTCCTTCTCGTCGAGAAAGTGCACGGTCACGCGCTCCTCAGGATCAATCCAGGGAATGATTTTCTTTCGCTTTTCATGGTTGGTCATGTCAGCTGCTCCACGCCTTGAACCAAAAATCAAGCAGAGCGATAGTTCGCAAACGGCTTTCGATCATCGAGCCAGCCGCCGGATATAGAGTAGGATATTCTGCTTGTCCTTTTCCGATAGCTCCCATTTCCAAGACCCCATCGCCGTGCCGCGCTCACCTTCATGAATCGTCTGGGTCAACTCGGCATCCGACTTCTGCTGGACGGCAGCACTGGTGAGATCCGCAGGTGGAGGGGTCACGTCATAGGCCTTTCCTTTTCCCTGTTCCCCATGGCAGAACCGGCAATATTGCTCATAGAGACGCTTGCCATCCTGAAGATCGTAGTGTTCGCGCAGCGCCTTGGCATTACTGCTCTCCCCTCTAGACGTGGCATACCCAAGAGGGAGGCACAACAGAGCCACTACGACCGCCATCATTATGGATCGCGCCGACATAGCCCTCAAGGTCTCCTTGCCTAATATCGCCTAGAATCAATTGATGGCAATCCTCGTACCATCCAGACTGACGATGAACTATGCATGCCATGGGACCTAACCCCGTTGAAAGTTAGGCCATCCTGAGAACTCCGTCTATAGAGCGACAGGCAAGAATCCCCAGAACGACGAAATCTGCTGTCGCAAGATTCCACAATTCATTCCTGTCCCACTGCCTCTCAGACACGAGTTAGGCCCATGGAATCTGAAGGGAAGGGATGGTGCTGTGACTGTCACGAAAGAATCCTACGGGGAGGGATTGCTGGCGACTTCGAAAATCAAGAACTCCTGTCGCGGCAGGAAGTGATGCCGCGCGGTCACCTTGTATCCCGCCTTGCCCATCTCTGATCGAAACTGCTCCGGTGGAAAACGAAACTCCTTCGGTGGACCTACTGGAGAGTCTGGCTTAAAATCGATAATCGCAACCTGACCACCAGACCTAATCGATTTGGCCAGCCTTCGGAAATACGTTTCACGGTCACCGATGTGGTGATACGTGTTCACGATCAGAATCAGATTGACGGGCTCTGGTAGATTGAGCCCGTCGGGAGACGCTTGAATGGCAATCACATTGTCCAAACCTTCCTTGGCGGCGCGTTCCCGTAGGTACTTCACCATCGAGGGTTCGATATCAGCCGCATACACCCTCGGCGAGGCTTTCGTTTTGGCCAGGCGCACGGTGAAATACCCAGTACCAGCACCGATGTCGGCCACAGTTTGGCCCCGTTTCAAGTTCAGCGCCGCAATCACTTGATCCGGCAACTGCCACGCATCACGCGCCGGGTCGTCAAATCTTTGGGCCGACTCCTCCGCATCGAAGTGTCTCTCCAGGTGGTCAGCATGGGATTGCCCGTGTTGTTCAGCTTGACCGACCACTACGGGAGCGGTGAGCAAGCAAAGCGCGAGCAGGTAGAGTTTTGTATGCATTGCGCACTCCTGTTTCCTATTTCATCCGCTTCGCAGGAAGCCGCGGCTGTAAAGCGGTGGGACTCCACTATCGTCTGATCTTGGATCAAGTCGCACCGGCGTTGTAGTGGTCGTCACCATCACGAATACATCTTCATGCCGGCTGGCGTTTGAATTGTTCATGAATCCAACCCAGCGCGTAACTCAGCACGCTCCCAAGAATAAACCAATGAAGACCCCCAAACACAGCTGTGAGAATAAACGCCCTCAGGTTGACCCCTTGATGCCCGTAGAACCACAAGTCGGTCCACGAATCGGTCAGGTCGGCGAGGAGTCCGATCTTTCCTTCGAGTTCGAACGCCAAGGGAACGGTCGGTGCGTCAACGACAAAGAAGAGAAAATAGACGAATACCGACTGGCTTTCGGTATTGATATGGCAGTAGAGAAACACCAGGAACGAAGCAAACGAGTGGATGACGAGCAGGGTCGTCCCCAGCACCAGACCGTCTTTCATGATGCGATTCATGATTAAGATCGTCGTGAAACTCGGGGTCGTTCGTTACCATTTACAACTCATCTCCCTGCAACTCGTATGCCCTTAGCAGATTCGTGGCAGTTGCTCGCCTGAGAGCAGATCGAGTACACGATGCGTGCCCACAACAGTCCGTAAAACAACCATGGAAGGGTCGCGATCCGTCACGACGCCGATGTGAACCGCCAGACTCGCGGCCTTGTGGCGGTGCATCACAGCAAGTACGGCCTCGGCCTGCTGCGCCGGGACCATCGCGACGAAGCGTCCTTCGTTCGCCACATAGAGTGGATCGAGCCCTAAGAGCTCGCAGGCTCCACGCACCGTCTCGGTCACCGGAATGGTCGACTCATCCACTGTTATGCCGACCTTCGCCACAACAGCCAGTTCGTTCAGCACGCTGGCCAGTCCGCCACGGGTGAGGTCGCGCAAGCAATGGATCTCGGTACCGCTCTCGATCAGATCTGTGACGATCCGATGCAACGGCGCCGAATCGCTTTCGACATGGCCGTCGAACGTCAGCCCTTCTCGCACACTGAGCACGGCCACGCCATGGGAACCGAGATCACCACTCACAAGGATCGCATCACCCGGCTGGATCAACGTCGGCAAGACACGGACGCCGGTCGGGACCAGCCCAACGCCGGACGTATTAATGAAGATCCCGTCGCCTTTGCCGCGATCCACAACCTTCGTATCGCCCGTCACGATCGGGACTTCCGCCGCCCGCGCGGCCTCGGCCATCGAGTTCACGACTTGCTGCAGCACCTCTAGGCTCAGCCCCTCTTCCAAGATGAATCCCGCACTCAGGTACAACGGTTTCGCGCCACACATGGCCAGATCGTTGATCGTGCCGTTCACTGCCAGAGTTCCGATATCGCCACCGGGGAAAAACAGCGGCCGCACGACATACGAATCAGTCGTGAAGGCGAGCGTGCCTTTCTCCACGGGCCAGGTGGCACCGTCGTGCAGCAACTCCAGCATGGGATTGTGAAAGGCCCGCACGAACACATCTTGAATCAACTCCTGCATCAGCCGACCGCCCCCACCATGCGCAAGCTGCACGGTCTTCTTCGCGGAGACAGGCAAGGGGCAGGATGGTTCAAAGGATTTATCGCCGCTCATGGCATTCTCTCATAGTTCGTATCTCGTCCTGAGTTGCTAGTTTCGAGTTTCATGTTTCAAGGGGAGTTTAATTCTGTGCAGAAGCCAAGAACCTCAAGCATGAAACATAAAACTTGAAACTGTGGGCCGATACGTTTCACGCTTCACGAGTAACGTGGCTTCGGTATCGATAATAAGCGGCGCAGGCCCCTTCGCTCGACACCATCGGCGCACCCAACGGCCGCTCCGGCGTGCAACGGGTCCCGAAGGCTGGACAGTCTGTGGGCTTGAGTAACCCTCGGAGAATCAGCCCACTCTGGCAGTCTGGATCCTCTTTCCCTTCGGTAAGTTGCGATAGCTCGTGCTGAAACTTCAATTCGGCGTCGTAAGCGCTGTACGCAGGTTTGAGACGCAGACCACTTGCCGGAATCTCGCCGATCCCGCGCCAGGCCCTCGACGCCGGCTCAAAGACTTCGCCGACGATGCTCCTCGCCTGTCGGTTTCCTTCACGGCTGACGGATCGCGCATACTGATTCTCGACCTCGACTCGTCCCTCTTCCAACTGACTCACCAGCATGGCCACACCTTCGAGCACATCGAGCGGTTCAAACCCGGTCACAACAATCGGGACGCGATACTTCTGTGCAATGGCCTCATACTCCTCATAGCCCATCACAGTACAGACATGGCCCGCGGCCAGAAAGCCTTGAATCCGATTCTGCGGCGACGACAGAATCGCCTCCATCGCCGGAGGCACGAGCACATGGGCAATCAGCAGGCTGAAGTTGGTGATCCCCAACTGCTTCGCCTGCGCGACCGCCATGGCCCATGCCGGTGCAGTCGTCTCAAATCCCACGGCGAAACAGACAACCTCGCGATCTGGGTGCTTCCGAGCCAGCTCGAGCGCATCCAATGGCGAATAGATGATCCGCACATCTCCGCCTGCTGCCTTTACTCCAAACAAGTCACCACGGGTACCGGGAACACGCAGCATGTCGCCGAACGAGCAGAAGACCACCCCCGGCATAGACGCAAGACAGACCGCTTGGTCGATCAATGACACCGAGGTCACACAGACCGGGCAACCAGGTCCATGAACAAGCTCGAGGTTCTTCGGCAACAGGCTATCGAGCCCGAACCGCACGATTGCATGTGTCTGTCCCCCACAGACTTCCATGATCGTCCAGGGCCGCCGCACCGTCTGCTTGACCCGCTCCGCCAAAGCCGCCGCCACGGCGCGATCGCGAAATTCATCCACGTACTTCATGAGCGTAATCCCTCGCGACTAGCTAACACGCGTGCCTCGTGAAGCGTATCTCGTATCTCGCAAACAAAGACGAGACAGGCTTTCTTTCCATCCTGCGCTTCATACTTCACGAACGACGCTTCACGCTCACGGCGATTGCATTAGAAGCGTTCATGGTGACTGACGATATCGAAGGAGTGGGAGGCATCGATACTTCTCCTTGTGGATCGAACGCCGGCTCAACGTCTTTGGCGCTCAGCCGCCGGAGCCGCTCTGGGCACCGGTAGGCTGCTGCGTCGTGTTGGGCCCCTGAATCCAGGAACGAACCTCATGCATCAAGTCCCAGAACACCAGAGGGCCACCGAAATGCTCAAGCACCAGGGGCTGACCATCCAAGGTGGTCATATCTACCTGCAGATCATGACACCCGAACCGCACCCGCATCTGCTGGGCATACGGGCCTCGCACACTCCACGTCGGAACCTGAAGGTCGTGAGCAAATGCTGACCGAATCATGTAGACAAGGCTCCGCACTTGACCTCGTTCAGAACGGTCATTCGGGTCGTTACGAATGCCAGCGCCTTGCAGGGCCGCTTCCATGGCCACGGCGGAGGCTGCCAAAGCCTGCGAGTAGAGATTCTCGCTTGCATGAACGAGATCGTCGTAGGTATGGAATGTCGACTGGCCCAAGCGCAGGTTTCCGTCCGGTAGGCAAATCAACGTGTCGCAGTCGAGGTCGTCCTTGTTGATCTTGCCGAGAGCTATGTAGTTCATGACCTTGATGGCGAACTCCAGGGCTAGGAGGGCTTGGTCAATTCTGTTGATAGGCCTCAAGGTCATAAGTGACGAAGGCAAGACAATCTGTGGGCCCACCGTTGTCTTAATCAACGTGGGGCAAAGTGCGCCAGGAAACAGCGTACCGTATCGCCACGTCTGCTTAAAAGCATGGTTAGCCGATATCTCATAGCCCTGAATTTGCCCAACTATCTCGGGTTCGAACCATCTTTACCTTAATGATGGCCAATACATGACCCGGATCTATCGGCTCTAACAGCTGATCCGCAGATACAGACACGGAAGTAACAAGAGAGTCGTCCTCAAGTAAACAGAAGAAAGGGTCTTCACTTTCCTTAGGCTTGTCGTCTTTTGGCAGTTCCTGCGAGCTACGTGGCACTCGCAGGCTGTCTAGTAATGTTTTTAGCCGATTATCAATATCGCCGCCACCCGTGAGAATGAACCCCTTTGGTTCTGGGCGCAAGAACAACACTTGCAGTTCCGCATGAAGAAACAGTCGTTCGGAAATTAATGGTGCGAACTTGAATCCGGCGCGGTCAAAAATTACCGATGACGCCGTTACAGTTTGCTCCGCCAAAAGAACTCCCCTAGACTTCAAAGGTTCTAAACTCCAAAGCTGTTTCAACTGCAGGTGGAATGAACGACGGAGCCGCTGTTTATCTTCCGGCCTAGCAGAATTCCCCTTGAGAGGGCCTCGATATGTAAATCGAAATTCCATTTCGCATCCGTTCGGGGTCGGCTAACGTTCAGGTCGAGGCGCGTGGGCGGAGGCGCAGAACCGGTGCCATAGCGTCGCTCTCCAACCGGTTGTTTAGGACGCATCACCATTTCGCAACATTTGCAAAAACGCCATCAACGAAATTGGGAAAGACATCGGCTAGGCTGACTCTTAAATTGTTCTCCTTCTTGTACGCATCCAATTTGCCGTCATCAAAAGAGGCGCCTACATATAGCCCCCCTTTTTGAGAGAACGACATTGCCGCAGCAATGGTCATCGTCGTGACATGGCTATATTTGTGGTAGAAGTCCTGGGACCTCTTCATCACCTCAAGTACGTCGCCCTTGAGGGATAGCTTTTTGTGATGTCGCAGTACATCACGTATAGCATCGTTACTTGAGTATTTGTCTTCCATAAAGCGCTTCAATACATCCAACTCCTTACCGGAGCATAGGAGTGCCAGAGCAATGCACTCGAGGACTTGGCGGAAAAGGTTGCCGGCGGCGACCGGTTGTCCAGCGAGAAAAGCCTTCATCGACAACACATGGAGGGTGATCGCAACGTAGACCAAAGCTGACAGCTGAGCTCGCCTCTCATCCCCCTTTAGCTCGTTGTCGAAGTCGCGCCACTTGACGAAGGCTTTGGCCATCGACACCGCAAATCCATTCGCCGCTCCCTCGAAATGCTTTAGGTACTCTCCACGGACCTCAGAATCGTCCGAGGTGATCTCCCTAAAGATCATTGCCTGCGCCTGATCGACCGTATCCATGCGCTCTAACACTGTTTAGGCCGATCCGCATAGGAGCCGGATCTGCCGTGTTCCGTCCGCCTAACACGCCATCGAATGGTCCGAGCATAACGCCAGAATCGTTGGCGTTTCAATGAGAAGAGGCAATGGCGTGGGCGCACGGGCGAACGGCGGTCAGGCGCGCGTGATCCTGCTTCTGCGGATGGGCTGCTTCGATCGTCGCGAGACTTTCGAGACGAGAGGAAATTTTTCCGGGTGTCTGATCGATTCGACTGCAACATCGACATCGAGATCGGGCCAATATAGGTGATGCGGATGAGGCCAGGCGACGTGCAGAAGCTCTTCTACGGAGGCCTCCTTAAACCAAGGGAATTCCTTGAACGGAAGAAACAGCTCTTCATCGGCCAGGAGCAGCCAGAATCCGTGCTTCGAGATGTTGGTGACTTCAACTCCCGAAATGTTCTTGCCAAGCGTCGCGGATTTCATTCTCATGTTTCTCGATAAGGGCTTTGGCAGCTTTGAGCTGACGGGCGGACATTCCAAAATTTCGCGCCAACTCAATTCGCGGACTTAACCAAAACTTCGCCTCCCCGCGTTCGCTATAGACGTGAACGTGCATCCGGTTTTCCTCGCGAGAGAAGAAGTAGAAGCGAAATCCTCCTGCTCTAAATATTGTGGGACTCAGACATGCCCCCGCTCAATCATGGCCAGCCGATTTACACACGTCCTTCATTTCGGCGCCTAACTTCACCCGTTGGGCTGTCCGCAGCGCAACAGGTGAAGTCTACTTGCACAAGACGCATTTCCGCAAGATTTCACTCTCCTTGCATCGTCGGGCAGACTGGCGGTATCTGCGCAAGCAATTTGTTAGGCGGTTGTTTGCCGGGCTGCTTTCCCCACAACCTGCCACCGCGCCTCGATCGTGTCCGCTGACAAGTCGGCGCCACAATCCGATTCGACAAAGTACCCATCATTGACCACCTTCACAAATTCGGCCTGGTCTCTAAGCGCCTCGAACGCCTCATACTGAAGATAGGGGCTCATATCAAATCGGCCAACCCGGCCGTCATCTGCCACAATGGAGAGTACCCAGTTTGGTTGTGCCTCGAGTTCCACAATTCTCATTGATCAAGTCCTTTGATTTGGACTGATAACAGGCCATCGAACTGTCCGAGCATAATACCAGGATCGTTGAACCCCTAGCCTACTTGTTTGAGGTATCGAGGAACTGTTCAATTGTCAGTCCTGCCTTTGCAATCAAGCTGCGCAATGTGCCTCGTGCCACTTCCTGATGATTGGGTATCGAAAGGGTAGCAATGTGGCCTGGTTTGGTCATGATGATATGGCTGCCTTTCTGGCGAACTATCGCCAGCCATGGCGCTGAAACATCTTAATGACGTCGGAAGGGGGAAGGAGGGGAACGGGGGGCATCAAGCAACGACTTCCACTTGGCGAGTGAGGACGGTTAGCGGCATTCCCATTTCGGCACGAACCTCAAGGCACTGTTTGATGGCGTCGTGCACGTTGGCTTCAGCCTCTGCTTCCGTCTTGCCTTGACTGACACATCCCGGAATAGCCGGGCACTCAGCGATGTACATTCCGTCCTCGTCGCGCGTGATGGTAATCGTAAACTTCATGGCGGCTCCCTTGATTCCAGTGTGTCCAAACAAGTCTACTGAAATGTTACGTGTTTATCTACAATTTGGCATCACTCGTCAGATGACGCGCATCATTTGTCCTTAAATACTTCCTCCATCGAGAGGCCTTCCAGCTTCCCATCACGATACGCCTGGAGTCATTTTTCTGCTTCTTCCGCCCAAATTTCAGCCAGCCTCTTATCAGGCTCATCCAGGCTCTTTATCAGGCTCTCAAGTAAGGCGAACCGTTCCTCTGGTTTCAGTTTCATAGCCTCGTCTAACGGATCTTTCGTGCTTATTGCGTGTACCTCCGATTGTCATGAAACATAACACCGAGTCGCAACGGGGGTCAGAGTACAATTTCAGCAAGGCGATTAGCTCGCTTCAGAGCCACGCCCTCTTCCACCCTAGCTGCTCTTTCCGTCCACCACCCTGTTGGGAAATGACACCTCGAGTACTACACACCCGACATCGGTCTTAAACGGTCCATGACGTTCTCCGGGAGGACGGCTTGCGTATTCTCCCGCTTCAAGCCAGCGATCGAAGGTGTGGTCGTACAGCCGCCCACTGACAATAAATATCTCCTCAGGGTATGCATGGGTCTTTGCCCCAAAAGCTGACGTATCAGCGCCCGGTAGGAAGCGGGTCAGCCTGGTGTATTCGCCTGTCACCGGATCAAGACTCAGGGTGATCTCCTCGGCCATCCCCTCCAGACCGTTGATGGGAGTCCAGCGGGTGCGTTGGTCGGGAGCCAACGGGTTCCAATAGGTTGTGGTCGATTTCGACATTCCAGCCTCAGTGCCAATGTATGGTTCAGTTCTTCTGTGCGCCGGGGGATCGTCTCCGCTGGGCCTTCCGGAACTCCCATGGTGGGATCGGTTCAGGATCTTCCCACAGCCCCTTCTTCGCCTCTCTTGCTTCCAGCTCAAGCCGTTCCAGTTCAGCGTTGTTCGGTGCGGACCTCCGAGACCACCAGCATCGGCCCTCCTTCACCAAGGCATGATTCACGTTGGTCCCGTCCGCAAGCAGCACGTCGGCCATGATTCGCCCGTACTTGTCCTTCCCATGCGGCTCGACCGTGACTTCCATGGCAAAGACAAGGGCCGAGATCGCCGGTTTCACCTCGTCGCCGTAGGGTTGGTCCTTCTCAGGACAGTCGAGGCCATCCAAACGGATGAGGGCCGTCTTCCCGAGGCGCCCGACTTCGATGGTGCTCCCCTCAAGAACTCCAACCACTTCGCCACCGAAGGACAATGCGTCGGCTGCGCTCAAGAGAAAGACCAGAACCAGGGGAAGAACTCGTGTTTTCATGAGATGTGCCATCCCAATGGTGAGAGGTTTGTGATACTTCCATAGCCAGTCTCGTTCCCACGCCTGTATCCAACGGAGATGAAGACCGGAAAAGGGTAGTGGCGGCGGAGAGCAAAAAGCATGGTTGAACACCGTGAAAGAAGAGCGAACCGTATTGTAGGCGGGCCACTGTTGAAGGTGCAAGAAGTGAGGCGAACCTTCCGATTTCTGCCCGGATCTCACGTTACCGACGCTGCACAGTCTTATCACCCAGCGTCGAGCGGGATGATGGGTTGGACGCCTTCGTGGCGCTAGAAATTGTGCAACTCCGCTTCCACTACTGATTCACGGTGCTTAACCATCGGCCCCATCTGGCGAGCCTGAAGCCGCCAGGTCGGCGTAAGTCTCCAAGGTTCGTCGTGCTGCTTCTTCGTCCAGCTTACTGATGGCAAACCCGACATGGACGATGACATAGTCACCGACCACTGCTTCCGGGACCAAGGCCAATGAGATGGACTTCGTCACTCCGCCGAACGAGACGGTCGCGGTGCGGAGCGTGTCGTCCTCGATGTTCAGAACTTGTCCTGGAACTGCGAGACACATCCTCGGGTCTCCCTCTCTTCCTGAACGGCATTGAGGCAATGAGCAACTACCACCGCCTGCCCCAGCGACAACCCGCCGTCATTGGGCGGGACCAGCGCATGACTATAGACGGTGAAGCCGGCTTCTTCCAGCCGTTGTCTGACAAGCGACAGGAGCAGCCGATTCTGGAAACAGCCGCCGGTCAGGACGACGCGAGGCAAGCCTGCCGCATGGGCCACGCGAACCACTCCCTCCGCGAGGCCAATATGAAATCGCGCCGCTGTTTGCTCACGGCGACAACCCCTGTGAAGATCGTCCAGCATGGCGCTCACCATGGGGCACCAATCGATCATCCACTTAGCATCGGGACTCTGACTGGGCGCCATATCCATCGGATAGCCTTCCACGCTCATTCCGCCTGCATCTATTTCTTGCTCCGCAGCAAACTGGACCGCCATCGCCGCCTGGCCTTCAAATGACGTTTCTCGGCAGATCCCTGTGAGAGACGCAACCGCGTCGAACAGTCGCCCCATGCTCGTCGTCCAGGGCGATGCGACGCCGGACCGGAGCAGACTTTCCCATCGCGCCCGCTGACCGTGCGTCACGCTCCAAGAAGGAAGACCATGCTCCGGCATGTTTTCGCCCATCAGCTCCCACAAGATTGCTGCAGCAGATCGGCCCGGCTCTTTCATGGCTGCTTCTCCACCCAACAACCGAAAAGGTCTGAGCGAGGCAACCCGCGTGAACTGTTGATAGTCCGCGATGAAGAATTCTCCGCCCCACACCTGGCCGTCTCCTCCATACCCAGCCCCGTCCCACGCGATGCCCAACACTTCACCGTCAAGTTTGCGTTCAGCCATGCAAGAAGCCACATGGGCATGATGGTGCTGCACGGGAACCAGCGGAACGGACAAGGTCGCGGCCAGCTCTCGCGCAAAACTGGTCGAGCGATAGTCCGGGTGCAAATCACAGGCAATCGCCTGGGGGGTCACGTGTAGCAGCCGCTGGAGATCTTCGATGGCCTGCCGAAAAGCTCTGTCCGCTTCAACAGTAGAAAGATCGCCAAGATGTTGGCTGAGCATCACGCGATCACCTGTAAGGAGAGCAACGGTGTTCTTGAGATGTCCACCCACGGCAAGGATCGGGCTCTGCACTTTATGAGGCAAACCATCACTCCATCGAATGGCCTGAGGCACATAGCCTCGCGCCCGGCGAACAATTATCATCTCAGGCTTGGGCTTGGTCACCGCACCCCTGTCGTGGTTCTCCGACTTCCCATCAACCAGCAATACCACTGAGTCGTCCACCGGCCTTGTGATCGGCCGGTCATGCACGAGGAATGCATCGGCAATGCCTTTGAGTCGAATCACCGCGTCTCGCTCGTCTGTCACAATCGGTTCTTCAGATCGATTTCCGCTCGTAGCAACAATGGGCCGCCGAAGCGACGCCATCAAAAGATGATGAAGCGGCGTCGCAGATAACATTGCGCCGAGATAGGGATTGTCCGGTGCCACCGCATCGGCTAGGCGTGCGTCTCGTCGCTTTCGGGCTAAGACAATCGGCGCTTGTGGCGAGAGGAGCAATGCCTCCTCCTCCGAGGACAACAGGCAATAGCGTCTGACCTCTTCAATGGAAGGAAACAACAGCGCGAAGGGCTTATCAGGCCTTCGTTTCCGATTTCGTAAGCGCTGGACGGCCTCTTGTGACCTTGCATCAACCCAGAGTTGAAATCCGCCCAATCCTTTCACCGCAACGATAAGTCCTTGTTCCAGCAGAGACACTGCCCGTTGTACCGCCTCTTCCCCATCGGTGACGTCGTGACCATGCTCATTCCACAGACATAGGCTCGGACCACAGGTGGGACAGGCGATCGCTTCGGCATGAAAGCGTCGATTGGTTTCAGCGCCATACTCTGCGGCACAGGCAGAGCAGAGTGTGAACCCAGCCATGGTCGTGTTGGACCGCTCGTACGGGATTGCCGTGAGCAGGCTATAGCGAGGTCCGCATTGGGTGCAGCAGAGAAACGGATATCGATGGCGACGGTCATGTGGGTCGTCGAGCTCGCGTCGGCAGTCTGCACAGGTTGCTAAATCAGGAGGGATGACGAGGGCTCGTTGGCCGGATTCCGTTCTCTGGTTAATCGAAAAGCCGGCGGCGTCGCGCACTGGAACGACCGTCGTGCTCATTGTCTCAACGGAAGCTGAGGGCGGGGCGTCGGTGCGCATCCTCTGGAGAAACGTCTCCACAGCTGCGACACCCCCTTCTGCTTCGATGAACACACCGTTTCTCGTGTTCTGCACCCACCCAGTCAGCCCCAACTCATGTGCCAGCCGATAGACGAACGGGCGGAATCCCACACCTTGCACCGTTCCCTCCACCTCGATCCGTACACGCTGTGCAAGAGCGTCACTCATTCCTGGACTACCAATTCGTGGAGCACGACTTCTGGTTCTGTTGGTTTCGCGATCACCGCATCCCCGCAAACCGGACAGACATCGTCTGATTCCGTAACCATTGTGTCTCGAGTGCAGCGGGGACACCACGCCTCTCCTGGGACGGGGATGATTTCCAATGCCGCACCTTCGGCCTTCGTGCCACGAGCAGCCAGTTCAAACACCATCTGCAACGCGGAATGATCATGAGTCAGCAAGTGAGACAGTGCGCTGACCTTGAGTCGCACTGTGGACAATCTGCCGGATCCGGTTCCGTTCAGCTCCTTCCCTACAGCCTTCACGACTTGTGTCATCAGATGAAACTCATGCATGACAGGCTTCACATTCCTGGATGATCTGTTTCACGACTTGATCCAACGCCTCGCCCAGAGGAGGCGACAACGGTTGTCCGACTTCCATATCCCCTACCTCGACTCCGTACACGATGACGGTAGCTGGAAGGACGTCCATTGCTCGGGCCAGCTCGATCGCCTCCGATACCCCGATGGCATGGCTGGAGCGAGGAAAGACTTGTCCACTGATCGGGCTCGCCGAAGCATCGAGTCGATGGACGCTGCCAGGAGCCTTCCCACTGCGCGCCGCATCGATCAGGATCACGACAGACGCACCTTTCATCAGTTCGATAAGGTCAACGCCCACCATCCCCGCTTCGATCACCTCAGCCCGATCACCGATTGCTTGCCGAAGCCGTCGGACAGTCAGAAGACCGACGGCATCATCACCTCGCAGGTCGTTGCCAAGGCCGATAATCCGAATTGAGGAGAAGCGAGGACCGTTTTTTCTCACGTGCTGGTCTCCCTCCTGATTTCCAGATTCAGAAAATGAGTCGCACAGGAAATGCACGGGTCGTAGCAACGGATGACCCGCTCGCAGGCCAGTGCCGCCTCCTGATCGGGAAGAGATAAGAGGCGTGGCATGAACAGACGCAGATCCTGTTCAATGCGAGATTGGTTCTGCGAGGTGGGTGGAACGATCTTGGCCTCACGGACGATGCCGTCTCCGTCCACCTCATACCGATGATAAAGAATCCCTCTGGGCGCTTCTGTGCAGGCCATACCGATGCCCGGCTGCACCGTAATAGGTGCAGCCGGTACGGGCGGAGGTTCATACCGTTCGATAAGCCGCAATGATTCCTCCAGTGCGTAGAGGATTTCGACCGAACGCGCGATGATGCCATGAAATGGATTACGCAACGGCAATGCAATCGCACAGTCGACCAAGGCCTGCTTTGCCAGCGGCGTTAGGTGATCATGATTGAGGTTCAGCCGCGCCTGCGGACCGACTAGATACGATGACCCTTGCAACGTACAGTGGAGGGCCGTGGAATAAGCCACCTGGTGCTCGGTGAAATGTTGTTCGAATTCGTTCACCGAGATCTGCAAGCCACTGGAGGCGACGATCTGCCCTTCATTGAACGGATACTCATCAGGATGACGGAGCGCGACATCATTGTAGCCAGGAGTAAAATCTGGATAGTCGAATCCCGCAACCCATCGCACGGTTTCCACTGCAGCATCGCGCGCCCATAAGAGTTCATCTTTCATCCCCTCCAGCTCGCGCCGCCTGGGCACCCGCGAGAAGCCACCCACCTTCACAGAGACCGGATGCACGGACCGGCCGCCGAGTACCGTCATGATCGCATTGCCGGCTTTCTTGAGCCGCAAGCCACGAGTCACCACCGCCGCATGATCTTTCGCCATCGCGATGCCGCTCTCGTACCCGAGAAAATCAGGCGCCTGAAGCAGGTAGACATGCAACGCGTGGCTCTCGATCCACTCGCCGCAATAGATGAGCCGCCGGAGGTCTCGCAACGCCCCTTCGACGCGCAGGCCAAAAATCTGTTCGAGCGCATGGACCGCGCTCATCTGGTAGGCGATCGGACAGATCCCGCAGATCCGCGCAACGATATCCGGCACTTCGCCGTAATGCCGACCCTGCAAAAAGGCTTCAAAAAACCTGGGTGGCTCGAAAATCTTGAGTTGTACGTCCTGGACTGCGTCGCCCTTCACGGTGACATGGAGCGCGCCTTCCCCTTCCACGCGGGCCACCAGATCGACGGCAATGGTCCTCGTGTGCGCATGCTCTTCAGACATTCAGACCTCGAAGGACGTTCCGCTTCAGTACACACGTCACGTCTTTTTCTCCCAAGCCTCGCTCTCCGTGCGAAAGGGCGACACAGACCCGTTGATGCCGCGAAAACGGCGCATGACCTCGACCGGGATCAGTTGCAGCTCGCGATGGAAGCGCGTTGCGAGCGAGACCGTGTTGGGTGGAAGACCTGGACCTTTCCGTTCTCCCTCGCTTGGCCCAAAGCAGCCGTAACAGTCACGACCCATGCCGGGACAGATGGCCCCACAACCAGTCCGCGTGACTGGCCCGAGGCACGGTATCCCTTTCGCCACCAACACACAGACATTTCCCCGCCGCTTGCACTCCAAACACACACTGTCGCCCGGCAAACGGGGCTGGACTCCAACCACGAGATCCGTGATGACACGAAGCAGCTGATTCTTATCGATCGGACAACCCCACAGCTCGAAGTCCACATGAACATGTTCCGAAATGGGAGTGGACGTACTGAGGCTCTGAATATATTCCGGGCTGGGATAAACGGCCTGTTTAAACGCCTCGACATCGGCCCAGTTGCGCAAGGCTTGAATCCCGCCGGCCGTCGCGCAGGCCCCGATCGTGATCAACACCTTCGTCTGTTGCCGCACCGCGAGAATACGATGGGCATCTTCTGCGGTGGTGATCGACCCTTCCACCAGCGCGATGTCGTAGGGCCCCGGCTTCATGTCGCTGGAGGCTTCGGGGAAATAGGCAAGATCCAGCGCCTCTCCCACGGCAAGGAGGTCTTCCTCAAGATTTAGGATGCTGAGCTGGCACCCGTCGCAGGAGGCGAACTTGAAGACCGCCAGCCTTGGCCGTTCTCGCTGTGCCTCCGGCTTGGACATTGTTTCGCTTCAGACTCCTGTTCGGCCCAACCACTGCTCGACTCGATCGTAGCGCATGACCGGACCGTCTTTGCACAAGAAGTACGGACCCATTTGACAATGACCACAGAGACCGATGCCGCATTCCATATGCCGTTCGAGCGACACATAAATGGCCGTCGCCGGAATCCCGCGCCTCATCAGAATTGGCACTCCCAGGCGCATCATGATCTCAGGCCCGCACATCAGGACCGTACTCTTCGCAGGATCGATCGACACCTGCTCAAACAGTTCCGTCACAACGCCGACGTGATAGCACCAGGTCTTATCCGGCTGATCGCTCGTCAACAAGACTTCGGTATCGGGATGCCGCCGCCAGGCATCGAACCGCTCGCGATAGAGGAGGTCGTGCGGTGTCTTGACGCCGTGGAGGATCTTGACCGACCCATACTGCGCTCGTCGCCGGAAGATGTATTCAATAGCCCCCACAACCGGTGCGCATCCCAGCCCACCGGTAACGATCACGACATTCCGTCCCTTCGCCTCTTCCAGCGGCCAACCTTCCCCAAACGGACCGCGGATGCCTAAGGTCTCACCAGGCTGGAGATCGGCAATCGCCTTCGTGGTTCGGCCCACGGCACGGATGGTATGGTCGAGCAGCTCCGGTTCATCCGGGTCGGACACGATGGAAATCGCCACCTCGCCGACGCCGAACAGATAGACCATATTGAACTGGCCGGCCTTGAATCGAAATTGCTGCCGTGTTTGCTCGTCGACAAGCTGCAACCGGTAGGTGTTGATGTCTTCGGCTTCTCGAATTTTCTCCACTATAGTCGCCGGATGAATAACGTAATGATTGACCATCGAATCAGCTTCGGCTTGCACGGCTATGTGCCTTCTAGCTGCTGACTAGTGATGGACGGCTGGGTGCCCGGCGTCAGCAACGCCGGCAATTCCTCGGTCAAATCAATCCCGACCGGGCACCAGGTGATGCATCGGCCACATCCGACACAACCGGACGTGCCGAATTGATCGATCCACGACGCCAGCTTGTGTGTCAGCCACATGCGATACCGATCCTTGATCGTCGGGCGAATGTTCTTCCCATGGATATAGCCGTGCTCCTGCGCAAAACAGGAATCCCACAACCTCGCGTGAGCCGTTTGCTGACGCGAGAGGTCCAGTGTCTCCTCGACTGTATGACAAAAGCAGGTCGGACAGACCATTGTGCAATTCGTGCAGGCGAGGCACCGCCCTGCCACCTCATCCCATCGCGGATGTTCATGGGCATCATAGAGGGCTTGCGGCAAGCGTGAGTGATCGAGCCGTCGCACCTGACCACCTGCGCAGGCGTCGATACGCGTCACTGCTTCAGCACTTAGTTGTTCTGAACCTGTAGACAAGGAGAGGTTGGAGAGAAGATCGCGTCCTGCCTCGCTGCCCGCTTCGACCAACAGCCGGTCGTCCACTTCGGTTAAAGCGAGATCGAAGCCACGCTTGGCACGAGGGCCGGTCTCCATGGATGCGCAGAAACAAGTCTGTAGTGACCGTGTACAGTTCACAGCAACCACGAAGAGCCCGTCACGACGGGTCGCGTAGTAGGGATCCCGATACGTATCGTTCAGGAAAATCCGGTCTTGAATGACCAGCCCGGCGAGATCACAGGCTCGGGCCCCGATGACTGCCACCTTTTCCGATTGAGGTAGCGTTGGGCTCGTGGTGAATCCATCCTTGCTCCGCTTGATCTGGAAGAGCGGCTCACGCGGCGCAAAGATGAACGGCTTCAGCGATTGCGGTCCATGAACGACACCGAAGATTTCCTGTGAGCCGGTCTGTTCCAGCCGGTAGCGTCCCGGTTCCTGTTGATCACGCCAGCCGATCGGCAGTTCGGACACCGAGCTGATCGTCTCCCAGACAACGGATCCTTCTCGCACTATGGGCCCGACCACTCGATACCCCTTCGCGCTCAAGGCATCGAGCAACCATTGGAGGTCGGCTGAGGGTAGGACAGCACACGTTTCTGATGCAGTCGCCATGATACGAATTCTCTCGTCGCGCTCCAACATAGTGGACTGTCGTTTCATTCACCATGCTAAGGGTTCGTCCTGGCTCTTGCAAGACAAGGCTCATCATCTCTGAGCGGCAACTTTCATAAGTCGGTATTGGACTACAACTCAGAATCCTTTGCGTCTAGTTATCCGGCGGACATGACTCGCAGCTCGGACTCTCTACGCCTTGCATTCGAGACCGACGAGTTCCCGCTCAGCCTCCAGCCAATCATCAAGCGCATAACCCTGTCGGTGGCCACGCTCGGCATAGAGTTCATAGGCACGATCGGTGATGCGAGCTTGTCTGTCATCAGGAGGCGAAACGGGTTGGCTATGGACCGGTTCCTTCTGGAGCACATCAGGCTCCGGGCTTTGAATAGGTTCAGAACGTTTCTTCCTGCGGGGCTCTTTCGCGACGAGTGGTTGCCTCATCCTATTTCTCCTTTCTTGATCGCTACACGGGGGAGTTGCACGCGGTCGAGCTCGACACCGCATAGAGGCCAGGACCTTTCATCATCAGTCGGACTTGTCCCGTTCGGCTCATGCGGTCCAGCTCACAAAACACCTGGTTCCAGGTCAAGTCTGGACATTCGAAGACCACTTCTTCGAGCTGGCCACCGGGGGAACGAATAATGACTTTCATAATGCGCCTTCCTTCTCTCTCATTGGGTCAGAAGACAACTTTTGCTCTCCAGGAACAGAGAGGCTCCTTGTGCATCTTGGATGCCACTCGGTGTGGCCGATGAGACGACAACACCAATTTCCTGAAAACGATGCTCTTGCTGGCATGCGACGCTTTGGTCAGCGACTGATCGACACGGACACACCAGCATAGGCTGGGGTATTTCGCGGCAATGCTGGAGGAAATCCTGTGGCAGATTAGCGCACGTACCAAGACGCCCTCTCCGTGCGGTTCACGTCAAAGCAGTCTCTTGGAGAAAGGCACCACGCCAGCGGGAGGTGAATCCACGTGCTCACCAGATCACGTCACCTTGAACCCTGGTAAGGATCGTCAAAGATGGTCCCACACTCCAGACATCGAACCTTGCCGGTCCGCTTGCCGCCTCTGGTCAGGATGTTATCAATGAGCCGTTGGTGCGTGCAGCAAGCGTTCGAGGTGGTCTCGCTGGATTTCCGACCGGTTTCCTGAATCATGTGGGTTTCCATAGACACCTCCGCTTCTTCGAGCGTTGAATGTTCGTCTCCTGGCACTTGTTGAGATTCGTCCATCGAGGATACTCCAGCCTCATATTTCGTAAGGCCGAGTGAAGGCTGACTTCTAGCACAAATCCCACTTTGGCAGACCTAGGAATTCCCTAGTCCAGAGCCAAAATTTACAGAACATTTACATAGGAGCTTGTGCTGTAGGGGAAGCTGCGACCGGGACGGCGTGCTGGGCCTGCACCCTGTAAGTCCTGTCGCCATCCAGCGTTACACGAATCTGCCCAGCTCGGCTCAAGTAATCGATCGCGAGGAACGCTTGGTTCCACGTGAGCTCCGGGCAGAGGTTCACCAACTCTTCCATGGAACAATCGGTCCCAAGCTGTTCCAACGCACGGTGCACGCGCACAATGATCGCCGGGAGTGCCATAGGACACCTCCTTTTTTTGAGGTCCACGTTCCACGCGATGCATCGTAGGTGAAGAAATCGAAGAGGAATACTAGGCAAAGCCTAGATGGGCGATAAAATATTGCTGGAGCGAATATACTGAACCATGCGAGGAGCGAGCGATGGAGCTGTTCAGAGACTCGCCAGGCCCTCGGTGATGGCATACCGGGTTAGCTCGGCAATCGAATGGAGGTTCAGCTCCTCCATAATCTTGGTCCTATGGAATTCCACGGTCTTGATGGAGATGTGCAACATGGAGGCGATGGTCCTGGTGCTTTTCCCCTCCGCGATGAGTTGCAGCACTTCCCGCTGGCGCGGCGCGAGGGCGTTCACAGGCCGTTTACAGCCAGGCCCCTTAGATGGATGATGGAGTGTCGCTCCCATCATATCCTTAGTCACCGACGGTGTCATGTAGTGCTGCCCCCTCAGGACCGTCTGGATGGCTTGCTTGAGTTCCATCGCCGAGGACTGTTTGACCAAATAACCTACAGCCCCAACCTTAAAGGCCTCGGTCACGTAGGTGGGGGTGGCATGCATGGACAAGAAAATCAGTTTGCTGTCCGGCACCAGTTTCGTGAGTTGTTTTGCCGCGTCCAGGCCATTGAGCAGCGGCATGGAAATGTCCAAGAAAATAAGGTCCGGCCGCAGCCGTTGCGCCTCCTCGACCAAAGCTCGCCCATCTTCGACCATGCCGACCACGTCCCCTTCGTCTTCCACCAGTCTTCGGAGACCGGCCAGTACGAGCGAATGGTCATCCGCCATGAGGATGCGAGGACGGGTCACGGGATCTTCTCCTGAAATGGAATCCAGGCACAGACCTTGGTCCCGTCCGCCGGCCTGGAATGAATGTTGAGAAAGCCGTTCAGCAACCGCAGCCGCTCCCGCATGCTGGTCAAGCCCAGTCCCTTCTGGTGTCTGCTCTTGTCGCCCTCGTCGAATCCCTTGCCGTTGTCGATTACGGAAAGGCCGATACCTTTCGACGAGCCGCTCAGGTTGACCGATACCTCTGTGGCCTTCGCATGCTTCGCAACATTCTGAAGACTCTCCTGGAACACGCGAAACAGGCATGTCGACCAATCAAGATGTATTGATCGGGGATAATTGTTGACCTTCAAGACGATGTGGAGGCCCGTCCGCTCGATCGCCTTGGCAATATGATCCTCGATAGCCGCCTGTAGCCCTAAATGCTTTAGGAGAGGTGAGTGCAGCCGGTAGGCCAAATCATGAAGGTCGTTGCAGAGCTGCGTCAGTTCTTCTCGAACCGGCTCCAAGGCTTTGCCGAGTAACTCCGGCAAGAGCGGGGGTTGCCGTTGGAGTGCCGCCACATCGAGCACCAGTGCGGCCAGCCGCTGGCCGAAGTCATCGTGCAGATCGCGTGCGATCCGCTGGCGTTCGCTGTCCTGAGCCGTGAGGAGCTTTGACGTCAGGCCTTGTAACTGTGCTTGTGAACTCTGTAACTCACGTTGATTCTGATGGAGTGCTTCTTCCGCCTGCTTTCGTTCGGTGATCTCCGCTTGCAGTCGTTCGTTCAACTTGCCAAGCTCGGCCGTCCGTTCAACCACGCGTTGTTCCAGTTCCTCATAGGCCTGCCGCAACTGATCCTGTACTCTCGTCAGCGGGGTTATACGCCGGCCTTCTGGAATAATTTGTGTAATTTTTCCGGTTCGATCTGTAATCGGCGTCAACGAGAAGTCGATCTCCTCAATTGCGCCGTCCTGGGCTCGATGTTGGGCCCGCAATCGTACAAATTCCCCGGTCGCCGCCTCCGCGATGGCCGCCTTCAGCTTCTCTTGGAGTTCGCGCGAGAGATCCCACCAGGGTGTCTTCCAGAAGGGCTTCCCCACCACATCCGATCGCTGCAATCCACGAAACGCCAGCGCGGTATAGTTCACATCAATCAACGTGCCATCTGGTGTGAGTAGTCCGATGAATTCATAGGTCTGGTCGTAAATCGCACGGAATCGCTGCTCACTCTCACGCAACGCATCCTCCGCCTTCTTACGTTCGGTGATGTCGTTACCGATTGTCAGCAGGCAAGGTTTACCTCCCAACGTAATCAGGTCCGTTGAAATAATAAACTGGCGGAGTACTCCATCTTTCATCCGCATGGACACTTCGAGATTCCGAACCGCCCCTTCGGATTTCAGCCGATCGATGAGCCGGATCCGCTCATGAGGGTCAGGCCAGATCCCCAACATCAATGTCGTGTGCCCCACCACTTCGTCGCGTCGAAACCTAAAGATCTCCAAGCACGCATCGTTGACTTCGAGACAGCGCCCCGTTTCCAGCTCGGTGATTCCGATTGGATGCGGACTCGAACGGAAAGCCTTGGCAAACAGCTCTTCTTCAGCCGACGATACCGCGCGACGCCGTGGAGTTATGCCGTGGCTTCGTGCACCCTGAGGTGACCTTCTCTTGGGTAAAGATTTCTTCTTGATGGTTTTCGGTGGCATAGCAGAAGGCACAATTCTAGGCCTCTATGGTGAAGGCAAGCAAGAGCAGTGAGTCGCCGAACGGCTTGATGATGGGGACTCCAGTAAGATTTGCGCCCATGACTGAGGAACAACCTAGCGGCGGAAGATCCACGACAAGTGCTGTCGCCTTATGCCTCACTCCGCTTGCGCGGCAATGAAGACTTCGGGTTCTGTCGCAAGTTTTCTTTCGGAGTCTATTCCGCTCTGCTCCTCTGTCGAACGTGAAGCCGTGGAGGGGTACGGTGATCGACTGTAAGGGGAGTCATTTCGAGCAAGAGATTATTCTGTGGGACGTGCGCTGGGATGTGGCCTCCACGATCAGTGACCGCCAGTTGGAATAGAGAATGCATGAACGCGGGGTGGCCGTCGATCATGCAACCTGTAACCGGTGGGTCATCACGTATGCCCCGGAGTTTGAAGAACGGGTTCGTCGTCGGCAACAGCCAGTGGGCGGAAGCTGGCGAATGGATGAGGCCTCCGTGCGACTGAAAGGAGAGTGGAAATGTTTGTATATCGCCATGGACAAGGAAGGCCATACCATTGACTTCCTGCTGACGCCTCATCGCGATCGGGACGCGGCCCAGGCGTTCTTACACAAGGCGATTTGGACTCAGGGACTCCCGGAGAAGATTACGATTGATCAGAGCGGCAGCAACACGGCCGCGATGACCCACGACAATAGGACTCACCAGGCAGTCATCGCGATCCGGCAATGTAAGTATCTCAACACCTTTGTCGAGCAGGGACCCTGGCGGTGAAACGCAAGGTGCGGCCGATGTTCGGCTTCCAATCGCCGTGGGCGGCCCGGCGTACGATTGCTGGGATTGAACTCATGCACGCTATTCGCAAGGGACAACTGGCATCCGCTGGAGTGGTGTACCAAACTCCGGCAGCGCAGTGTTATGCCTTGGCTGCGTAGATGACAAGAAGTGATAATCTCGCTCGTCCTCAGCTAAAGTTTGCGACAGAGCCTGGAGGAGTGCTTCAGCGGATCCAGCCACCGTCAATCTTCTTCCGGAATGTGTTCGGTGATGACATTGCGCAGCTGCTCAATCAGGGTCAGCTGGCCGTCAGGGACAGCGGGGCTACTCCTGCGATGTGTTCGTCGATCCGCCAGGCAGAGTGTGAAATAATTTCGACGGCATCCGAGTCAATAACTAACTCAATGCCGTCGAATGAAATCCTAGAACGGCAACACTTGTTTCACGTCCTCTTGCAACCTGACCAGGTCATACTTCAAGAGAAAATTAATCCTGAAGCCCTCACCCGACACATCGTTTTTGTTGACTCGTTGCCCCCACAGAAATCCTCCACCGATCGTAATCCCTTCCGCGGGACTATACATAAGATTGCAATCGAGATACTGCGTTCTCTTGTAGGTATCGGCAGCAGAACTTTCTGTCGTATTGACTTGAAGAAAGCCATAGGTCACGGTTGAGCGCCAGTGTGCATTCCAGAAATGTTGAATGGCAGCATAGCCTCCATACGCCGGCTGGGCTTTGAGGAGTCCCGAGGCGTCATAGCCTGCATCGAGATTGAGATTCTTAGGATCGATAAAGTACCGAGAGATCCCCTCACCGTAGACTACCTGAAATACGATATTGTCTCTCCCCCATAATCTCATCAAGCCTGATGCCATCACTCCGTATCCAAACACATGGTCCGATTGTCCGGAACTTGTGACACCACCGATCGAACGAAACAGCCCGGCGGTGTTGAAGTGGTAGTCATCGGTTTTATACCGATACCGAACCACAAAATCAGGAAGAGGACTGGTCGAAGAAACGGGCTGGGCAGTCACGGGATTAATCGAGGGGATGCGCGAAGAAGGCTGTTCGGCCGAAACAGAGACCGTCTGTCCTGTGGCCAGACGGTGCGTGTATCGCACCTGCGGATTGAACTGGAAGATCCAGGAGTTCGGGCCGTTGAAGTCCGCGGTTTCAGGGATCACATCCGAATCGTGGAAGGTCGTCCAAGATTGTCCGACCAGAATGTTTCTTAACTGCGCGTAGAAGTGCCGCAGACGAAGCTCGGCACTATTTCCTGGGCCGACAAAGTCAATCTCGATATAGGTGCGCAAGACATCCCATTTGGTATCTGTCCGTGATTCCAGGGTGAGGCGAGAGGCTCGTGCGGCCATATTGTAATTTGAGGTATCTAGGTTTGGGGTCGGTATCGATTCGGGCCTAAACTGGTTTGTATTCCCGAGCTGACTAAAATCGTAAATCGCATCGGTCCTGATGTACCCTCCTATCCGTATCATGGTGTGAGAATCAGGAACGCGGAAGAATCCGCGAAGGGCTGGATCAAACGGAGCATTGTCCAGTCGAGCATCCGCGTATGCATCGTCGGTTACCAGCCCCCGTTCCCGATCGATGGCAGGAACGACCGTGTTGGTTCCCGATGAGAGCGGCTCAGCAGGCTGCGTTTCTTTTTTCTTGATGTCCTCGACTGATTGCTCCAGTTGTTTGACCTTGGCCTTCAACGCCTCTATCTCCGACTGTTGAGTTGATGGTTCCGGACCTTGAACCTCAGCGCCAGGCACCTGCCCCAATGCTGAAGCCGAAACATACGTCGTGGTTACGACGATGATAATCGTCTGTACGATCATCAACTTCCATCTGCTCATTGGACTCCTGTTATGAACAGAAAAGGTCTCGCCCGTCTCGACGGCGCCGGTCAAGCGTCACAGCCCCACATTCACCCGATACTCTCCTCATAAGCGGCAGGTGGAATGCCGATTATCCATGAACGCTTCTGCTGCAATCGCGGATTCGCTGCTGTGGCGAGTATGGCAGGAAGGATATCGCCCCACAGAGCTTCGGGACGCACCGAGCGATTCTGAATGACATACTGATCCACCAACCGTCCGAGCATGACATCACCGGTCAGCGCGATTCTCATCGTTGCGACACGCGATGTGTCCCCTGCCGGAATCAGCCGGTCAGATACAAGGCGGCCACGACCTTGTGAGTCGCTCCGAGCCTGTCGAATTCAGCACCCGATCATGCACTTGCCGGCTCTGAATTCATTGCCGTTCGATGATATTTCTAAGCCAGGGCCTGGATACGAATTTTCACGGCTTCGGGATCGCACACTCCCCGCAATGACAGCGTTCGATCCGAGGTCCGCGAAGGAATGACCAGCGTGCCGATTCCAAAGAACTGCGCGACGAAGCCTTGCCGTATCGTCACTTCGCGGATATCACGCAGGAGAATGGATTGAATCACGCGTCCCGTATAGCCGTTCCGCACGGTGATCTGCTCCCTCGTGAGTTCGTAGTGCACCCAGTGCCGCAGGACTGCGGCGCAGGCAAGCAGAATCCCAGCCCCTATCACCCACATCTCCCACCCACCCAGGCCAAATCTATGAAACAGCGCCGCACGGATGGCGGCGAGAGCGCTCATGAGATAGAGCCAACTGAACTGTGCCCAGGAGGGAAAAGCCTCCCAGACCACGGATCGTTCCGGCTTCCGCTTGTCCATGAGCTGCAATGTCCTCATTGCACTGCCACTAGAGCCATTCCCGCTCTGCCTTGTTGGCCCGTTCGCCACACACGGCGCTGAGAGGAAGATCCACAAGAGAGTAGGCGCCGGAGTCAAGATTCGACAACGCTTTCCGCTATGTGGAGGAGCAATTGGAGTGCCGACAATTGTTTGATGACCTTTTGTGTGACCTCGCTTGATTTTTTACGGAACAAACTCGCCGACTTCGGATGACCACGGAATCTGGAATTTTTGGAGTAAAGAATTGCCGAGGTCTCACCGCTCTGGGAATCCATGTGTCCTTTCGCAACACCAGTGAGTGGAGCTTTGTGGCAGATTTCCTCAGTGAGGTTGCTTGCCGGCACCAACCGTTCGATTCAACCTTTGGTGTTTTCAACGACTTGCGCGCGTGTTCTTCATCGTGTTGCGTGGCGCTCTTCTTGCCAGGACTTAGGTACGGTTGGGAGATCCTGCACCGCATCATTGGTACAGAAAAGAAGGTGGTTTCTTATGAGAACGAACACGTACGTGCTCGCTGTGGCTTTAGCATGTGGGTTGGCGAGCATCACAATTTCCGTCGCGAGTTCCACGGCAGAGACCATTCAGCGGACGATCCAGGGGACAGTGGTCGCCACGAATGTTGACGTTGATCCACAGATCATCGTGGTGGAAGTTGTGCTCCCTACTGAGGAAGAACTCGTCGTCGGAGCTCGTGTGGCGACAGATACGAAGATTATGAAGGGGAAACAGGCTGCTCAGTTCGCCGATATCCAAGTCGGTGAGAAGGCTGATATCACGTATCTGAAGACGCCTGACGGCTTGATCGCTCGATCCATTCACGTTCGATAATGAGGGAGGAGAAATGATGTCGCCCCAGGTTCGTCGCCAGTATCACACGCTTGTGCTATGGCTGACTGTAGTCATGATCGTCTCGGGCTGTAGCGGGCGGAAAATCGTGACCTCGACGGAGGATCAAGCGTTCCAGGCCGGTCCTCCTCCTGCACCTGTCGCAGAAGAGACGAAGGTCGTACCCCCAACAACTCCGGAAGAACCGGAGCTGCGTGTGGAGGAAGAGCCTGTTGCGCCGGTGACCCCGGTTCAACCATCACCTCCACCAGTCGAACCACCGGTTGAGCTCTCGGATGTCTATTTTGATTTCGATCAGTATGCGATCCGCGCAGACGCGCAATCGACGTTGAAGCGCCTTGCTGGCCTGCTTACATCGGAACTGACTCAAGAACTCGTGATCGAAGGTCACTGTGACGAGCGGGGCACCAGTGCCTACAACCTCGTCTTGGGAGAACGGCGCGCTCAGTCCGCCAAACACTATTTGGAGGATCACGGTATGACCGCGCCTCACATCCAAGTCACCAGTTATGGAAAAGAACGGCCCTTCTGCACCGAGCACAGCGAGGTATGCTGGCAATCGAACCGGCGTGTGCATTTCAGGAAGCCGTAAGCGGCATGATGGAACAACATCTCCCGCTCCAGTGGCGAGAAGTAACTCGTTTCAACCTATGCATTAGGGAGGTTCTTGTGAAGCATCTACTTATGCCGCTCATCGGTGGGATGGGGCTCATCGCTCTCATTGGATGCGCAGGAACTGGTGGAGTGATTCCCTTGCAACTGCACGTAGCCCCAGCAGGCGCTAAGAAAATCGTGAAACCGGATGAACCCCTGAAGGTGGCCATCGGGGAATTCGTAGATGGGCGGAGGTCTCAAACGGGCCTCGGGGTACGGAGCCACCTCTGGGGAGGCGTCAGTTATTTTGATGTCCCGGGAAACAAACCGGCCGAAACGGTCGCCCACCTGATGACCGACTACCTCACAGCCAACGGATGGAACGTCTTGAAGGAGGGTAGCACCGAGCGCGCCGATGTCGTCCTGACAGGAAAGCTGCTTGAGCTGTTCGTCCATGCGAAAAGCCGAGTCGGCTTCACGGAGATGACGACCAAGACGAAGCTGGCCATTCAAGCAAAGAACTTGTCGGACGACAGCATCGTGCGTATGACGCTGAGCGGCGCAGGAGCTGAAGATGTCTTCTGGTTCGACCGGGAAGATCTGGAGAAGGTCGTCAACGAAGTCCTCACCGATAGTTTCAGCAAGTTGGGACAAGACACTACTGTCGTGAATCGGATGCTCCGGCTCACAAACCCGTAAGAAGACAACTTGTCACTCCTGAACGGGGAGGCCCAAAGGGTCTAGTGATGGGCATGATTACGGATCACGACATTTGCATGGCTGCAGCCACCAAGAACAAGCCCCCGTCCGAGATCACCGTGTGGGAAACGACGTCGGGGAAGGCCTACACCTGCCAGCCGATCGACAACGTCCACACGGCTCTGGACATCATGAAACGGGAACGGGTCAGACGACTTCCAGTGATGGATGAGGAGGGGCTGTTCCAGGGGATCATCGCGATGAACGATTTTTTCCTTGCGGCGCAGGAGGCGAGAGGAAGGAGCATCCCCGCGGTGGCATATGAGGATGTGGTGCACACGATGAAAACAATGAGTGCACACCGGATCCTGGTCGGCACTTGAAACCGTGTTGAAGTGTGAGTGCTGAGTCCTGAGTTACGGACCTGGAGTCATGTCACTCGGCACGCCCTCAACTCAGAACCAGAAGAAACGTGTATGTATCGTCGTGTTTTGGCGTTCGACTTCGACGGCACGCTTGCTGTCAACGGGGATGTCTCTCCCGAAGTTGAAGCGGCCCTGGAGGAATGCCGCGCAAACGGGTACGTACTCTTCCTCGTGACAGGGCGCCGCTATGAGACCGTCACGCTTGGCCATCTGAGGGAACTGTTCACCGGTATCGTCTGGGAAAACGGCGCAGTCCTAACCCACACCGCCAGCGGAGAAACCTACCTCCCCTTCGGCCAACTCGATGAGCGGCTGCTCAAGGCAATCGAAGAGGCAGGCATTCCGTTCGAGCGGGGGCTCGCCATCGGCGCCACTTGGACACCCCATGATCAAACCCTCTGGCGCATCCTCAGCTCATGCGGCAGCAGTGCCTCGATCGAGTACAACAAGAGCGCCGTCATGGTTTTGCCACCAGGGGCGACAAAAGGTGCCGGTCTGGAGAGGCTCCTCACCCTCTGTGCTCTATCTCCGAGAAACCTCGCGGCGTTCGGCGATGCGGAAAACGACCTCTCGATGCTGACACTCGCCGAGGTGTCGGTCGCGGTGGGCGATGCTGTCCCCGCTGTCATCGAAATATCGGATGTGCTTGCCACAGCTCCCGGCCCTCAAGGCGTCCTTGAAGTCCTCAGAGAGTATCCATTAGGCGAAAAATTCCTCGACATCCCACTCAAACGCGAGCGCCCCATCTTGCTGGGGCAGACCGACTCCGGCACGGCAGTCAGTATCCCGGCAACGCGGTTAGCGGGTCGGAATCTGGGCGTGTTCGGCAATTCTGCCACGGGTAAGTCGTGGATGGTAGGCCTCCTCGCGGAAGGACTCCATCACGATGAGTATCAAGTGCTGCTCATCGATCCCGAGGGAGACTTCCGCGGGCTGAGAGTCCTCCCTCGCTTCGTGTCGATCACAGGTGACCAGGCTTCGCTTCCCCCACCATCCGCAGTCGTCTCGCTCCTTGAGGAAGGAGGCGTGTCGTTGGTCCTCGATATGAGCCGGTATCCAATCGCTTCGCGCAGCCACTATGTAGCCGAGTTGCTCCGCACCCTGCGTCCCGTCCGGGAGCAAAAGTTTCGCCCCCATTGGATCGTGCTGGATGAAGCGCAGGAAATCCTGTTTGAAGGCAGCGAGGTTTCCTCGTTGCTACGTCCCGTTCTGAACACGGGAGGATGGGCCTTTGTTTCTTATCGTCCCGATCGCCTCAGTGGTTCAGTCCTTGAATCTCTGAATCATCTATTGTTGACCCGGATCACGGACCACGCGATCTGGGATTGCCTGCGCACCCATTGTGCCTCGTGCAACTTGCAAGGAGCGAGTCTCGATCAGATCCCGATGGGGAGTGCCCTGCTCTGCGGCGGCGACATCGTCCGCATGCGCCCCGCCATTCGCCGAGTCCCCCATGTCCGTCACCTGTATAAATATCTCGATGTCCCGCTCCCACCCGGCAAACGATTCGCCTTTCGTACCGAGAAAGGTCACCTTGGTATCGAAGCTGCCAGTCTGTATGAACTGTCGCATCTGATCCCGACACTTCCCCTGGAGAGCTTGGAGTATCACGATCGGCGAGACGATTTTGTGAAATGGGCCGAAGGAACGCTTGGTGATGCAGGACTCACCTCACGCCTTCGTAAAGTGGCGAACCGACGCTATCAGGGAGAGGAACTCCGGCAGGCGCTCGAGCACGTCGTGTCGTCTCACTACGATGAGGTCAGAAAGCTCCAGTAACTTCGTCGAGGAAGAGAAGCGAGCGCACGGTGGGCTTCTTATCTGAACTATGACCAGACCTGACCGGACTCTACCGACCTCTCTTCTCAGCCCTCAGCGTACAGTTTTGGCAGAATCGGCGAACGACCCCAATAGGGACCTCAACCGATAGTGTCACTGGCGCCGTCGGGATGCCTCCCGGTTCGGCCTACGCTCCTTCGGGGAAAGAGCGTGGGCTGAAGGTGCTGGGGGGGGGCTGCAGTGTCTGGGGTTCTATGTGGTACTCCCTTGGAAGAAGATGAAGGGTTTGCAGGGGGGTAATTCGCCACTCACGCTAAGGTCATCCTTTCATGAGCGGGCATTCGAGTCGATCGTTTCCATTCTTGTCTTGCTCATATTCGAGGTATTACGCAACCGTACATATAGAGATGATTCCTCGTACCCCTCCTCAATATAGACTTGTTCACGCATTCTCAATTCATTCCAGGGGCTCTTGGAACCAGGCTCATCGAGGCAACTATCCATCCTGCCACGCCTTCCCTTCCAACTGATCCAGGCATGCTCGTGCGGATCTCTGTGGGGACAAGAGCGACAGCCGTTCCTGCTTTGCTGACCCAAAACACCACAAGGCTCAGTGGTGTGGAGGCCCCACGCCCTGTTCGAGCGACGGATCCGCCCATGGTTCTTCTGATCTCCTCTGGAGTTGTTCCGCTGGTGTGATCTGGCACTCATACTGCAATACGTTTGAGCGGGGCATTGCATCTCACATCACGCCAGGAGAGGCCCCATGCTGACGCACCACGAGACCGATGATCGCGTGCTGGAAGTCATTGTGCGATCGCCAGACAGGATGCTCGATGAGGTGGCGCTTGAGTGCCCGGATCTCACGTGGAACCAGGTCTTCATCGCCATCGATCGTCTCAGTCGCGAGGGCACACTCTCACTGACGTCCAAAGGGCGAGGACTCTATACGGTGCGGCTTTCGAACCAGGCCCTCTACCAAGCGGGTCAGCCTGCTCACGATTGAGACGCACGCGTCACCGGGACGAAGGAGAGGCCCCCCTCGCTGGAGGAGCGTCCCACGTGCATGGCGTCCTTGGGCCCCGAAGTCTGGGGTGTTGCTAGGCATAGGGCTAGGAGTCGGACCTCCACATGGCGAGCCTCAGAAGTACGGACCAACCGGGTTGACGGAGGCGAGATCCCAATCTTTCAACCGGCCGCGGAGAGCGGGCGCAGCGACTCCCCCTTCTCCATCGAAAATGGTCCTTGACCGATCGGCTGCGGACGCGTAGAGCTGCAAGTAACCAGGAGGCATGCGATGCCATTCAAGAAGAAGACTCCGAGTCCGATGAGACGATACCGCCCCCGCGGGCGCGCGACGAAGACTGCGGCGAAGAACACGACGGAATCCGGGCTCAGCCTCCGGTTGGACGAGTTGACGGAGCGGATCGATATTGTGCTGCCGGAGGTGACAGCGCGGGTCGCGGCGCTGGAGCATCTGCTGCTAGAGCTGAAACTGTGCACGCACGACGACCTGCGTCGCGCGCGGCAGTTCGTGCGCGAACAGGAGGCGTAAAGGACCATGAGTGATCGGGGGCCTGAAGAGCTGGTAGTCGATGGCTGCACATCAGCCAGAGGCATGAGGTAAGGGGAAGCCCTTTGCCTGCGTTCATGGTCTCGACTGGCGCCGAGATAAGTGCTGAGTTAGACCGCTCACGTCTCAGAAGGAGCTGAGCGATGAATGGGCGGGGCGGAGCATCAAGAATCACGCTGCGCCTGGCGGTATGACCACCATTCCCCTCCGGATTGGACGTGGATCAGCAGGACAGGGATTGGCGCTCAATTCGCCGCGATACTCTGCGTGTACCGAGAGAGGGAACAGCAGCCGTCATCGCGTTCTGTGGTGTGGTGGGGACACCGATGGCTCACTCCGCGCGTGAATGAAAGGACGGACGTCGATGAAATTACAACCGTTGCACGATTGGGTCTTGATCCGGATCGGCAAACCGAGCGAGAAGAGCACCGGTGGCATTATCATCCCCGACAGCGTGCAAGAGAAACCGGAGGAAGGAGAGATCCTCGCCGTGGGGGCTGGCCGCTTCGTCGAGGACAAGGATTCGAAGGACAAGGTCAAGAAGAAGACCTTTGTGAAGACCGCCCTCAAACCGGGCGAGCGTATCCTGTACGATAAACACGCGGCCAGAGAAGTGGAGGGCGATGATGAAGAGTTGGTGCTCGTTCGTGAAGAGGATGTCTTGGGCTATCTTCCGTAATTGGCATGCTTCACAGAAAGACGAAGGCACTCACATCGGGGCCTGACTTCACCCTCAGACATCTGACGCTGACCCCGATTTCTGCCTCGTCGTGTGAGCACGGCAGGCGGTGTCAGAACGTGGCCGAACAACAAGCCTGGCAGGAAGACCATCCGATCACGGACCGGCCGGCCAACAGCACAACGGTCCAGGAGCACGATCATGAAGATGCTGCAGATTGTCTGTGGGGAGAAACTTGACGAGGAGATCCTCGCCCTGTTTCAGAACTTGGGGATCAAGGGCTACACGATGATTAAGGGTGTGGGAGGCAGTGGTCAAACCGGAACGGTCTCCGGAACCGGTAGCTCGATCGATCGCAATACGTTGTTCATGGTCGCGCTCGAAGATGAGCACATTCACATGACACAGGTGCTGAACGCCGTGAAAGAGATCCATGCTAAATATGTGCACGGGTACCGTGGCCTTGAAATCCCGCTCAAGGTCTTTCTGCATCCCTGCGAAGTCATCCTGTAACGAGGTGAGGCTCGACTCCTGGTACGACGTGGGCATGGCAACGTGGAGTGGAAGCCCGCCGCCAGACCATCCACATCGCGCGCCGCCGAAACCCCTGAACACTCAATGGATAATAAAGTAGAATGTCCCCGCTTTCTGGGCCTCCGTTCCTCGATACCTCAACCCCATGTGCGATGGACCACGCTCACATGCTCCACCCCGTCAGTTTTCTCGATCTCCCATGCGACGTCATCCGGAATTTCTACAATCCTCAGCTCCGCGCAGTGACCGTTTGCCTCCTCACCGAGTTCCTCCACCACGCGCACAAGCTTCTCGTCGTCGCGCGGAATCAGCGCACCATATTGATTCAAACTCGGTTCTCGTGGTGTGGCGGCTTGAGGCCAGTAGGCGCCACGATCTGTTTCCTGAAGCGCCTCCCGTTGCCCGAGTTCCTGCAGACGCAGCAATGCCTTATGACTCACGCAAAACCTTTCGTAGCTCTTGTTAATCACAATTTTTCGCATAACCACCCCTTCCTTTTCCTTGACTCACCCGGCACAGGCATCGCCGACTCCTTTACTCAGCTCACGAAGACGGCATGTCGCATTCAAGAGGCCTTTGGATCGGCATCCTTGTATCCCGCACCCACATAGTTGCCGGTCCAGTGAGCATATCGGCGGTTGACCCAGGTGATGACCTCATCCTTCTGCGCCGCGCCATACCGTTTCTGCACCACGCTGCCAAACGTGGTGAGATTGCCCTCGATCTCGAGAAGATCCTCATCGCTAATCTTCTCCCACCGCGCCTTGAGGGGCGCTTTGAGTTGGGTCCAGAACTGTCCGAACTGTTCCTGATTCATCATGTGCTCCTTCATTATGGGTGATGGCATCGAAGACCGCTCTGCCTCCTCACGACGGTCGAAACGCATGAACCCGATCCAGGGCCTCGTCGTCGACCACGGACACTGTGGATCTGGCCCACCGTGCGGAATCCTCCGGCCGACACCCAGGGCAATGCCCACAGCATCATCTTGTTCTCTTGTTGAAGCCTCTTGCTCTTCTTTTAGCTCCATCCATATTGAGGGCGGTGAGATAATGATTGACGCTCCTGTAGCGAACACGGTAGTGCCAGGCGATGCAGGACACACAGCGAACATCATGCCAATTCAGACCCGACGAGAATTCAAACAGTTGAGAGAAGCAAGAGCGTCAGACTGGAGGAATTCTGAGGTGAAAATCCTCAAGCTGAACGTATCGAAGGTGGCATATTGCGACAAGTTCGCTGTTCCGAAGTGGAGCAGCGGGCGAAGGGAGAGTGACGGGGTCCGACCCTCATGGCACGACCTTAAGCCGCAAGGCCCCGGGCGTGCGAGAAGAAGGGGTTGGCTGAGGAGCGCAGGACAAATTGGGGGCAGCTCGATGGCGGCTATGTGCGTGGCCGGCGGGGAAAATCCTGCACCGACGGTCATTTCGAAGTGATCGCCGGCAAGAGCCTGGCCGACGACACTTCAAAATGTTTCGCGTTCGTCCATCGCTACGACCAAAAGCCCAAGCGACAGCTGTTCGAGGTGCTCAAAGGCCAAGGCATGCAGCGTCACGCCATCGGGGTGGCGATAGCGCTCGATGCGCTCCAGCAGGCTACGGAAAAACTATTTGGACAAGGTTCGCATACGCAACTGTGGAACATCATGGCCTGGTTCAGGAACATGCACAGGATGCTCAAAAAGTCTGTCCAGCAAGGCCACAGCGAGTAAAGAGGCGAAGCGTACTCTCTGCCGTACGGTGAGCCTCTGAGCGACGCGAGAACGACGCTGGCGGACTTTTTCAGTATCCTGCTAGATAGGCGTGGTAATTCGCGTCGTCATGGAAGATCGTGGCGAGGCGATTCCCGCGAACGAGGACGTGGTAGAACCCGCAGGGAACATCGAGGCGTGGCTTGGGGGCCATTGGGGGGCGCTTGCTGGCTGAGTTGTAATAAGTCCATACGCATGCCTGACCCCAATTCGTCCATGATAAAACCAAGGGAATGTCACATCTCATAGGCTCGGTTACGCAGTCCTATTGCGAGGAAGCCGAGGGGGACTTATACTGCCTTGGGACGCCCTCCGGGTTTTGTGCAGAGCCAGATAATCCATAGTTCGATTAATGGGAGAAAGGAGAGTCAATGAAAGCTGAGCTCACAGCAATTATTGAACCGGCACCCGAGGGGGGCTACTGGGCCATTTGTCCAGAGATTCCCGGCGCCAACGGGCAAGGGGAAACGATTGAGGAAGCCAAGGATAGTCTGAGGCAGGCCATCGAATTGATTCTCGAAGACCGCAAGGCGGACATCCTTCGTGGGCTGCCTGAAGACGCCATCCAGGACAAGGTACTGATCGGGTGAAACGGCGAGACTTGGAGCGCAAACTGCGGATCGCTGGGTGCTATTTGAAACGGGAAGGTGCTTCCCACTCCCTTTGGATCAACCCAAGAACCGGAGTTGCGGAAGCGGTCCCGCGGCATTCCGAGATCAAAGAGCCATTAGCGAAGAAAATCCTGAAGAATTTGAATTCGGAGTGAGCGACCGAACAACTCGTTAACAGGATGTGGCAAAAGTCAGCGAATAGGTGTCGTTCAGAAATTGCTCTCTGACTCCGATTCATTCTTGTCGTGGAAGATCGTGGTGCGGCGATTCCCGCGGGCGAGGACATGATAGAACCCGCCAGGGACATCGAGACGTGGCTTGCGGGCCATGGGGAGAGTGCAGCGGGTAGAGTTGTAATAAGTCAATGTGCATGTCTGTCCCCAATCCCTGACCCCAATTCGATGACCCGAATACGACAGACGCAACGAATCTCCTCTGAGTAAGATTTTCAAATGGCTTGATAGGTAAACAGCTCCGCACTGGCCAGAGTTCCATCCTTACCGTACCCTCCCGCCACCAGTACCGTGCCGTCAAGTAAAAGCGTGGCAGTGTGCTGTGCTCTCCCCACCATCATGGGCGTTGTCGCGCTCCAGGTTCACAACAGTAGGCTCTTCGCTGGGATTAAATACCCAAACAGACTTACATCAAACCCTCCGCTACTGGGCTTATTACTCAAATCGATCGTGTACTGCACTAACTCGTCGGCATATGCTCGCATGTGTGCCAACGCGACATAATTAAGGGCACCTCTAATAACCGCTAAGTGAAGCCAGGAAAGTCATTTCTCGAAAACGAGGGCTCTTGCCAGCCAGTGTTTTTGTTTTCTGACACCCTGATTGTCTCTGCTCCCCACTTGTGTTCGCCTTTTGCGTTTCATTGTTTCTTCTTGCCGAGGTCGTTTCATCCCCCGAGCCCATTACGCCAGCCGTAACCTCAGGATCTGCTCGTATCGGGCCAGGTTGTACACCAGATTCAACAGCCCGATCCCGGCAGTGATCCGCGACATCCCGATCCATCGCATGTTCAACCCCTGTTTCAGCGTATTCGTCATGAACCCGAACATAGGCTCCACACGAACCCTGATTTTGCTCTTTTTGCGATTCCGCTTCTTCTGTGCCGTCGTCAACGGATGATTCCGATACCCCTTCTCGCACATCTCGCCCGTAACCCCGTGCTTCTCAAGGATCGTCTCGATGGCTTCACCCGTATACGCGCTGTCCGCATGCACAATCCCGTCGCCTGTTTCCACCAGATCGTCAACCACCTGACTGTCGTGGACTCTGGCGTCAGTGACTTCGTAGTCCTCGATCAACTTGGTGGTCCGATCTGCCTTCACATGATTCTTGTACCCGTCATGCACGTCCTCGCCCTTCTTCGCCCATCGGGCCGCCACATCTTTCTGTTCCCTCCGGTTCTCGTTCTGCTGAAACAACTCAGGCACCGTGCCCTGTTTGATCTCCTCGTTCTCCTCACGGCTGTTTCTCTGCCGCGGGACATCCACAAACGAGGCCTCAATTATCTTGCCCTCGCATCCCATCAATCCGGCGTCATTCAGATGTTTTTCAAATCGCCTGAAGAGCGGTTTGACCTGTCCTCTCCGGATCAACACTTCTCGAAACAGCCAGATCGTTTTCTGGTCTGGAACGGAATCGGACAACGTCAATCCCAGAAACTTCTGGAACGAGAGCCGGTCGTTGATCTGGTACTCCGTCTGCTCATCCGAGAGATTGTCGTATCGCTGCAGCACGAGCACTTTAAACATCATCACCACATCATGGCGGGGGCGGCCGCCAGGCCCCCTGACCTCCTTCGCAACGGCGCGTTCCAGATCCTCCTGAAATATCGTCCAGTCGATCCGAGCGTTAAGCCTCGCCAGTGGGTCAGGGCCGCGGTCCAGCTTCTTCATGCGGTTGGCGTAGTCGAACAATCCGGGCTGTTGTTTTGGAATGGTGTTCATGCGGTCTTCTACCACATCGCCTCTCACCGCTCAGCTGATTTTTGCGCGTTCACTGAACACGAGGTGAGTTTTTAGAGGTGCCCTCAAGTATTTGAATGAATCTATCCGATGCGCGGAGACGAAATGCATCCGTGCTTCAGTTGTGCTCGCTTGGTGCGCCGTTGCTTACGTAGTCCACAAGAAGCTCACGTCGCTCGGCATCGTGACGCTGAACACTGAATTCGCGAGGATGAAGGCCGACAAAGGTCTGATGTTCAAGACGTTCACAAAGGACTACAACCTCTCGACTGACCCGGACGTTCAGGAAGCTGCCGACGCCCACCTGATTTTACTCTGCCGATTCCTTACGTATCTGGACGACACCTAGTACAAGCATCTCAAAGGAGCACTTGACCTACGGAACGGCTGTGGCCACCCGACTGGTTATGAGCCTGATCCAGTGAAGCTGCAGGCCTACTACGCCGATATTACGCAGCTCGTTCTTCTTAACCAGAAGTTTGCCTGACTCCCTCATGGAACAAATAAAAAGGGCCCACCCTGGATGGAGCGAGCCATTCATGTGGTAAGGCCTGACCGGAGGCCTTACCTAGAGATTCTTGATCGCTTGTTCGCCCTTATCAATCGGACCGCCAGTGATTCCCCAAGGGGTAAGGAACACTTTCTATTGTTGTGGCATTTTGATAGACTGGGACTGTTTCATCGCTTCAGGCCTCGCATGAAACGAGCGCAAGATGGCCTATTACCGATGTTGTGCCTGCCGAGACTGTGATTGGAAGTCTAGCCCTCAGCCCCGTTACACCGTACCAGCCTTGGGACGTGCCTTCCTTTTGCGACACCCTCTCGCGTCATGGACAATGTCATCATCACAGGAGGACCCCAAGATGGGTTCAAAGCTTTACGTCGGTGGGTTGCCGTATTCGGTGACCGAGCAGCAATTGACTGATACATTCGGGGCGCATGGCACGGTGGCCTCGGCAAAGATCATCTCGGATAAGTTCACGGGACAGTCGCGTGGGTTTGGTTTCGTGGAGATGTCCTCGGATGCTGAAGCGGCCGCGGCGATCACGGCGCTTCATGGCACGGAGCTGGGTGGCCGCACGCTCACGGTCAACGAAGCGAAACCAATGGAGCGTTCTGGCGGCGGTGGTGGTGGATTCGGTGGCGGGGGCGGCGGGGATCGGGGTGGAAAGCGCGATCGCTGGTAGACGGCTCGTACTGATC
>Ga0224496_10000112_pt1 | contig 59426 bp, 48 predicted proteins | sample SF_Jul11_sed_USG_2_FD_168127 | JGI IMG/M metagenome (GOLD analysis project Ga0224496, IMG submission 168127) | Sediment microbial communities from San Francisco Bay, California, United States - SF_Jul11_sed_USGS_8_1 | ecosystem: Environmental > Aquatic > Marine > Sediment | place: USA...
GCTATCAAGACCTCACCGAGAGAAGGGACAAAGAGGTAGATGAGTATGAGGGGAAAAAGATATCTCTCGATTTTCAGGGGGCAAACATCCACAACATCCTGAGAATAATCGCCGATGTCAGCGGATTGAATATCATCACCTCGGAAAATGTAAAGGGGAAGGTAAGCATGAAGCTGAAAGACGTGCCATGGGATCTGGCGCTCGACCTGATCCTGAACAACAATCAGCTTGGCATGGTGCGAAAAGGGAATATTATCCGAATAGGTACATTGACCGAACTTTCCGCGGAAAAGGAAGCAGTGGCGAAGGACGAAAAAATCGGGATGGCGGCAGAAAAGCTTTATCTGAAGGTTTTTGAAATAAATTATGAATCGGTTGAGAACCTCAGGGATAACCTTAAAGCGATAAAAAGCGAAAGAGGTTCTATAGACGTCAATACCAGGACGAATACTCTGATAATCCAGGAAACCAAAGACAAACTTGCGGAAATGGAAAAGCTGATAGAGATACTCGACAGGCGCACAGATCAGGTACTAATTGAGGCCAGGATAGTGGAAGTCTCCCATACTTATGCCAAGGAATTGGGGATAAGGTGGGGTGGGAATATAAACAGGTCGGTCAATCTGGCATTTCCATCAACAATTGGCCTTAGCGGTGTAGCCAGAGGGCAAGCCTCAGCCGGCGGAGCAGGGGGCGTGGTTGATCTCGGCACTACCGGTGCCGCCGCGGGAGCAGTCGGAGTTAAACTCGGCTCGGTAAACAGTACCGCGTTGCTAGATATGGAGTTATCAGCCCTTCAAAATCAGGGTAAGGGGCGGATAATATCAATGCCTAAAATTGCCACTATCAACAATAAAGAAGCGATCATCGAAAGCGGCAGGGATATTCCATATCAAACCACATCCGCAGATGGGACAAAAACCGAATTTAAAAAGGCCACGCTTATGTTAAAAGTTACACCGCATGTTGCTCAAGACGATTACCTGAAACTCGAAATAGAGGCAACAAAAGATGAACCCGATTTTGCCAACCAGCTCCCTAACTCTCCGCCACCCCTCCTTACGAAAAGGGCGAAAACGGAAGTGCTGGTTAAAGATGGCGATACAACTGTGATAGGCGGTTTATTCAAGGAAAACAACACCGACACGTCGGTTAGCGTACCGTTCTTTTCAAAAATACCGTTTTTAGGGTGGCTTTTCCGGAGCAGATCCGATTCCAGCGAAGGGGAAGAGTTGTTGATTTTTATTACGCCCAGAACGTTTTAAGGGGGTAGAATGAAGAACATGGCTTGTAGAGGATTATTCATTCTGGTTATGGCTCTATCTCTCCTGCAGCTTTCGTGCGGCAAGGAAGAACCAACTGCCTCAAAAAAGGTAGGCACTACTGGACCGACGAATAACGGATACTATTTCGACCTTCAGGCCGATCCAAGCGTTGTAAAGGCGGGAGGTAGTGTTACCTTTACCGTTCATGTATGGGATTCATATGGGAATGACGTTGAAGGGCTCACCGTTTACTTTTCAGGCGCATCTGCCTCTGGGGCTACTGCGGAAACAAACCGCCAGGGATTGGCAGTAGCCCAACTAACTGTCGGCGAGGGGGTAGGGGGAAACGTGGAGTACATCACTGTAACGGTTGATGGAAAGAGCCGGGATATTTCCATTCAGATAAAACCAGACACGCAAGTTGCGGCATAAAGGTTTCGATTGATCCAGATAAACGTGCCTCTTGGCAAAAGAGCATACCCGATATTCATCGGGGATGATCTTTTGGCTAGAACCGGTTCATTTCTGAAAAAAAAGATCCACGCGAAAAGAATAGGCATTGTCACCGGCGGAAAGGTTAAGAAATACTACCTTGAGAAGTGCAAAAGCTCCATTGAGAAGAGCGGATTTGCCGTTTCAGTGATATCCATACCAGAAGGGGAAAAATATAAAAATCTCCGCACGATTTCCGCGATTTACGACAGCATGGTGAAGGCAAATCTGGACAGGGGGGACGCTATTGTCGCTCTTGGCGGAGGGGTTACGGGGGATATGGCAGGGTTTGCATCTGCTACCTATATGAGAGGGATCGATTTTATTCAGATTCCGACCACCCTTCTTGCCCAAGTGGACAGCTCGGTTGGGGGGAAGACCGGTATCGACCATCCAGGAGGGAAGAACCTGATAGGCGCCTTCTATCAGCCGAAAATGGTAATTTGCGACTATTCGGCCTTTTCCACGCTACCGGAAAGGGAATTCCGTTGCGGAATGGCAGAGGTGATTAAATACGGGATAATTAAGAGCCCCTCCCTTTTCTCTTTTCTGGAAAAATCGGTGGATAGTGTGAGAGGAATGAAGAAGAGCGGGATGGAAAGGATCATCAAGGAGTCGTGCTCAATAAAGGCAAGTATCGTTTCGCGTGACGAGCGCGAAGCGGGTATAAGGGCGTTTTTGAACTTTGGACATACTTTCGGGCATGGTATTGAAACAGCTCTAAATTTCCGCAAGCTGAACCACGGGGAGGCTGTGGCGATAGGGATGGTTATGGCGGTAAAACTTTCGAGCCTTCTCGGATATTCCCCCTCAACGCTGGTAGACAGAGTGGAAAAACTGTTGCGCTTGTACGGGCTCCCCACCGCTCCACCTCGGGGATTGACTGCTATCAATATCTGGAAAGGGATGTCGCACGACAAGAAGGTAATTGGAGGTGAAAAAAGGTTCGTGCTGGTGAACGGTTTAGGAAAGCCTTTCCTTAAATCAGATTTGAAGTATAATGATGTCAAGTCGGTGATGGAATAACATGATATTTAATTTAATAAATCGAAAACTCTTTTTAGTAGGCATATTTACCGCTGGTTTCCTTTCACTCCTGCTCTCTTCATGCGGTTTGGCCGACGAAAGTCCAGTTCCGACTCCCGCAAACAGCAGTTGCGCGAATACGATATCCGTAGGGAAGATGACATTGATTCCCGCATCAATGACTTGGACATTGCTAACTACCGGCAACGGAATTGGTCAAGTAGCAAGAATAACCATATCAGGAGGATACCCTTCATATCAGGTTACATCATCTACTTTCACCGTAGTTTCAAAAACAGAAATTCCGACCTCCCTCGATACGCCAAGTTCGGTTACTATTGATAAAGCAGACGCCGTCCCAATCACCACCGATCCATCATGCACGACCTTCGTGTTTTACCTTATACCGGTAATTAATCCAATAGAAGGGTCCTGGAGCGATATAGTTGTTGTAAGGGATTCGAAAGGGGACACGGTAGAATTTACCGTTACGGTAACCGTAAAAGCGCCAGCCTGATCATTTTCCTGCGAATTCCGCATCCTTACCGCTTGTTTCTATCACCCGCGCCAGCTTTTCCAGCACAAGGATGAACCTCGGCCCTGGGATAACGGAAAAATCATCTGTGAAAATATAAACGTTTCCGGTCTTGACGGCAGAAACCGATGAAAGATGTTTCCTCCATTCCTTCTTGACGCTCTCAGTATCAATATTGAATTGGTCAGGTTCAGGTATCATCTCGATTATGATGTCGGGATTCAATCGCAATATCCCTTCCCTGGAAACAGTCGGGAATTTGATTGTTGCACCCCTGTAGACGTTTTCACCACCAGCGATCTCTATCAGCTTATCGTAAAAACCGTCAACACCCGAAATGAAAAGATCGCTTATGGAACCGGTTCCCATCGAACGACCCACGGTGATCATCACCTTTTTTTTCTTTTCGCCGTTTGACGGTATGTTCCTGCGAATCGCATCCATGCGTGAATTGAGCAAAACTGCTACTTCCCGCGCTTTATCGGTCTTTCCGCATTTCTCCCCGATGATCTGAAGGGATTCTAGGATACTGCTCACCGTTCCCGCGTTCAATGTGAAAACATTTGGCACTTTATCCCTCAGAAAAACGGCTACATCCTCCTGCTCGGTCATTGCGATCACGGTGTCAGGCTTGAGGGAGAGTATAGCTTCGTAATTTGGATCAATAAATCCGCCGACCTTTGGGAGATCGGATACTTCAGGAGGGTATTTGCAAAATCGTGTTACTCCGACCACATCGCCTCCAAGATCCAGGGCGAAAAGCGTTTCAGTAATGGACGGGGCAAGCGAGACTATCCTCCCGCATGCCCCGTGTGAACTGTTATCAAACGCTGTCGGTTCGTTTCGGGTAAACGCAAATGCCGAGATTGTCAGGGCAAACAGTATACCGGCAGAAACGGCGGCGTTCATATTCATTCTTTTAAAATCTGGCTGATACTCCGACCATATAATTTCTTCCCGGAGAGGCAAAGAATGCCTTTTCGGTTCCAAAGGTTTCCGGATTAAATCCAAGCACTCCATACTCGGAGTAATCGGCGTCGGCGATATTGTTAACATCTATATATGCCGAAACCACTCCGGTATCCTGTGCGAATCTCATGTTGTGAACGGTATACGAATCGGCCTTGCCGTATGTGTTGGCAAAGTCGCTTACGAAATATCTCTCACCCATGTAGTTTCCATTGAATGAAAGGAGAAAACCTTCGCCGAACCTCATGCCGATGGTATACGCCCCTTTCTGGTTTGCCGATCCAGGTATTGTGGAGCCGTCGAACGAACCACCTTCAATCACACCTTTTGTGTATGACCAGTTGAAGTTGAAAAGGACCATGCTGTCGTCGTATGTGTAGCTGAATTCAACACCTTCTCTTTTGGTTTTTCCATCCATGTTCGAATTTGCCCATGTCACAGGATTGTAGAAAATTTCGTTATCGGTTTCGATGCTGAAGAGATTGAGCTTGGAGGAAGAGGTTTGGGATATCTGTTCCTTGAAGCCGAGCTCGTAATTCTTCGAACGCTGGGCCTTTAATGTGTCATCCACAGTGTTGCTGAAAAAGTTGAAGAACTCGTCGAGGACCGGATATCGGAAGCTCTCCGATACACTGCTGTATACATAGGAGCCACCGGGAAGTTTGTAGCTAAAGCCGTAGGTTTTGGATTTTTCGGACATTTCGGCTTTTCCCGGAGTGCTTGGGTCGAAAGAGTAGTTTGCCTTGTCGTTTCTCGCGCCTGCTGATATTGAGAAGCTGTCAGTAATGCCAAGCTCATCATGTAAAAATGTTCCAGAACTGTCTTTTTCAAGCGAGTAGATGCTTTTTCCGCTTAGGGATGAGTCGTTTACTATCGCCTCTTTTGAGTTTTGGAAATCGATCCCGCCAATGATCTTGTTTGTAAGTCCGCCGCCGCTGTATGTGTGAGATATGCCGGGAGAAAACTGCAATGTGTCGATAACGGTATCACCCGCAAAGGTGCCGGCGCCCCACGAAGAGTAGAAAAGTGATTTTCTTTTTCGGAATGAGAAATCGGTATAGACATTCAGCCCCGGGATTACGGCAACTTCCGGTTTAGCTTTGAAGTAGTAGTCGGTTGTGTCCGCGTAGTCGTCGGGGTTCGGACTCTCTGTCTTGGCCATTCCTGCGGCGAGTTTGCTCTCCAGAATCGCCCCAGGAAGACCTGCCTTGTCTTTGTGGTATCCGGCGCTCATCGAAATGAAATTCCCTACTGGTGTTGCAAAATCAACGTTTAAGCCGAAATCCTCCGATTTCATTCCGCTGTTATCGCGATATCCGCTCGTTTCGAGTGTGCTTCCTGAAAAGTTGTAGTTGAATCCTTCTGAGCCGTTTCCGATACTCGCTTTGGCTGTCTTTGTGTTGTAACTTCCGGTAGAGGCCGTGATATCGGCGAAAAATTTATTTCGCCCGGTTGTAATTATGTTAATCACCCCTCCGGCGGCATTATCGCCATATAGAACGCTGCCTCTACCACCGCGGGTGATCTCGATTCTCTTTACCCTGTCGAGTGGAATTTGCGTCCAGTCGGTTCCGCTGAGGTCAGCCTGGTTGACTCTTCTGCCGTCTACAAGTACGAGGGTGTTCAGTCCCGCCGTTTCACCAAAACCCCTCAGGTCAACAGTGTATGACTTTCCGTTGCCGGTGATATCACTTACCTGCACGCCTGTTGAGCCGCGTAGGAGGTCGGCGATGTTTTTGGCAGGGGACGCTTCAATATCCTTTTGTGTAATAACGCTTACAAAAGCCGGAATTGATGATTCCGTTTCGGCGTACCGCGTGGCTGATACTACAACCTCACGCAATGTCATTGGATCCTCTGATTGAGGCGAAGCGCTATAGGCAAAAGTACCGGAAATTGATAAAAGTGACACGAACGCAATAAGACTTTTCATAGATCCACCTATCTCCCCCCACGGGGATAAGAGTTGCACAGGCTTTCGATTCAGGTCTCCTGGCTCGCGGTCTTTCTACTTGCCGCGCCTTCCCATACATAAAGTACAGTGGCAAATATGCGGCGTTCGTCGCGCTTACAGTCGCGGGGCGGCGGGAGAATTCAACTCCCTTCCCTACGAATCGAAAGTAATATCCGGTCCATTGACCGTTATGCAATTATATTTTGGAACTTTCCTATGTCAAGAAATATTATCGAAACCGGTATTTGTAAAATCTTGTTCATCTCTATTCGCAGCATATTTATGAAAACAGAAAAATAAAATATAAATCAAACTGGGTTCTGTGTTAGCGTTTGAAAAATGAAAACAGCAAACATGCTTGATCCGGTCTCGGGGAATCCTTTTGACGCATACTCGCATCTCGCGGACAGATTCATGTTCTCTCTCGGCGCGCCATCGTATGTCTGGAAAGGGGGGTACGCCGAAAATGTTGAAAAACTGTCAAGCGTATTCAATGTTATTCAACTTCTGGTCTTTGAACCATTTGATGATTCATACGATATAGTTTCCGAATTGGAAGAGCTTGAAAGATTGAAAAGAACTGGATTGCGGTATGTTCTGCATCTTCCGCTTGATTCATATTTTGGCGGCAAAAATGAAAACCCGCTTAAAACTCATCTGAAGGTAATTGAAAAGGTAAAAAGACTGGATATCTCCAAATATATTCTACATGTTGAAAAGAATGGAACTGATTACGATCCTCTCCTTGCGTCGGAAAGGATCAAACAGCTTATACATGATGGCGGGTTGAAGGCTGATGATCTCTGCGTTGAATATCTGAACGAGTCCTTTGATGAAATATGGAAAGGGATTGAGGCTGCCGGAGTCTCCGTCTGCATGGATATAGGGCATGTTCTGCATCAAGGGAGGGATCCGGTATCGACATTTGATAAATACAAAGAGAGAATTAAAATCGCGCACATACATGGGAGTAAGGGGAAGGATCATAGGCCTCTATCCGCCTTTCCCCGCGAAACGCTGAAAGAGATATTGGGGAGGTTCGAAAATGCCGGTTCTGAATTTCCGGTGATAATTGAAAACCACTCTGTGCCGGAAATGCTGGAATCACTTGGAGTATTGGATAACATCAGCTTGAAAAAGGTTGTCGTCAATAAATGAAAATATTCATCACTGGAGGGGCTCGCTCCGGGAAAAGCGCGTTCGCACTAGGCGTGGCAGAATCCTTGGGTAAGAAAAAGTATTTTATCGCCACTGCCGAAGCTCTGGATGAAGAAATGAAAAAGCGGATCGAAAAACACAGGAATGAAAGATCAAGCGATTGGATAACTCTGGAAGAGCCGATCGTTATTTCAAAAATAATAGACGAACTCAATTCGCATGGAAATCTGCTGTTGATAGACTGTCTTGGGCTTTGGACAAGCAACCTGATGATGAAAAAAAACATCAATGTTGAAGAGGAATCGTTAACACTTATAGAGAAAATAGCGAAATTCAGTGGAGACTTAATTCTGGTAAGCAATGAGGTCGGGCTTGGAATCGTACCTGATAACCTTATTGCAAGGGAATTTCGGGATAACCTCGGAAGATTGAATCGACTGGCGGCGTCCGCATGTTCGGAGGCGGTACTGATGGTAAGCGGTATCCCTTTATGGTTAAAGGGCGGCCAGGACACGGGTCACTTGGAGAGATAGATGTTTACACCTTTCAAATTGGCGCTCTCATTTCTCACTTGTCTGCCGGTCAATCCTGGTGACGAATTGAGCGAAACCGACTTCAGGCGGAGTTTCATCTATTTTCCGGTTATCGGGCTGGGGATAGGCCTGTTTGCAAATGCCGTAATCGATATTACAAGAGGGGTTGTTCAGGATACCGGCATTGTTGCGATCCTTGCAGTAGCCAGTTTTGCGATAGCCACGCGAGGGCTTCATATCGATGGCTTGGCGGATACGGTGGACGGCTTTTATGGTGGGCGCGACAGGGAAGGGCGACTGGAGATAATGAAGGATCCGAATACCGGCTCATTCGGGATAGCGGCAATTGTTTTGCTGCTAGTAGCGCAGTATGCCGCGGTAATTGTAATACTGAATGAGCGTTCATATGAAATAATTCCAGTTGCATTCGCCTTTTCAAGATTGTCGATGGTGCTCCTGTCATATAGAGCGGAATACCCCCGCGAAAAAGGGACGGCGAAGCCGTTCGTTGGGAACATAACCGCGAATGAAGTGATTTCGTCTACGTTGATCGCTGTTGCGGCTGGAGGTTACCTTGTAGGTAATGCGGTTGCCGTATTTCTGATGTTGGCGATAGCAGTTGCCGTTGGGGTGAGAATTATCTCCTATCAGAAAATCGGAGGAATTACTGGCGATGTACTTGGGGCAGGAGGGGAGATTTCGCTCGCACTGTTGCTGATGTTTACACCATTTTTTTAGCGCTTGGGTCTGTCATGTTGTGCAATTTATTTTGAGGGTAATTTGAAAAATTTAAGGAAATATCTCGATTCAATAGAACCGGTGGATAATAAACTGGATGAGACTATCGACGCACATCTGAACTCGCTAACCAAGCCGAAAGGAAGTCTGGGCTTGCTGGAGGAAATAGCGAAAAGATATATCACGATTACCGGAGTGATACCTCCGAAATTGAATAAAAAGCGGATATTCGTAATGGCGGCGGATCATGGCGTTGCCGAGGAAGGGGTAAGCGCTTTCCCCCCTGAAGTGACATTCCAGATGGTGAAAAATTTTCTTTCTGGAGGAGCGGCGATAAATGTGCTCGCAAGACACACCGGATGCGAAACTGCAGTGGTCGATATGGGGGTGAATTTTAAATTTGAAAATGAAAAAGGGTTAATAGATAAAAAAATCAATAAGGGAACCAAAAATATCGCAAAAGCCTCTGCCATGACGGAAGAGGAAATGGTGATAGGAGTGTTAGCCGGGATAGAACTTGCTGAACGATCAAAGGAAGATGGAGTAGGCCTCATTGGCACTGGGGAGATGGGGATTGCCAATACTACATCGGCAACGGCGATCTATTGCGCGTTATTAGGAATCAACCCGGAAGAGATTACAGGCGCAGGAACAGGTCTTGACGGTGATGGGATAAAACGGAAGGCGGTAGTAATCGCAAAAGCTCTAGAACTTCATAAGCCATACAGTTCACCGCTTGATATCCTTATGAAACTTGGCGGGTATGAAATTGCAGGCCTTACTGGCTTGATCTTCGGTGCGGCGAAAATGAACATCCCCGTAGTGGTTGATGGCTTTATTTCGACCGCGGCGGCGGCCGTTGCAATTCAGGCGGCGCCTCAAATAAAGGAAAAACTCTTTTTCGCGCATCTGTCAAACGAGAAAGGGCATGCAGTAGTATGTGAGAAGCTTGGAGTAAAGCCTCTGCTCAATTTTGAAATGAGGCTAGGGGAGGGGACCGGTGCCGCGCTTGCCATTGGGGTAATTGAAGCATCGGTAAAGATCTTTAATGAGATGGCTACCTTCAAGGATGCCGCAGTGGCTGAATCGTAAAGATATCTCTTAGCCTTTCACGGAACGGTTTCAAAGCCCTTGTAAAGACCAAGTCTCGAAGCGTATTCGATTGCGCCGAGGTATTCTTCACGTGTAATCCTGTGGTCAATTTCGGAAAACCTCTTGGTATTTTGAACGGGCCTGTATTGATCCATGATATTTACATAGGTATTGACGGATATTTTGCTGGAGATGAATTCGAGAATGTTTTTCGTATCGGCAAGATGTCCCGGCATGAGGAGGTGCCTTACCAGCAGGCCCCGCCTGGCTATCCCGCGGTCGTCAACTTCGAGAGGGCCGACCTGCCTGTTCATTTCAATCAGGACTTTTTTTGCCACATCCGGATAGTCGGGAGCCTTGCAATATCTCCTTGATGAAGTTTCATCCAGAAATTTCATGTCAGGCATATATATATCCACGATACCGTCAAGAAGCCTGATAACATCGATCGATTCATAGCCGCTGGAATTCCATACTATTGGTATTGAAAGTCCCTTCAAGGCCGCTTTATGTATGGCGTCAACCAGGTGAGGAGAGAAATGAGTCGGAGTAACAAAGTTAATGTTGTGGCATCCAAGGTTCTGGAGTTCCATGAGGATTTCCGCGAGTCTCTCAACAGGAATTATTTCACCGTTTCCAATATGACTTATTTCAAAATTTTGGCAAAAGACGCAACGCAGGGTGCAATGGGAAAGGAAAACGGTGCCGGAGCCGGAAAAACCGGTAATCTCCGGCTCTTCTCCATAATGCGCGAATGCGCTGGAAACCGTTAATTCATCACCTGCCTTGCAGATGACTTTGCTCCCATCTCCTCTGTTTTTATTGCAAAGCCTGGGGCAGAGGACACAGTTTTGCATCATTGCATAAAGAGATTCAACTCTTGAAACAAGTTCTCCATTTTGTAACAGTTCAAGGTAGGAGGGATAATTATACATAGGAGCAAAAAAGAGAACGGTTATTTGCTTAAAGCGGCCATTCGATTCATCGCGTCCTCTCTCCCTTTAAGTGAATTTTTTACATGAAAATCCGAAATATCGTGTTTGGTAGAGTTCGTGATGATCCTGCCGAATGAATCGATGATTAGATTCAAATCTTTAACGGACGTCATGACCGCGATCTTCTTGGAATTATTGATAGGGTCGTCAATATCAAGACTAAGACGGATCAACAGTTCTTTCTCCTTTTTAAAGGAAAAGCTGTCAGCTTTTGTAGCGCTACTGCCTTGAGCAACTTTTGAGTCTGGTGAATTGCCGGTGCTATCGCTGTTGCCTGCGCCAAAAAGTTTGCTGGCGATCCCTTCGGTCAGTCTTTGATTTTCACTAAGGATTTCCCTGTTTCCTCCTAGGGATTTATAGAGGGAAAATTTTGCCATGAAATAGATATCGGAGCCTGCATTGTAAATGAATGGAGCGATAAAAATGATCAGGAGTATGAGACCGAAAGGAAAATCGGCACGCCGGAGGGCTGAACGGGAATCGATCCGTTTATCAATTCGATTATCGATCTCAGTGAAAATCTTTGAGAGCACTTTCTGCCCTTGGGATTCCTCGGCTCTGGAGCCAGGCCTTTTTACCCCTGCTTCGTTCCCTTCACCTCCTGCTTCCCGTCTTTTGCTGTTTTCATTTTCAATTGCAGGATTTTTATGAAGAGGGATGGAAATCGGGCTTATTCCTTCTTCCAGATCGTTCTCGTCAATATTAGGCATTTCTCTTCACCTTAAAGTCTTTGAATATACTACAATTTCAGGATTAAATCTAGTAGACGGGCGAGCTGTCCACTACTATCAGTACGTTGTCACCAGAAATTCTAAGAACGATTTCGGTGCGAACTGCCCAGTCCGGTGGAACAACAATTTCAGCTTCCTTTTTGATCGATTCTCCCAGGATAACACTGGAATCTCCTGAAAGAGAAGGTGTTGCGGTGATTTCTAAAATGTAATTGGATGATTTCAGGATATCATCGAAGTATATATTGCCGTCCTGAGATTTACATTGAATACCGTTAATGGTAATTGAAATATCGGTCCACTCTATTTCGCCATATTCGTCGACCCGGAAATCCTTTTTGAACTTATCAAACATCAGATCCTTTACATTCTCTGAAAATAGGTAATCTACCCTCCTTTCACCGGTGAAATTTTCATTGTTTAGGGAGATAGTCAAATGGCCATGATGGATCTCACTGAAGGGGGTAATTGTTTTATCGGGAGCCGATCGGGTGGCGAAATACTCCTTGGGTATTGGAACAGGGTATGGGCGTGAACTCATCTCCCTTCTAATATCCCATGCCTTGAGGGAGATTTTCTGCCCACCGCCATCGAATACGGTTTTGGCTGTTATCAAAATGTCCAAATCTAATTCAGCGACCATCTTATTTCTGACAAAGCGGCCAATCGAGGTAGCGGTCTGAATGTCATATTTTTTCAGAAAAGTGATCAGCTCGGCATTTGGCACGCAGCTGAACTGATTTCTTTTGCACATATCGTCGTAAAACTGGGTGGAAAGACGCAGAGAAAGATTTGTGACATTGCCTGATTCGTCAGTAAAGTCGACAACTGCAGTTTTAATCTTTTTATCACCTTTTTCAGGCAGTATCTCTGTGACGACTTTTCCCAGGAAATCGGTGAAGATGCTGTTTTTAACCGTGTCAGAAAGCGGAATTCTAATGAAACTGCGGTCCGGTATTTCACTGTTGGCAGAAACAAGAATTCCAAAAATTGAACTCTTTTTCAGTGATGTGATTACTATCTCTCCGGCAAATTCCAATGGAATATCTTTGGATGCATCATTATTCTCGCTTAACGGTTTGTAAACCTCAACTTTGTCACCTAGTATAAGAGCATTTGGCGCGGTTAATACCAATACCGTATCACCAAGCGAAACCAGATCGGATTTTGATGAGGTCATCCGAATTGTCCCATCCATTTCGCCTGCTGTTTTATGTTTCATGTATGCAGGAAGAGGGTAGGCGGAAATTGAAAGCAGGGTTGCCAATGAGAGCATAGCAAGGAACGATATGCGAAAGGTATTCATGAAATATCGTCTCCAATGATATGCGGGGTTATGAAGATAAGAAGCTCCTTTTCGTCATCGTAGGAGGCGTTTCCCTTGAACAGCCAGCCGAGAATCGGAATCTTTGAGAAGAAGGGGATTCCCTGTTCGGAATTGGATTCCAGATTTTCAAAGACTCCGCCGAGAATGGCAGTCCCACCATTATTTACCAATACGTTTGTATCGATCTTCCTGGTGGAGATAGTCGGAACATTCAGAACCTGATTGGTGAAATCGGGATTATCCTTTTTCGCTGATATTTTCATGTTTATCCGGTTATCGGTAGTAATATAGGGGGTGACTTCAAGAGATATAACGGCGTCCTGGAATTTTACTGTCGTACTGATACTGCCGGTAGAGATGTCGGCTTGTGCCTGGTAAGGTATTTGTTGACCGCTTTGAATTCTGGCCTTCACACCGTTGATAGTGGTGATCTTGGGATTTGAGAGTGTTTTACTTTTTCCATCCTGTTCAAGGGCAGATAGCCTGCCGAAAAGTCTTGAAGTACCTGTCGCGTTTCCTATCAATACGCCGATTCCGCCAGGGACAGGTTGTATTGTGTTGGGCAGAGTTGCCGGGAAGCTGACTACCGATTGGGGCATGGCTGATGGGCTCCCGGGCAAAGAGGTTCCTGGGTTATGCGGAGTTCCGCCTGAGAGCTGAATGTTGAGGTCAGAAGCTGGAATATCATATCCTCCCCATTCGATCCCCAGGGAACGTGTGTAGTTTCTTCTTATCTCCACTATTCTGGATTCTATGTAAACCTGTTTTTGAGGAATGTCTATATCTTCGAGCCTTTTTTCAACATCACTTAGCGATGATGGTGAACCGTATGCGGTTAAGATGGATGAGTTGGGAAAAATGCTGAAAACCACGCTGTCACCTGACAATATCAAATTTGATTTTTTGTTAGAGCTTTTGTCGAAAGAATCGGTGCTGTTATTTGCGAATATCTTTTCCAGATAAACAATCACCGCATCAGGCTGTGTATATTTGAGTCGAAAAGAACGAAACGTCTTCTGCTTTTCATTCTCAAGCATGCTGGATTTCATGTTGGAAACAAGTATTGCCTCTTTGAGGCCGGCACGTTCTTTTTCCAGTTTAACGAGTTCCATTTCGCCGCGCAGGTTAGCTTCATATTCCTTATTTGTAGAAATAATATATAGACTGTTCTCAGTTTTGATCTTTAAGTTGTTTGTTTTTGCAATCACTGCCAGGGCGTCGCTCCAGGTTATATCCTTTAGCACAAGGGCGGTAACGGTTCTGTTAGCTACCTCGGGAGTTAGAATGTAGCTGAAATATCTTCCTTCATCGCTGAGCATTTCAAAAACTGTTGAAAGTTTTGCAGATTTGAAGCTGACTGAAAAAGTGCTATTAACAGCAGATTTATTTAAAGTATTTTGTATTTTCTTGTCTTTTACGATATTTACAAGAAAAGGTTTTTTGCCGGCAGGCAGAAATATATGAGCTGGCAAACGTTCGTCATTCGGAACAAAAAATGATTCATTCGAAGAATCGGGATTATTGTGCGTTGCGCTTATGTTGTCCATGCTTATGCAGGAAGCAGGTAGTATCAAGAAAGCAAAAACAAACAGGAAAATATATATGGTACTAAAAAGTTTCATTTAAGCGCACCTTTTTTTCTCCTTTTAAGGATTCCAATACGATATAGTCCAAATAAATTGATTTAATCCGTGCGTTGAATGCGGTATCGCCGACGAAATGTTTTTTTCCTCCAATGATCACGCACTTTTCTCGTCCATTTATCAGAATCATTTCTATATACGGTATGTTATTTATAGGTATGCTGGCCTCAGGGCCGTATTGAAAGGGATTTCTCGGTTTCTTTGCGTCCGCCGGATAGGTGATAAAACATGAATACAGCAATATGTTGATGAATACGTAATAAGTCAATCTTTTGATATTCATCTATGAAATGCCATTAGTTTAATATTTGTATAAAGAATCAATTCATCTGTTGAGACGCCGGTGTCTGAATTGAGGCTTGTTGCACCAGAAATATTTATTGATTGTATTGAAAAAGCGAATGGCAATTTTATGATATGCGCGATAGTCTGGAATGATTCTTCATAGTTTGAAAGAAATGAGATGGAAATAATCTCGGATTTGAATATCTCGCCCGGCCTGTTTCGTGTCAAAGCGGGCAAAGGAGCCTGGTTCAAGGATGTATTTATCTTTATCAGATGCAGTTTGCTTGTTCTAGGCTTATTATTAAATACATTCAGTACCGCATTCATGTAATCGTCGCGTGCTACTTGATTTTGGATATTGTCCGCGAAAACCTTTTTGCTCTCGTACTCTTCGCGTAATTGTGATAGATGAATAGATTGATGATCTTGGCTGTGCAAATATTCATTCTGATTCTTCTTGAGGTTTAAATATGCTTTTACCTTGCTGATTTCATTTAATTTGGAAGACAAATAAAATTCATAATAGATCATTGTCAGAACTAGTATTCCAAATAAAGTAAACAACGGCTTCACGGCAGAAAAGCGTAAGAGGTTGGGGAATGTTGATTTCCGACCTTGCTGGTTTACCATAAGGCCTCTCTGCTTTCCAATTGCATTGAAAAAGATACTGGTTCTTTGGAATCTTTATGTCTATCCGTAGCCGCGGACAAAATGGATATCTTGTCGAAAGATGCGGTTGTTTTAAGGTTATCGATAAATATGTTCAGCTCATCAAAAAGGGATAGATTAGTTGTCCGAACATGGCCTTTTAATAAAATATTGTAAGGATTAACTTCTTTGGCAAGAGTATTCATATGTTCATTAGCAAATGTTATTTCGATCTCAGATAATGCGATGTTGTTTGGAATCGTGGCGCTTATGTTGCGTGAAAACCGCAGATAATCAAGAGAGCGACCATTCAATATGGGGAGTTTTTGAAGAATGTTATTAAGGTTGGAAATATTGTCGCTGTAGTATGCTATGTCGTAATTTGTTTCATTCATAGCAGACCCAGTGGTACCACTGGAAAATTCGATATATTCAGAACCGGCATCGCGCATCAAATGTTCCAGGTATAGATTTGTGGAAAAATATATAAGCAGGGAAAATATGGCATAAAAGAATAAAACAGCCGAATGAAGATTGTTGCGGGAAATATTTGCAATTGAGTATTGCATTCTGGTTGGGAGGAGGTTAAGTGTCTTTCCTTTATCCAAAGCAAGTCCCACGAGAATAGCTATGTAATGTCCATGTACGTGGAGAATTTTGTATTTTTCACCAGAATGTAGAAAATCATCAAAAGGATTGTACGGATTCAGGATATTTCCTGACTCCGTGAATACCTTGGCAAAAATATTGAAACATTCGGAATAGCGGTTTCCGATTGGATCTATACCGTTATTTAAGTAGTAGAAAGACCTCGATATGTTCATGCCGTACTCTTGATGAAAATATGATATGGATCTTTCTATCTCCCATACAAGTTTAGTGAAAGCGGAATCTATGCTTTCATTTACGGTTGATGCGGTTTCATTTGTTTGGTAGCTTTGTGAACGAATAGTATTGGAAAAATCGTCGTTTTCAAGAATATTGAAATCCGAGAACCCATGCTTTATGCCGTATGACGTTTTTAAATCATCGACACCGATAGGTATATTGCGACTGCAAATAATTTCCTTTTTGTGAATTATGTTCAAAGAGGTTTCGCGGCTGGAGAAAATGATCAAAGGGGTCGTGTTCTGGGTATTTAGAATGTTTGAATATTTTAATAGACCGGAGAGCGCCGATGGAATTGTCGAAATTGCAACAAGTTTGAGGCATGTCTTTTGGAAAAATTCAAAATAGCTATTGGCAGTATTGTAGCTTAGGAATGCCGACAGAAAAAGCATTGAGCCGTTTTGCTGGTAGTTGGTAATTGGAAGGATGGAAAGAGATGCATTTTCAATTGGAAAACTCATGGAATCTTTTTCGCTGAATTTAATTGAACCGATAATTTCAGAATCCGGCATGACAGGAAGTTTTAAATGCTTCATTGAAAAATTGTGTGAGGGCGCCAAAAACGAAACTTTTTTCCCATATAACGAAGTATCCTTACAGGCCATGTTTAACTGGTCGATCGCTTTATTGTTGAATGGATCAAGACCATCAGTATTTAAGTGAAGGTAATTGTTTAGAAAGAAATTTCCTTTATGATTCTTGATTTCAATGAGTTGTATGCTGTCAGGCGTGATTACTGTGGCTGCACCATGTTTGAACGCTTGGACATTTGGTTCGGCTCGAACCGAATGAAAAACAGAAATTATAGGAGCCAAAAACGGCGAATAAAACACTTCCCCCAGATCCTCCCGAATGATGGCATATTGTAACAAATATTGTGAAAAATTAAATAAAATTCACGACAATTCACGAAAATTGATTTACAAAAATTAATTTAATCTATGGTAAATTGTAGCTGTATCTCTTGAAACATATGAAAAATATAAGCATTTCCAAAAAAGAAGATAAATGGGTAAATTGCAATCATCTTCAAAGTGTTAACAAAAGTGACAAAAGGTGTGTAATAACTATACTGCTTGTATTTCTGTTTTTTTTCAGTTTCTCGCAATATGCTAGTGCCGAAGAGGAGATTCGGCAAAAATACGAGGAGGAGTTTCTCTTTTTTGGGGAAGAGGAGTTCACCACAATTGCTTCTTTCAGGAACGAACCAATACCTCGCGCACCTGGAATCATTACGGTTTTAACGTCATCGACAATTTCAAAAATGCCCGCAAGGTTTCTAACGGATGTTTTGAAATCAATGCCAGGTCTTGATGTCAGGTACAGCAATTTCGGAGAATTCTTTGTCTCTTTCAGGGGGAATGACGATCCAACAAATGTTTTGGTCATGGTCAACGGTAAAAGGTTCAACGACCCTTTTAGCGGAAGAGCGCCATTTGATATTCCGGTAGATGGCATCAGTAAAATTGAAATAATAAGAGGCCCAGGCTCGGCATTGTACGGAAATAACGCATTGGTTGGCGTGATAAATATCTCAACAGTTCGGGAAGAGGGGATGTCTGTCAAGGTGGGTGCCGGGAGTTTTGATACAAAAAAAGCCAACATAAAATTTGGTCATAAAGGAAGAACCGATATTTATGGGTTTTTCGAATTCTATGACACGGTCGGCGGCGATGCTGAAATTATGGCGGATAAATTGTCGATTACAGCGCCCTACCTGTACTCTATGACGCCAGCCAGGCAAAAAGACGATAAAGAAAAGATGCAGGGGAGTATAGATCTGAATTATGAAGGATATGAAATTGGATTATTTTACTATAAGGAGAACAGGGGGCCAAATGTCGCCTATCTAGATATTTATTCTGACCAGTCGCGCATAAAATCCGATTTCAATACTACGAATATAAAAAAAACGTACTATATATCCGATAGGATTGAAATAACTCCAAGCATCTATATTTCTAACTGGCAGTGGGACTATAAAATTCAACTCTATCCCAACGGATATGTAGACTCCCGCGATCTTGATGGCGACGGAAATATCGAAACATTCAAAAATGGCGAATGGCTATTCAAATCTTATGAAACATCCACCTATGGAGCGGAAGTTAGGCTGGATAATGAAATTGCTGAAACAAACAGTATTACCGGTGGTATCTCAATTGAGACATCGTATGTGAAAAACACAAATGTGGCGACAAACTACAGGGGTGAACCTGATAAAGGCGCCGTTTTCATGAGTGAGTTTTCAAACTGGAACGATTACGAATTTCCGGAAAATAATAGGGATATCTATGCGATATATTTGCAGGATATCTGGAGTCCCAACAAATACACTTCCTTCATAATCGGCGGCAGGTATGATAATTACAGCGATTTTGGAGAAACTGCAAACCCGAGGATTGCCGCAAATTTCTATCCCAGCGAAAACGTTGATATTAAATTTCAATATGCGACAGCGTTTGAAGCGCCGACATTCAGGGAGCTTTACGATAAAACGGATGTACACGCGCTAGGAAATCCTCATCTGAAACCTGAGAAGGTAAAAACAGTAGAGCTGGGGCTAGGATATACCTACCAGGAAAACAGTTTTGTCAGGATAAACGGTTTCATGAATTCAATTAAAGATGAAATTGTTCCAATATATAATCTTACAAGGGTTGGTGAATCTGCTTTTCAAAATGCCGGTCAGTACCAAGTGAATGGTATCGAAATCGATTCAAGGAAAACATTTACAGATAGATCGTACCTCGTGGCAAATGCAACGCTGTTTAACGCAAAAGACGAAATTTCCGGAACATGGCTAACGATGATTCCTCAATTTCGGGCGAACATTGGTATTAACAAAACATTGCCGAGGGAAAGTACTATTTCACTATTTTGGCTATACTCTGACGTGAGTAATTCAAATATTAAAACCAGCCAGGACCGACTGCCTCAAAACAGCGCCCAGACCGGTCCATTTCACTTGGTTAACAGCGCAATTGGGGTGAATAATTTGTATGGCGGAATCAGTCTGAAAATATCTGTTTTCAATATTATGAATATTGATTACCGGGAACTATATACAGGCGTTCGATATCGGTTGCCAAGAACGGACCAGGCTGAGCCTGGGAAAAATTTAATTCAATCGAATCAGCGGATGTATCTGTTTGAGGTAGGAAAGGAATTTTGAAAATATGCGGTATTTAATCAAGGCAAATAATAAACGATTTTATATTTTCAAGCTGCCACACTTTTCATTTATACTCGTGCCATACCTGTTCGTCATTGGATCTCTTTTAGCTTCTTGCGGAACCGAGTTGACCTGCAAGGGGTGTGGAGTAAAACAGAATGAAACCAGCGTAAGCTACGACCCTACTGTGGTGGGAGAATTTGAGCATGTATTGATTTCTGAATTTCACGCAATGGCAAGATGCGAAAGGGGGTTTGGAAATTTGGTAACCGATGCAATGCTATGGAAGGGTATAGATGCAGAAATTGCATTTATTAACGCCGGATCTATCAGGAGGAATGATATTGATAATGTCACCTATTTACAGCCGGGACAGGTAACAATGGGAGATCTTAAGCTTGTATTTCCGTATGACAATAGTGAAGCTTCAAATCCTGCCAAGATAATAACTATCAGCATTTCCGGTAAGGTGATAAAGGATGCTCTGGAGAACAGCCTAAGTAGGATGGAAAAAAACGGCTCTGAAGGGACGAGCTTCGGCAGATTTCTGCAGGTTGCTGGAATCAAGTTTTATGCTGATGTCAGGAATGCAGTTGGATCAAGAATATTAAGCGCAATAAAACTCAATACAGGAGAGACAATAGATTTTACAGACACTACGAAAAAGTACAGAGTTGCAGTTCCTTCAAAATATATAAAAAACTATCCTGGATTTCAGGATTACGACGGATATTGGGATATTTTTGCGCAGGAATATGAAACATGGGGAGGCGTTGATACCAATACCCTTGTGTATGACGCCACGATCGACTTCATCAAGGCCTACACTCCGATTAAAAATTATTCGGACCATGATAAGGTAAACGCAATTGCTCCAGACGATTGTCGTGAACCTTATACCATGAGAATGTCGATTGAGCATGAATAACGCATTGTTTGCGTAATGGGTGGATCCTGATGAACCGAAACTCTGCTGGGAATAATCTTTCCAATTTCGCCATTTTAATACTTGCTTTCATGTTTATGAACGCACCAAATTCATTTTCACAAGATGTGCATATAGTTAAGAGCAGGGATATCTCCCCATATGACCTTGCGATTAAAGGATTCATTTCAAGTTATGGTAATAACGTCAAGGTCAGCGATATAGAAGGGGACACTGAGAACGGTAAGCGAATCGCGAAAAAACTAAATAAAGAAAAGCCTGACGTCATTATTGCAGTCGGAACGCTGGCCGCTGTGTCATTGAAAGAGGTTATAAAAGATACTCCAGTGGTATGCCTGCTCATATCTAGGCCTGAAAAATATTTCAAGAAGAGCAGTAATTATTTCGGCGTAGGAATAAATCCTGATCCAGTGAAACAGCTGGAGCTTGTTAAAAAAGTAATTCCTGGTACTTCGAAAATTGGGATAATCCATACCATTGGAAATCCAAATCGAGCTATCGAACGCGCAAATTCCGAAAGCGGTAAATTGGGAATGCAAATTATTGAGCAACATATCGATTCCAGTTCAGAATTGCAGGATGCTTTGATTGAAATACGGAAAAAGACAGATCTTTTGTTACTGGTGGTGGATGAAGTGGTGATCTCAGAACCAGCTATCGAGCATATTATCAAATTTTCCATTTCTCATAGATATCCGATTGTAGGATTTTCAAAGAAGATCGTTATGTCCGGTGCGCTAATGTCATCAATTTCGGACTATGAAGAGATGGGAGCTCAAGCGGCGGAAATGGTAAATAAAATATTGAACGGGAAAATGGACGCTAAAGAAAGATTCGAGTATCCCGTCTCAAGCAAATATGTGATTAACATTAGAAGTTCAGAGTTGCTGAATGTGGTGATTCCTGAAGAGTTATTTAAAGGTGCCAATGAAATCTATAAATGATTTTGGTGGAGGTAAAGGTCTTCGTCTTTACTTTATAGGGTATCTGGCCCTGATGGGCTTGTTATTGATGGCGATATTTATCTATCTGTTTGTCAGTAGAGAGAGGGAGACGATACTGAATGCAAACAAGGCCGCTGGAATAATTCTTGCCGAAAACCTGGCATCAAATTCAATATACGGGTTTATTTCAACGGATAAAGTCATCCTGGAAAGTATTCTCGCAGGTGTTAAAAAGCAGGAAGGAGTTTTATACGCGGAAATTAAAGAGGTAAGGGTGAATGCCAAGGTACTTGCTCAATATGGAATTGGGGAATATAACGTTGAGGAAATCAATGTGGCACCAGAATCAACTGTTGGTATCGAAAAAATGCGCGGTGGTTCAATTCCTGTATATGAAATAATTTCTCCGGTAAAAATTGTTTCTTATGATCTTGAAGAAGAGCTGATGTTTTTAGATAGAAACGAAGCAGGTGTAAAAAAGGAGAATGACGTAAAAATTGTTGGTTTTGTGCGCATCGGATGGTCGCTTGAAAAAACATACGATAAGTTCCAAAGGGATAAGTGGTTCATTATATTTGTGACCGGCCTTTTAATAATTATATTTTCAATGTTCCATTATTATCAGCTCACCAAGGTAGTAATTAATCCGCTAAAGCATTTTATCAAAGGAGCAGGAAACGTTGAGGGCGGAAATCTGGAATACAGGTTTACAGATATGAAACATGATGAGATCGGAGAATTGATGAACGCCTTCAACAGGATGGCGGACTCAATACAGGTCCAGCAGGAAACCATAGTAAAGCATGAGAGATTGGCAGCCATAGGAAGAACCATGGCAAGTGTGGCGCATGAAATAAGGCATGGGTTTCAGAAAATATTGGTAAAAATGGAAGTTATACCTACTACAGACAGAGATGCGATCACTACCCTAATAGATGAGATTCTCAATATGAGCGAGAAAATGAACTCGATGCTGAAATATACAAAAACAGAAAAACTTAATCTTGAAAATGCAAATGCACAGGATGTACTGGATCTTGTCGCGCATGATTTCAAAAACCTTGCATCCGAGAAAAACTGCAAATTAACTGTACTGTATTCAGCAAATCCTATTGTAAGGCTTGATAAGTCGCAGATGTATGTAGCTTTGGCAAATCTTGTACGGAATGCACTAGACAGCGGTTTTGAACAGTTGAATATAGACCTGTTTCTGGAAGAGCGCGGGAACGACATCGATTTTGTTGTGAAGGATAACGGTTGTGGAATGGATGAGGAGACCAGGGAGAGAGCGCTGGAGGCATTTTTTACAAGGAAAAAAAGGGGATATGGCCTGGGCCTTTCGATTGTTGAAACCGTTGCCTTGGCTCACAAGGGGAGAGTAATTATTGACTCTGAATTGGGCAAGGGGACTACGATCAAAATTAGAATTCCAAGATCAGTTTGAATTGTGTGCGAATATATAATAGATGGGCGTTAAATGAATGAATCCAGGGAGGCTGGTTAAGCTTAAAACTCTCCGCCATCAAGTCTGAATGCGGTTTTAATGGCATATACCATTGAGGACGGATCGGCGATACCTCTTCCCGCTATATCAAACGCAGTGCCATGATCTACGGACGTTCTGATAAATGGAAGTCCAAGCGTAACATTGGTGCAATTTCCGAAAGATACCGCTTTTATTGCCACAAGGCCTTGGTCGTGATACATGGCGAGAATTACGGAATACCTGTCGCGTATCTGCGGGGCAAACAGCGTATCGGCAGGAAGAGGGCCGACAACATTTATTCCAAGTTTCACCCCATTTTTCACTGCAGGGAGTATTTCAAGCTGTTCCTCGTTTCCAAAAATGCCGCCGTCGGATGCGTGTGGATTGAGACCGCAGACGGCAATAGGTTTCTTAGGCCGCAAATGTTCATAAAGAAGTTTGATTTTCAGAAATACTGCCTCCTTCTTTACCTTTTTTACCGCCTTCGCGACTGACAAGTGAGTGGTGAGCAGGGCAACTTTCATGGTCGGGGATGCCAGCATCATGGCAATATTCGTGCTCCCTGAGAGCTTCGCAAGCATCTCGGTGTGTCCAGGGTATTTGATTCCGGCCAGGGAGAGCGCCTCTTTGCTTATAGGAGCCGTGACAATACCGGACAGGGTGCCGTTCATGCACATCTCTACAGCTTTTTCGATATATTTTGCGCTTGCTTTACCCCCAGCGGATGAGATCGTTCCGGGTTTCATCCGCCCGATAGATCCATCTACAAAAATAGCTGATACCTTTCCTGTTGGCGGGAGCTTTTCACTCTCGAAAGGGTGGTACAGAAGTGGTTTCCTTAAAAACCGGTTCCCCTTTTCCAGGGAGGATCTATCCCCAATTACTACAAGTCGGGAAACTATGTGTTTCGGCAGTTTTTCAATCGATTTAAGGGTAACTTCCGGCCCGATCCCGCATGGATCCCCGATAGTCACGGCAAAGCGGGGTAAGACCGATTTCCTTGATTCCATTCATGAATTTTACATGGAAATAAGGCAAACGCCCCAAAATAGATGTTTATAAACTTTAACTCTGACAAATGATAAACTAGTCGAAATTTATGAAAACGTTGACCGGACAGCTTGAACAGTACGGCCTGCATCATCTCACAAAGAGATGGATTGAAAAGGCTATTGAAACCTCTTTTTTCCCTGAGCGGGCAAGGGTAAATTTCGAGCGTTTCCTGGAAAAAATAATCGAAACAGACAATACTCTCCTTTCACAGTTAAACAAGAGGAATATACCTGTAATCACGATCCTCTTTTCAGGGAGTCAGGCGCTTACCGACCTTGCCCTAAAAGATCCTAACAGCCTGTTTTGGGCTCTACAACCTTCCGTCCTCTATTCAACCAGGTTCAAAAGGGAGATGAGAGGGGAGATGGAGCTAAGTCTCAAGAAGACTCCGGATGATCCAAAAGCTGCGCTCTGCCATTATAAAAACAGGGAGCTGCTGAGAATAGGGTGGCGCGACCTGCTGAAATGGGCAGACACAGTGGAAACTCTTGAGGATCTCTCAAGGCTGGCCGATGTCACTATAGAAGGGGCGATGAAGGTTGCTGAAAAGGAGATGCAGCAACGCTTTGGCCTTCCGATACATGAGGATGGCACACCTGGCCGTTTTATCGTTGTAGGACTGGGGAAACTTGGGGGGAGAGAGCTGAATTTCAGCTCTGATATAGATTTGATCTACATCTACGATTCTGACGATGGCGAGACCGAAGGGGGTGTTGGAAAGCACCATTTGGAACGGAAAAAGATTTCTATCCCGGAATTTTACACCAGGATGGCGCAAAGGCTTACCTCCCTCCTGAACGATATCGGGCCACAGGGAAACCTTTACAGGGTAGATCTGAACCTGCGGCCAGAGGGGACCAGGGGGCCGATAGTGAATTCACTTGCGTCCATTGATCTTTACTATGAGTCATGGGGACAGCAGTGGGAAAGGCAGATGCTTATCAAGGCAAGGATCTGCGCCGGTTCTGAATCGCTTGGCGACATTTTTCTAAAAAGAATAAAGCCGTTCGTATCAAGCAAGAATCTCGACTTTTCCCTCCTGAAAGAGATCCAGCAGATGAAGGGGAAGATAGACAAGCATCTGAAAAGCGGCAAAGACAGCTATGTGAACAACGTCAAACTCGGCAAAGGGGGCATAAGGGAGATTGAATTCATCATTCAAACATACCAGCTGATTTACGGTGGGAAAATGCCATGGCTCTCGGAGACTAACTCCATGAAGGCGCTCCACAGGGTCTTCGAGAGGGGGCTCCTCGGGAACGTCCAGTACGCACAGCTTGCAGACGCGCTTTTGTTTCTGCGCGACCTTGAAAACAGGATGCAGATATCTTTCGGCAGGCAGGTTCAGATAATTCCGCAAAAAGAAGATGAACTAAACGCGCTCGCGCTGAAAATGAATCTTTCAGGGAGCAAGGAATTGCTGCATGAATACAAAAAGATCACGGAAAATGTGCACGATATCTTTACTGAGTTTTTCAAGGAAGAAGAAAAAGAGGAGGAACCTCAAAGCGAGTACCAGCTTGATCTGGACAACGAGGAAGAATCGATTGAGAATCTCTCGAAATGGGGTTTCTCCAACCCGCGCAAATCGTTTGATGCCCTGTTGCATATAAGGGATGGAGAGCCTTTCAATCATCCATCCTCCAAAAGCAGAAAGATGTTTATTCGTCTTGTGCCGAGGTTGATCGAGCTGCTCGTTAATCTGCCGGATAAGGACCGGGCGCTTATTAACCTGGATCACTTTTTTTCAACTCAGATAGAAAGGGAAGGATTGTACGATATTCTTCTTGAGCTCCCTTCGGCCTCGGAAATACTCGTATCACTCTTTTCGCTTTCCCAGTACCTTGCCGACATCATGATAAATCAGCCGGGGTCGGTAGAGATACTGGCATCCGGCTTCTCAATTCAGGCAAAGCACTTCCTTCTGGAAATTCCCGATACAATCGAATCTTACGATACCAGGCTTGCGTGGATAAGAAGGGTGAGAAACGCAGAGAGCCTCAGGATTGGCATCAGCTATCTGGTTTCACACCGGGATCCGTTTGAGATGATGCAACAGTTGTCAAGGCTGGCGGATGAATTTATGCAGGCATGTATCAATATTGTAGGAACTGAAGTGTATGGGGAAAATCATGCGGTAAAATTTGCCGTGATCGGCATGGGGAAACTGGGGAGAAGGGAATTGAATTTCGGCTCAGACCTGGACCTTATGTTCGTTTACTCCGAAAGCGAGCATGGATCGCAGGAAGGGAGCCATATGTTTTTCGGATTCTGCCAGAAACTTCTAAACGCGATAGGCGGGTTTTCAAAATACGGCTCAGCCTACAGAGTCGATACGAGGTTAAGACCGGAAGGTGAGAAAGGATCTATCGCAATAACTGATGCCGCGGCGATAGCCTATTATTCAAAAAGAGGCGCCTTTTGGGAAAGAATGGCGCTCTGTGGTGCAAGGGCCGTTGCCGGGGATTTGCAGTTTGGCGAGGCGCTGATAAGAAAACTTGATCCGTTCGTTTATGGTAGCGGACTTTCCGAAAAGGAACTGCAAGATATCCATGCCATGAAATCAAAGATGGAACGGGAACGTATTAAAGGTTTAAAAGGAATACCGATAAAATTCGGCAAGGGGGGAATTGTGGATGTCGAGTTTTTGGCACAGGCTGTAAAAATGAAATATTCGATCGATTTCCCCGAATTTAAAGGTATGAATACCCTTGAAATACTTGAGGCGTGCAAAGAAAAAAATGTTGGAATAAATAATATTACTGCCATAATAGACGGGTACAAGTTCCTTCGCACCATTGAGACTCACTTGAGGTTCGAGGCCGGTTTGGCAGTTGAGTCCCTTGCAGAGAGAACCCCGGAGCAATGGAGATTGCTGGAAGAAAAACTTGGGAAATTCCTGAATATTGAAGGTTCGATAGAAAGCAACGTTTCAAAAGTTATGGGGGATATCGAAAAATCGCTCAGCCTGACAAAAATCTAGCCTCCGAAGAAGATGCGTATATCGCGTTAAATTCCCTCTCCGGCATAGGTGTAAACAATTTTCACGCTCTGCTAGAGCGTTTTCAAAACATCTCGAATCTCTTTTCTTTGTCACCTGTTATCCTTGAGGAGGTAAAAGGGGTTGGTCCGAAAACCGCGGAACAGATTGCCTCCTGCAAGGCAGACCTGGTGGCAGGGGATGAGCGGAAAAAAGCTGAAAAGGACGGAGTACGACTGATAACGCTCCTATCTGATGATTACCCGAGAAATCTTCGATATTCATACAGGCCTCCCCCCGTTCTGTATGTTGCTGGCACAATAAAGGCTGAGGATATTTTATCGGTAGCGGTGGTTGGCACGAGGAACTGTTCTCCATATGGAAGGATCGCTACTGAGAGAATGGTCCGCCCGCTAGTGGAGAAAGGATTTACGATAGTAAGCGGGTTTGCAAGAGGGGTAGACACAATTGCTCACAGAATATCGCTAGAAGACGGAGGGAGAACAATAGCCATACTCGGGAGCGGCATCGATATTATCTACCCGCCCGAAAACAGGAATATCTTCGAAAAAATCACTCAAAACGGCGCGGTGGTCTCGCAATTTGCATATGGAACCGAGCCGGATAAACGGAACTTCCCGATGCGAAACAGGATAATAAGCTCCCTTTCACTTGGGACAATTGTGATTGAAGCAGGTGAAAAGAGCGGGGCGCTGATCACCGCATACGCTTCACTGGAAGAAGGGAGAGAAGTATTCGCGGTTCCAGGAAGGATAGATTCTTCGATATCGGCAGGAACAAACAGGCTTATTCAAAAAGGTGCAAAACTGGTAATGACTGCCGAAGACGTCATTGAAGAGTTTTCGCCGGAAATACAGAATCTGATGTCACTGGAAAGCGAAGACAAGAAAGGAGCTGCTGAAGACACATCCTTGGAAAAAGACGAGAAAACCATACTGGGGTATCTTGAAGGTTGTGAACGAAATATAGATTATCTTATAGAAAATACGGATCTGCCAGCCGGTGTTCTGCTTGGAACCTTGCTTGAAATGGAATTGAAGGGACTTATCAGGCAGCTTCCAGGAAGGTTATTTATTAAGCTTTAGAATATTGTATATTAAAGTGAGAGAAATAACTTTAGGAATGGGGATTGGCAATGGTCCATGCGCATGGGATCAATGAGAGCAACAGGCTTGAGCAACTGGAAATAAACAGGAAAAAACTATCGCTTGTACTGTTTCTAATCCTGGTATTTGCTGGAGTTGAAGTCGTCGGTGGCTTGATATCGAACTCACTGGCGCTAATCTCCGATGCCGGTCACATGGTTCTGGATGCTGTGGCAATAGCCCTGTCGCTGTTTGCCGTACATCTTTCACTTAAACCATCCACCGCGAAAAATACATATTCATTTGGTAGAATGGAAATTGTCGCCGCTTTTATCAACGGGATAACCTTGATGGCGCTGGCAGGATATATCGTTTTTGAAGCGGTGCAAAGGTTCCAGGAGCCGCCAGTTATAAAGGGTGGCATCATGCTGGCTGTGGCAGTTGTAGGGATGCTGATTAATATCATATCGGCGGCTATGCTTTGGGGCTCCTCGCATGAAAACCTGAACATAAAGGGGGCGATGTTCCATATCCTGGGGGATCTTGCTGGTTCGGTTGGAGCGGTCATCGCCGCCGTTATCATAATCTTCACAGGCTTTACACTAATAGATCCGGTCGTTTCAATTTTAATAGGCTTACTGATAATTCGTTCCTCATGGGTATTGCTGAAGGAATCTTTGCACGTCCTTATGGAAGGGGTGCCAAAAGGTTATGATAGTCAGGAGATCGTAGAGAAAATTAAACTGATCGAGGATGTTGTTGATGTCCATGATTTTCACCTATGGTCCATTACTACGGGAGTAGTCCTTCTTACGGCGCATGTGCAGGTATCAGGCAATGTATCGGGGGTAAAAACACTTCAGCATATAGTCGAAATGCTGGAAAATGATTACGCGCTTTCCCATTCCACCATTCAGATCGAAGATCCAGCCATGAACGTCTGCTCGATATGCTGTTAGGGTAAAACGCAAGTAATACAGATAGTTATCAGGCCAAAGCTACATGTGAAATTACCCAAAATCAAAGGGGAATTGAGTTGAATGAATACATGGTAGGATAATCATCTAAAAATTTGATTATTGATACTTAAAGGATGGGCAATGGAAAACAGATGGAACGACAGCGAAGTGGCAGAGTATAAATCCGACCTTGCATTGAGGGTGTATACATCGCGTCTTTTGGGGCGCGACAGCACACTTGTCTTACATGGAGGGGGGAACACTTCGGTAAAGATCGGCATGACAAATATGCTGGGTGAGGAAGAAGATATCCTCTATGTCAAAGGGAGCGGGTGGGATCTTGCCACCATCGAAGAGCCGGGTTTTTCGCCTGTACGGATGAAGCATCTTCTAGGGCTGGCAAAGAGGGAGACCCTTTCGGATCCGGAAATGGTAAATGAATTGAAAACCCAGCTGACAAACGCCTCTGCTCCGGCCCCCTCGGTAGAAGCAATATTGCACGCCATTTTGCCGTACAAGTTTGTGGACCACACGCATGCGGATGCTGTTGTGGCGATAACAAATACCGAAAACGGCGAGAAAAGGATTCGCGAAATATACGGTGACGAGGTAGTTATAATTCCATATGTCATGCCCGGTTTTGATCTGGCGAAACTTTGTGCTGAAAAATATCCGGCAGAAGCGGGAGAAAAGACCATTGGAATGGTCCTTATGAACCACGGTATATTCTCCTTCGGCGATACCGCCAAGGTTTCATATGAAAGGATGATTTCACTGGTAGGACGTGCCGAGAAGTATCTGGAGAAGAACAAAGCATGGAACCTTAGCTGGGAAAAGATTGAATCGCCGAAAAAACAGATTCGGGCCGATCTTGCCAGGCTCAGGAGTGATGTTTCGAAAGTCTCTGGATTTCCTATGATCCTCTCGCATCATGAAGATGTAAAGTCGCTCGCTTTTGCAAATCGTGGCGATATTGGAAAAATATCACAGCAGGGGCCTGCCACGCCGGATCATGTTATCAGGACTAAAAGAGTTCCAATGGTTGGGAAGGACGTGAATGAATATGCGGAGAATTACAGCCAGTACTTTAAAAAGTACGCTTCAAGCCAGACAATTCTAGACCCGGCCCCGAGAGTGATCATTGATGGTGAAATCGGTATCTGTACGCTAGGCCGGAGTATCAACGAAGCAGACATCGTGTTCGATATTTACGAACATACCATGGAGATTATATTGCGCAGTACCGCCCTTGGGGGGTATAGGGCATTGCCGCCAGAAGATATATTCGATGTTGAATATTGGGATCTGGAGCAGGCAAAATTGAAAAAGGGGGGAAAGCCTCCGCTGTTCTCGGGTGAAATAGTTTTAATTACAGGAGCCGCCTCTGGAATCGGCAAGGCGTGTGTAGATTCCTTTCTTTCCAGAGGTGCGGCTGTTGTTGGCATCGATATAGACAAAAATGTGGAAAGCAACTACAACAAGAAAAACTATCTGGGAATTGTTTGTGATGTAACAAACGACGAAGAGATAATGAATGTACTGGAAAAAACTGTAAGGGCCTTTGGCGGACTTGATATGCTGGTACTCAATGCCGGTGTTTTCCCGAAAGGCGCGAGGATAGAATCGCTTTCTACGGCAGATTGGAAGCGAGTTATGTCGGTTAATCTGGATGCGAACCTCTCGATAATGCGGGAGGCCCACCCTCTGCTTAAGCTTTCACCCGGAACAGGGAGGGTTGTGATAATCGGCTCGAAAAATGTCCCGGCTCCGGGGCCTGGCGCTTCGGCCTATTCGGCCTCAAAAGCGGCTCTTACGCAGCTAATGAGAGTAGCCGCGCTTGAATGGGGGAGCGACGGCATAAGGGTAAATACCATTCATCCGAATGCCGTATTTGATACAGGAATATGGACCGAGGAGGTTCTAAAAACTAGGGCCGAAAGTTATGGTCTATCAGTCGATGCATATAAAACAAATAATATTCTGCGTGTAGAGGTCAGGAGCAGGGATGTCGCCGAACTTGCCGCAGAGATGTGCGGGCCTCTATTCGCAAAAACAACTGGAGCTCAGCTTCCTGTAGACGGGGGGAATGAGAGAGTAATTTAAATTATGTTTCACTACGTGTACGAAATGGACAGGTGTGTACATATTGATTGAATGATTAAGCCAAATAAATCCCAATATTTTTTCGAAATATCCCCAGTTTCCGGTTTCAGAATATTAAGTACATGATAGTATGTGCCGATACAGATAAAAGTATTTATTTGTAAACAAATCTTTCAAGTACGGGGAATATAGTGGAAATAAGGGCTATCATCGCAAATCTGTTTTCTGGAAATTTCATTTCGGCATGGAGAAATTCGATATCTGGAAGCATATTATCCAAAATTGGGATCAGCATTCTCTTGCTGCTTATTCTCACCTTTTTCATGTATTTTCAGCTTACGGAATGGAATATTTCGGATGTATCTTCCAAAAGAGAAGAGCTTGAGAACAAGCTTTTAGATGAATATAAAAGCCTGCTGGAAAGAAATACAAATTTGCAAAAGGAGTATGAAGCAGTTCTTTCGCAAAATTCGGAACTTGAATGGGAAAGTGGAAATCTGCGTAGGAAGATACTGATGCTTGAAAGCGATACTATCGTTGATGCCTTTGATTCTGAAATTGTAGAACTGAATGCAAAAAAAGAAGCGGTGCTGGACACATTGGCCAACAGCGTGACAACGCTGGTGGAAACCTCAATGCTTGCCGGAGACGCGGCCAAATTTCAGGACATTGTTGAGAACATGAAAGAGATTAATGGCGTCCGATCGATAAAGATATACAGGGTATATAAGGATTCAAAACAGAATTTGTTGGGGCAGGAAGCGTTCTATGACAATGCCACAATAGACCGTGTTAATAAACATCTAGGAGCAAATTCGTTTACAAGAAGAAAAGCCAAAAAACCGCCAATGGTAGATGAAGCCAGTAAAGCCATGTTGGAGAGAATATTGGGAAAACCTGATGAAAAAATGACAGCCGATGGCGAAGTCGATGGTGAAAAAGTCACTTTTATATATTCAGCTTTGACAAACAAGGAAGAGTGTCAGGGTTGCCATAGTGAAAAACAGTCAGTGAATGGAGTGTCCAAGATTGCCTTTTCAACCGAGAGCATAATTCTGGCAAATGAAAGTGCAAACGAGGAGAAAACCTCAGCTCAAAGTGAGCAGAGGGCGTCAGCCGCCGCGCTCGACAATGAAATAAGAATTAAAAGGGAAAATCTGGATTTAAAGGTGAAGTCGCTAAAAAGCGATATGAAAACTGAAAAAGAGAAGGCGGTGATACTTCAGAAAACTATGGAGGAGGAGAAAAAAGGTGTTGAGCGTATTGAAAAATATGCCCGTGGCAAGCGCCTTATGGCCACGCTTCTCTTTACCTTTACGTTGATCGCGATACTGATCTACCTTTTGAAAAAAATAATCGTTAATCCGCTTTTTCAATTCAAGGGGCCATTCAGCAACATTGCAAACGGTGATCTTACGCAAAGGCTCGACGACAAAAGAAACGACGAACTGGGTGAAGTCGCAAAAGGCTTCAATCAGTTTATGGTAAAGCTCCACGCGCTGATTAGCAAAATGGCAACGGTTACAACAACTGTTGCCTCTTCTGCAACCGAAATCTCGGCTAATTCCGAGGATGCCACAAAAGGAATTCTTCATCAGAGTGAGCAAACAAAGTATATTGCAAACTCAATTAATGAAATGAGTAACGCCATCCAGAGTGTTTCCGTAAACACAAGCAATACAAGCGAGCTCGCAGACAAAGCGATTAAAACATGTCATCACGGCGAGGAAGTTGTCAAAACTGCGGTTGAAGGGATGAAAAAGATCGAAGAAGCAGTGAAAAGTTCTGCTGTTATTATCGATAAACTAGGAGAGAGTTCTCAGCAAATTGGCGAGATAATTCTTGTGATTGATGACATTGCGGATCAGACAAATCTGCTGGCGTTGAACGCGGCAATCGAAGCGGCCAGGGCAGGGGAGCATGGAAAAGGATTCGCGGTTGTTGCAGATGAGGTTAGAAAACTTGCGGAAAGGACTACAAAGGCAACAAAGGAGATCGCCCATACCATTGAAGATATTCAGAAAAATACAAGTACCGCTGTGGTTTCCATGGAATCAGGTACTGTTGAGGTGTCAAATGGGGTTGTCTTGATAAATGAAGCTGGCAGTTCCCTCAAGGAGATAGTGGGGATAATTAATCAGCTGGCTGGCAAGGCATACGAGATTGCGACGGCGATGGAACAGCAGGCCGCTACCACAAAGGAGGTCTCGTCCAACACCGCAAAAGTTACGCAGGTGGCAAACGAAATGGCGTCGGGTGCCGAAGAGGCCTCTATTTCGGCAAGGCACCTGGTAGAGCTGGCAGAGGAACTAAACGACCTGATTATCCAATTTAAGCTATAATCCTTGTTGGATTTCCCATAATAGCGTGATATTATCTCTTCTCCTTGCAGTGCCCGGATAGCTCAGTCGGTAGAGCAGAGGACTGAAAATCCTCGTGTCGGCGGTTCAATTCCGTCTCCGGGCACCATATATCAATCACTTAGCTACAAGTTATCCACAAAAACCTGTTACACGGTTGTTACACGGTTTGGGGTTTGTTTTACTTACGACTCTGTTTTTTTGTTCGAAAAGAGTGAGATATAACAAAAAGGGATAATCCTTATTTATTCTAAGTTTTGAAGCAAAAAACTTTGAATTTGGTGAATTGATTTTCAATGTAATATTGCTGAAAGAACAATCCGCCTATGCTTGCTAGTAGCTGTCTAGGGTTTTCTTGGTAAACAAAATATACGTCACTCTGATAATAAGGAAAGAGTCTTTTCTGTCTCTCCGTAGTTAATTAGTTTCCAGGTAGAACCTTTATGAGCCGCTTCAATTTCAACGCTTTCTTCACTAGTGGCAATGATCACTTGTTTGCCTGCTTCACCAATTTTAGATGCTTTTTCAATAAAGGAACGTAAACTATCTTTTTTGGCACTGTGCTGTCTGGGTTCATCATAAATAACAAAACCAAAATGGTTGAGAGAGAACTCCTGAGATAGCTCCATTAGAGCTAGAGTATAAGCCCAGATTGCCCTTATATTATCACTCGCTGAAGCATCGTAATACCAATCTAGACCATCCACCTCTGGGTGATAAGTAATTGGAGATAGATCTAAGCGGTCAGGCGCAAAGCTTTTAAATCCGTAAAGTATGAGATGTTCTCTAACTAATTCTGAAAATCGGTTTAGCTTTTTGGAATCCATCTCCGATAGCCCCTTTTTAATTTTCTTCTTATCTGCAAGCCTTTTGTTATAAAGTGTTGCCAAATCACCAAATCGTGCCATTAAAAGCCTGAATTCTTTCGCTGTCGATTGCAGTTCACCTATGCGGCTCTTGAGGCTATACCTCTTGGTTATTGCTTCAATAGAAGGGGCTCTACCATCCGAGACTAGATCTTCTCTCAAAATCTGTATTTCATTGCGAATCCTAGAAGCATCTTTTCTTCGCTCTTTCAGGGAGAGGCTCTTGGCTTCTAGCATTCGTTTTTCATTGTTCAGCATTAATATTATTGTTTTCTTTTGCTCTTTTTGAAGTGAAAGGTGGTCTTCAGGTGTCATTGCAATACCATTAGATTGTGTTAATAACGTGCCATCGTATGATTGCGCACAAGTAGGACAAACATCTCTTGATAGATGCTCAGCTGCATTTCCTTTTACTCTTTTTAGAATTAAGACATCGCTTGTTTGTGCAATATCTTCCTGGATGGATATTAGCCTTTGTTCCATCAAAGCAATGTTTTCCTCTGACTCTTCAACAAGTGAGTTGGATAATCGTATAGTAGCTTCCAATTTCAATAATTCGTTTTCTTTTTTCCTTAAGCTTTCTTCTAGAGAATTGATGCTATCTTTGATAATAGGGATTGTTTGTGTTTCAAGCTCATCGAGATTGTGAACCAGTTTTTCTATGTAGTCACTTAAACGCTCTATTTCTCCTGTTCCGTTGTCTATTACAGGAATTGGTGAAGGAGTTGGAGGCCATGAATTAGTCGGAGTTGGCGGAATGTCTTCTGCTATAGCACCCACAGCTTGGCATAGCTTGTTTGTAGATTCTATTTCGTTTGCCCAATCCTGTTTTATTTGGGATATATGAGAATCTATTTCTCTTAATTGTTTTTCGGTTTTCGCAATATCTAGTCCAAGAACAAATTCAAGAGCCCTAGTTTTGGCGTTCTTTATGCCATAGTGGTTTGGCATAGTATTTTGAATATTAGTCCAGCCCGCTTTTTGCTCAATGAAATAAAGGGGGAAAAGACACTCAATATACAAGGGGGTATTCGAACCTTGATATTTTTCGACTTCCGGCAACTCAATTCCAATAAAATCTGCCAACCAAGAGTGGAATCCATGCTTTTGTGTTGCAGAACCACTTTCCCTAACGTGAAAGTCTTGTTTGCTATGAGATGTTATTTTTTCGGCCGTTAAAATCGGGCCATCAAAACATGTAATTTTTTTAAAGTAATTAATATTTTCATCATGTATCTGGCGAACAATAGTACGGATTTCACCAGAGTCATTCTCGATTTCAACAAAAACCCTTGAGCTTAATACTGGCAGAATTCCATTTTCTGTATCAATTTCTTTACGAACTGCAAAGGGAAGATAGCTATTGTGTTTGGCTGTTACTATAGCGTCCATCCCAAGAGCATAAATTATTGAATTTAAAATAGTTGATTTTCCCTGAGAATTTTCTGCTCTAATAACGGTAAGCCCTTTAGTTTTGTAGCGCAGATCTACACCGTAGGTACCTTTCTCGGTATCAACTTCAATTTTATGTGCCCTTATCCTAATGCCCACGGCTACCTACTTTAAAAAGTTTACTTATATGGGCTTCAGAAACCTCTCCTGCCTTTAATGAGCTAAGCATATATTTTTCGCGTATAAAAAGTTCATCATCGGACAGCATTTCACCAGCAATCTGTTGACCTAAATCGGTTAGAGAGAAACTTTCAGAACCCACACGATTGATTAAATTAGTGGATATTAGGTACATCAACGCTCTGATTAAATACGGGTCAAATCGTATAGTGGCAACATAAGGCTTAACTTCTCCCTTTAAAATATTTATGACTATTTGGGCATTGTCATTAGACTTTAAAGACCAATTAAATAAGTGGAGTTTGAAAAGCGAGGATTTCTTTTTTCTGCAGACGGTGTCAAGTATTAACAAAATAATTGCACAACGCCATTCAGTTCTCAAGGTTCCCGCTACAGGCGTAGGCCTTTCAGTATAGACATATTTAGTGTTAGAAATTAGCTTTAGTATATTCAATGTTCAACCTCGGTGAAGTCAAGAGGGCAGTTAATTAGCCATCCAGCTACTACACCACTAGATATTTCTTCACGATTTGCAAGTCCCACATATTCGGATAGTTCTGAGGATAAGGCTTCATTGAATTTCTCAGCTTCCTCGACTATTGCAGAGCCTTCTGGATGAATGCCTGTCATGCTTTTAAATTTCACTTTAGATTCAAAGGTACTTATTAGATGAAGTATTCTTTCATGGATCTCAGGAGACGAGCTGTTTAGCGTATCCATAATGTCTTGATGTTTTATGTATTGAAGTATAATATAAATTGCTAAAGACTGTAAATTTGGCGATATTCCATTAATTTTGTTCAATTTTCGAACCAGTGTGTTCATTTGCTCCGGCTCAGCTTCGATCCATGTGTTGGCATCGTTTTGAGTTATTTCTCTGGTTTCAATGATATTAGGTAACAGTAATTTGCATCTTTCTTCAATTTCTCTATTGAAGAATATATTTGCATCAGGAATAATTATTTTAAAATCAGCATCTACATGCACCAAGTTTTTACTGATAACCTCTTTTTCTTTATTTCTTGCGTGATTGATTAAAAGTCGCGAGTTAAATTCTGGGATAATAAAAAACCACCTTGAAAACTTTGTAGGGGACAGTCTGTTTAAGTCCGGTGCGTTTTCGATAAATTTATTTATATCATTCGACATTTTATCTCGCTGATGTTCGTAAAGCATCTTTGCGTCATAGTTTCCTTCAGGTGCATAGCACTGAAATGCAAAACCATCAAGAGTAAATCCCTCAATGCCCTTGTCGCCCAAATGCCGATCTGGAACCATCTGGTAATTGCCCGAACCGTACTTCATGCCTAATAATTCATGGACAACCTTTTCGAAAGCATTACCATCTCTAATATCTACAATTGAGCTTATACTTCGCTTATTCATTTTTCCCCAATAAGAACCCCTTGTTTCCACTAAACGATACTCAAAGTAGTTGTATATTCGAGTCTGAACTATTGTGATGATTTTACCACTATCTATAATTAATTGGCAATTAATGCAATATGCAAAAATTATGGGTAGAAAATACATGTATGGCAAGGCGTAGTATGGAAAATCATATTTCAACTTCTGGTTCGCTTCTATAACGGGTAGTTATTTCGCCGAAATTGATGGAAAAGAAACGTTATTATGGCATTTCTATTGTCGTTATTTGGATTCAATTAATCTTAATGAAATTAATTAATTATTTTGGAATCAACCTCTTCTCCTTCTTTAAAGAAACAACTTTATTATAAGCTTCTTTGTCAAAGACATTTCTGGTTCTGCCGGCGGAGATCTGGCCGTAGTGCTCCAGTAGGACTTTGGGGGAGTTACCCAGGGCTTCGGCTATAGTTTCCACGTCGATTCCTCTTCTAAGCGCGGAGTCGGTGAGGGATTTTCTGGTCCCTTCAACTAACGTATGGTCGAATTTTGCTGAATCGGCGGCCATGCGCCAAGCTTTATCAAGAGCAAATAGGGTGAAAGGGGAGCCGGTTTCAGGATTTACGAAAAGATAGTCATTCCCGATCCTGTTCTGCGTAAGTTTCCTCAACTCCGGCGCATAGCTGTCGCTGATATACATGGCCCGAATCTTGTTAGTTTTGTTCTTCTCCTTCAAGACTCCATCGCTTATAGCGCGTTTCACATAAACCGTCCTGTTCTCCCAGCTCACATCTTCCAACTGAATAGCCAGCGCTTCGCTAGGACGGCAACCATACACCATCAGGAATCTTACGATAGGGCGGAACTTTTTATCCAGTTTCTTAAATAACTTCTCCTGCTGTTCAGCTGTCAGGTATTTGATAAGCCTTTTTTCCTGCTCCCCAATATCGGGTAGTGCTGGAGCACTATCGATCAACTCGGCCTTTTTCACTGCCCAGTTGAAAAAGCCGGACATGGTTGCCCTGTACTTTCTCTTGGTGGAGTATGACAATTCAGCCGGGAGATGATCGTCGAACATCTTCTGAAGCTCGTACCCCTTGAATTCCCTGATGTCGGTAACCCCTACGGATTCTGAAAATTCGATCAGCTTCTTTAGGTGGAGGTCGAGGTCTTTATAGTGTTTTGTCGTCAGTCGTTGCTTTTGTTTATCCTTTTGCCTTGCACCAAGGTAGTTATGAACGGCATTTGAAATTGTGTATTTACTCTCTTTCACAGGTCGCCACCTTTCGGGGTCGTGTTTTTTACCGGCTATTTCCAGCGCGATTTTCGATGCAAGAGCATCGGTCATTAACCGGTCTAATAGTGGTTGCCCATGCTCGTCTGTGGAGATGGCGTACTGCTTTCCTTTGTAACGCCAGGATATGCGGAACCTCTCGCGGCCAAACCGGTCTTTTTTCCATGAAAAAACACCTACACCCATACGGGCATAATAGGGCTTTTCATTTCCTTTCGTCCAGTCCCTATTTGAAATATCCATTCTAAACATGGGTTCATTTTCATACACACAGGTGGTGTACTTATGGGGGAAAACAGGGAAAAATTGGGGAAAAGGTTATTAAAGTTAGATATTTAGCTCAAATATCCCTTGTCGGGGAGACCGAACAAGGCTTTCCCATGTATCTTTGTCGCCTTTAAAAAGATCTTGTGGTCGGGTGTTGTCGGAAACTCCAACCCTTTCCATTAGGTAATCTTTGCCGACACCGGGTGATCCATTTTTGCATGCGTTATACAGCTCTTCTATGAAGATTCTTTGAGATTGGCTAAGGTAGAATGTTTTGCCATCTTTGGTAACTGAAGAAAAATCCGGGCTGTGACTGAAATTTTTCGGTAATACGTCGGTTTTTGTTTCGGGCTTTATGTTCAATACTGTTTCTCTGTAATCGATGAACAATTTTTTGATAAGACCGTATGCAAGCAAAAGTAGAGAAACAAGGAGAATATACCCTACCAGAGTAAAGTCAAAATTCATTGGATGTAAAATCTCCCCTAGCTATATCGGAAATGGTAGTGCTGGTCTCGCAATTTCATCACTTATCTGCATAATTTTATAATTGTTTTGTTAAAAATCAATAAGTTTTGAGTTCGATATTCTTAAATCTTCCCCCTTGAATTGTCGGAAAGCAGAAAAGAGATTGGTTGCAGTAGTTATCCATCAGCGTCAGTACTCTATCGCCATATCTTGGCTTCCGGTTCCATGTGCCATTGATAATATTGTCATTTCTTCAGGTTTCTTTATAATATTCAGTATATGTCATAGAACTATAAAAAGAACCTAGAATATGAAACAGAATATATACTGTAGATACACTTTGACCGCAATCCTACCTGCCGTAATATTTATTTCGGCGTGCGGTCCAACTCCTTCTGGAACTCCCTCAAATAATACTATAACAAGTACTGATACTTACACAGATACAAATTCACAGACAGATTCAAACACTGCGACAAACACTGATTCAGGAACTTCTACAGATACAGGAACAAACACTGTTACTCCAACCGAAACTCAGACTAACACCTCGACAGGAACAGGTTCTTCTACTTCAACGAGCACGAATACAGATACTTTGACAAATACTGGAACAGGAACTCAAACTAATACTTCGACAGGAACAAATACAAATACTGGTACAACAGTAGCATTGGAAATTACCTCAACACCTGTTGCTTCAATGCTTGAGAACAGCGCTTTCACATACTGTCCGACAATAACAGGTGACAACGGAGCAGTGCTTTCAGCAACACTAACAACAGCACCTACTTTTCTTTCTCTTGACGCAAATAATTGTGTTTCAGGAATTCCTGGCGACGCTGATTCAGGAGCAACACATACAATAACTTATAGACTTGACGCAAGCGACGGAAGATGGACAGAGCAAACAGCAAATTTAGAAGTCATAAACACAGAAGATGTTCAAGGAAATGTTTCTGATTTATTTTCAGCAACCTCGCTTGAAAATGTGGTGGTGAATTTAAAAACTGCTGATGGAACAACAACTCTGCACACAGCAACATCTGATGCTTCAGGAAATTACACTTTCATTGGTTTGACAGATAAAAGTTATTTAGTGGAAATTACTGATGGAGATGTAAGTTATTTCACACATATTGCAGGATTATTAGAATCAAATAAGACTAAAAATGTAGAAGGTAAATTGACAAACATTAATTTCAAGATTGTTCCAAAAACTTTTGAAATGGATTTTTTTAACGAGACTTGTAGAAATTATGTCGGGAATACTATTATTGGTGCTGGAAATGGAGTAACACAAAGAATCCCAGACGATAAATTAGATACTTGGAAAGTTTATATTGACACAAATAATGCTTTTGGTTCTGGAGCTTCTGTAACACAGACAATGATTGACTATGTTGTCAACATTATAGAGAACGATTGGCCAATTCTTACAGACGGCAAACTAAACCTTACTATTGCAAACGGAGGAATAGAACAAGGAACAATTCCTCCTGCTTATGGGACAAATGAATATAATGTTCATGTTTGGAATGATAGTGGGGCTGGAAGTGGAGGACATTATGAATATATGGTTGGAAATAGTGTCAATTCTAGTTATAGTAGGGCAAATACTTCGGCAGGAATTGAAACATTGAAACAAGAATTAGTGCAAATTTTAGGAGTTAGGTGGGATTCAAATTTATATGCTAGTGCATTTAATGATCCTCTTACTCAAACAGATTATAATCAGTTAGATAAAAATGTTGTAAAATTATTATATAACAGACCAATAGGAAACACAACTCCAGATAATAACCCTTCTGATTATATAATTAATCCCTAATACGTTTTTACGTTTTCCCAGAATCCAGTGGACATTCCTATAGTTACTTTTGCGCAATATTGAGTATTGGTAGAATTTGATTTAAATAAATTTACTCCAAGAATCTGATTTATTGGATCCCAGAATCTAGCAACCCCCTTAAATAATGGATTACATATACTTGCTCCCTCTCCACAGGATTGAGTGTCACTAATCCATTTTTTAGGATAAACACAACATCCTCCCCCTTCAGTGTTATTTTTTGTCCAAGGAGGTGTCCAAGTACAGTCTGCACCAGTGTGACCTAAACAAGTATGGTTTGTAGTGAACCGTTAGCATGCGTTATATTCACAGCATATTTTGGTAGAAAAACTCGATATTAAAGGGCGCCTAGGTGGGCATTAGTGCTACCGGATAAAGTTACTACATGTTGTCGGAGAAAAGAGGCCTATAATCTTGTTTTCGTATATTCCGTCGTTATTTTCGTCAATACAACTACTGCTACCTAGGCTAAAGTCGCAACACAATATATTTGAATATACAGACTCGCTAGCGAGCTCTCCGTGGGCATTATCAATACCTGATAAATGCATTATTGATACTTCGTTTATAGAACATGCATCTTTTACAGAACAGGAATACGCATTTATTAAAATCAGATTTACCAGCACAGAAGCAACTATTAACGAGCATATGAATAACCCTTATTTTTCATGAAATATTCAACAAATAATTATTTATAAATATTTCTGATTGTCTGGGCAACTCATTCTTGTACTTTGTTTTAATAGCAATATGTTATTGAAGCCGTATTAGAAAAATGGATATTCTAGATTATTACAATCACGATATCGCGAAAGGGCCTGATATTCAATTAGCAAAGAATTGCGACCTCGAAGATATCATTTCTAATATAAAACCTCGGAAAAAGGATACGCTCGAATTGATATTTACTGATAAATGCAAGATGCTGAAGGCAAATGTAAAGGCATTGCTGGAAGAAATAAACAACAGAGCTAGGCTAAATATCCGATTACTAGATACAATTGACAACGATATTTTCAGGTAAGAAAACAATCTTGAACATTTTATTGGACTTAAAGTTCCTTACTCTCTTGACTCTTTCAAAGAAATACAGAAACAAAAAACCCGTCTCGAAAACAACATCATTAACCTTGTACAAGAAAAGCGAAAAGAGCATCTGGAGTGCTGGCGTGATTTGATGTTTCTGAAAAAGTATCTGTATTCTGCTTTAAAGGATTACTGGGACTTGAATAACCGGAGAAAAACATTGAGAAAAAATAGCAGCTATGCTATTTCCTAGCTTAAGTATTAAGAAAGTATATATGCCTAACATACTATTTACAATTATGAGAATTATTTTTCCCTTTGCGCAGAACTAATTGTTGAACCATCATTTGTAGGGATAATAAATGCTAACCACTCATTTATATTTGGAGTATACCTCAATACATGCAATGCGCAATAGATATTGCTATCGATATAAAAACCATCCTTAATTTTATGCTGAGATAACCTTTGATTAATTTTCTCAATATATTTATTTGTCGATATAAGCATTTCTTTGCTTTTATACAGTTCTGTTGTTTGGTTTTTACCATCGTTTGCGATTTTTAAAATGTTAATCGGAGTGACTTCAGTTATCCTGATCAAAAATGCCTCTCTTGATACTTCATACCTAGTTGTCAGCTTGAATATTTCATTCAGGAATCCTTTAACACTAATTTTTAAAACATCTTCCCTAAACCAATCTCTTGGCATAAGCAATTCGGAAGCAAAACTATTACACCACCTTTCTTCATTATCATTCCTGGTGCTGTGATAGCTTGTTGATGCCCCAAAACCATATCCCTTTAGTACCCAATGCCCTATTTCATGAGCCAAAGAATATCGCTGTCTTTCTTTTTTACTATCTTTTTTTAAATATATCTGACTTCCTATATTTCCTAAGTCCAGAAAATAAGCATCTCCATCCAAATCTTCAAATTCTACTCTCAATTCTTCCCACAACTTTACTACATGCCTGAGAACTACAGGGGGTTGACTTGAATTGGATTCCTCCAATAACTTTTTTACCTCTTGTACTATATTTGGAAAATGCATAGAACTATCACTTTTCAAGAGAGTCAACAACTCGTAGCAATACCCTTCTCATAAGCTTCTTCCTATCTTCGTTTGTAATAGTTGAATATCTAGCTGCTTGGCGCCCTTCTAACCATTCGTTTAGAAAACTAACAACCCTGCTTCCCATATCTGGTTCTATCAATTCTGCCACAGTTGTTTTTAAAATAACAGCTATCTGTCTAAGTTGAATAAGACTTGGATTAGAAATATTGTCCGCACTTTCTTCCATTTTCTTTAACACGTCTTCTGAAACTTGCCTTACATTTGATGCAATGTCACTACGTGAAAGACCAAGTTGCTCTCTAAGAGTCCTAATTCTTTGACCTATAATATTCGTATTGAAATCAGAATATGCCATTTTCCTTTCTTCAATTATTGGTTTGATTGCGTCTAAGCAGTTATCAAATCTTTCGTTAAGATCTTCAGGTTCACTATATTGTAAATGCACTTTAAAACTAGGTATCCCTGTAACCATCCGACTAACTCGCTTATCATTTTTTGAAATAATAATAATAGGGAGTAAGGCATTATATGCAAAGTCCAATTCTTGCCCTGCTCCTGTGCTCGGGTAATGGCTTAAAAATATAAGCAAATCAGAACCTAAAACGCGTTCTCTATCAGTCCTAAATACATCAACATCATTCACATCTGGATTATGAACAGGATCGGTATGTTTTCTCGGCTCATATAATGATATTCCATGCTTCTGGCAAATTTCAGAAATGCTATCAGAAAGTTGAAAAACTAGGTTGCGCTGGCTATCATCTAACCCAGTAAGAGCGCATGCTAAATATGCATTAAGATGTAGAGGCGTGTCAGAAGGCCTAAACAAAAATAATTGAGTATCTGTGTCTATTCTATCGTGAAGCTCTACTTGCTGCATAGATGACTCTTCTTCATAAACTTCCCCTATGTCTTTTATAAAATCCTCTTTTGATGATTCTCTGATTTTTTTACTAATAATTTGCTTAGCTTTTTTGGGGTTAATCATTATTAAACTCCTTTTCAATGTTTTCAGTCCAGACTTCTTCTATTACGGAGACATCTCTTACTGCTATCTGTACATGAGACTTATCGAACAATGCTGAATTAGGGTAAATAGCATCGCCTTCAGCGAAGACACCTCTTATGGATTTTACTACTACACCTGTATCCTGCAAAGAATTAATCGCATAATTGAGCACAGCTCTATCTAGGCGATGTGCCCCATTAGATTGAACTGGAATTGGAACCTTCTCAGTTTTAAATTTTTCAATTAATTCATTATAAATATCGGCCAAAAAATGTGACCATGACACGTCTATTAAATCCATACAACCAGTTAAATTAATTTTCGCGCCAATTACAGCAGATTGGCTCCCATACTGTGAATTTCCCCAGAACTTGGCTCTAACAGGTGCATCTTGAAAAAAATATACACCATCACCTAGCCAGTCATATTGATTCTGACTTACCTTAAATCCATTTTCAATGATTCCACCAACAAGGTTGTTCTGGGTTCCATGATAAGCCAAAACCACCTGCCCAGCCTTATTTCTAGCTATCATTTATCCACCTATTTTTCTATTTAATTACAGTCGGGCAACATCACTGGTAATTATCCTAATAATGAATTAAGCATATTATTATACCCCTTCGGTAATTGTGTCAAGTAAAGTCACTATCATCCAAAAAATTAAAAGATTGTTCTACAGTGCACAAATATATAAAAAGAGAGAAGTCCTAGTATCTATATGCCTACTAACTATCTCGCTATTGCTTTTGGAAGAGGAAAATTGAGAGAAAGACTCCTTGGTGTCTTTGTAACATACGAGTATGGGGAAGAAACTGTAACACGAAAGATTGAAGAAAGAGCAAGTAAAGGTAAGATTGATATTCTTTACAAGGGCCCAAATAAACAAGATGCCAGAAGATCAGTTGCCAAGTTTAAATCCGTAAAAGAATTAGTTGATCTCTTGTAAACATTTCTCCAATCCTTATACATCCCATAAAAATCAAAGCATTATCTAGCTTCTATAAAAACCGTTAAAGAAATTGAAGATACTTGCAAGAAACTTAAGCCGATTATTGGAAGTAGAGCTGAAATGCTTTGGCACCTTTACCTAGCTGAGGATTAAATTGGGAGAAAGGATATTGCCTTAGATATAGAAATAATAGCTGAAAAGTACCTTAAAGAGGAGCCACTTGAAAGGCAGAAAATACTTCTTGAGGATATATTTCAAAATCCTATTTTGGCTGTGACTGAAAGGTACAAGGGACTTAACTTAAATTTCAAATACGGGAACAAGTATAAAAATCTCCTGATTTCCCAAGGACTCATTAGGCCAAAAAAGATAAACACAAAAATAGGCTGGATTACGCTTTTTGAATTGACCTCAAAAGGGAAAATTGTATTGAGAGATATTGGGCATATGGTTAATGATTCATCAGAAGGTATAGTCCATAAATACTGGAAATATATTATCGCTGAGAATTACAGGAAAAAGGGATTTGATGTGTCAGTTAAAGAATATATTAACGGCAGACCGGATATTTTTGCTGCAGAAAATGGGAAACGTATTGCTATTGAAATTGAAACTGGTAAATCCGATGCTATCGGTAATATCCAAAGAGCCTTGAAAGCTGGTTTCGATGAAGTAATATGCATCGCCACTAATCATAAAGCCGAAGAGAAAATCAGGAAAGAGTTGGATAGTATCCCTGTGGATCGTAGAAAGATAATGTTATGTAATACATTTAATATATGCACTTAACGAAACAAGTTTTATGCAATCGTTTGAATTCCCATACGGATAAATATAGACTATATTTTAAAACCGGGGGAACATGGATACAAGAGATTTATTAACCTATCCAGAGAAATTGAGTTGGGTAAAAGCTACCTCCACGACATTTCTATTTTTCCTTGCCATATTTTCTTTTTTAGGCGCTTCCTGCGGATTGTCTTCTGCAAGCGACACTCCTACTCCCGCAAGCACAGATACACAAACAAATACTAATTCAGGAACTTCTACAGATACAGGAACAAACACTGTTACTCCAACCGAAACTCAGACTAACACCTCGACAGGAACAGGTTCTTCTACTTCAACGAGCACGAATACAGGCACTTCGACAAATACTGGAACAGAAACAGTTACAAATACTTCGACAGGAACAACTACTGATACAGGAACTTCTACATTACCTGATTTATTAATTACCTCAACACCTGTTGCTTCAATGCTTGAGAACAGCGCTTTCACATACTGTCCGACAATAACAGGTGACAATGGAGCAGTGCTTTCAGCAACACTAACAACAGCACCAACATTTCTTTCTCTTGACGCAAATAATTGTGTTTCAGGAATTCCTGGTGACGCTGATTCAGGAGCAACACATCCAATAACTTATAGACTTGACGCAAGCGACGGAAGATGGACAGAGCAAACAGCAAATTTAGAAGTTATAAACACAGAAGATGTTCAAGGGAATGTTCAAGGATTTGACAACTCAACAGCACTGGAAAATATAGCAGTTGAATTATACAATGCAAACAATACTCTAATACACTCAGCAACATCAGATGTAAATGGAAACTGGAGCTTCGCGAATTTACCTGACGGAGATTACACAGCAATATTAAGAGACTTAAAAACAACACCAACACACGATACTTATAAACCAGGAATTTTAAGAGTTGGAAAAGCAAAAGCAACAGCAGGAACAATAACTATCGACGATAAAATGCTTCCAATTGCAGACAGACAATTCATTAATGATGTAATCAGATACAACGGAGAAATTAGAAAATGGACACAAAAACCAGTTTGGGATATTTACACAACAGAATATAAAACAGGAACTCCTGTTTCACAAACACTTGTCGATGGAGTAGCAAATGCAATTAAAACAGAAATGTCACAATTTGCAAACACAACTTATGATTTTACAGATGCAGATATTCATGTTTATGATCAATCTCCTGCAGGAGCTAGACAAAATGGACATATTACAATTTACTGGGACGATAATTATTTAGGAGGGGCTAATAGTTCTGATTTTATTGGCAATGATATCATATCTGCTTATTCTAGTTTTAATACTTCTTCAGGGGTTCTTGAAAAAAATATTTGGCTTCAAGAATTAGGAGAAAATTTAATTGGAGGAGGAGAAACAAATGATTCAGCTTATAGTGATAGTATTTTTTATGATTGTTTATGTGGGTTACAACCAATAAGTAATTTTTTATCTCCAAAAGACCTAATGCTTTCAGATATTGTTTATGGGCCTTATTCAAGATCATCAGGAAATTATGATGCAGGAATACCGGATAATCACGATGTAAATCCAATAAATTACATTTGGAATAAATAAATTCCAATTCAACTCATACTTGCTCATTTTTTTAACCATCTTTTCTGACTCCTTTGAAAATTTTAGAAAACTCGCATGAAAAGGTGTCATGTCTATCGAGGTAATGGAAATTTCGACAAATATTATAAATATAAAACCTTCTAAAAATACACCTGACAAGAGTATACACGGGCGAAATATATAGCCAAAAAGGCGCAAAATTCACGTTCTGGAAGGTTTTTTATGTTTTTCTGGGTTCCGGTGTCTCTTTTAGCTTGAAACGCTTTAAAGGGCTTATTTTTGGGTTTTCATTTCTGCCTGGAGGTAGTGAAATTTTATCAGTCAGAAATGAAAACTTGTCAGAACCGGCATAACCATTCACGACATCGCTAAAAATGTCGTTTCACCAACCGACTATCGGGATCATGATGGTATCCTGCCAGGGATCAATCTGTCTTCTCGCCCGAAAAATCCGAGCTAAATTGAGACGGCCACCTAAAGTGGCCTTTAGCAAACCTTTCAATGCGCCATCGCTCGGTTCAGATGGCACATTGAACGTCTCAATGCCGGGAAACAGGGTAAGTCCACTACATATCGCCATTCCCGATATTCTCGCCGCCGGTTTGCCCGCTAAAAGATCGTCACTCCGGCTGAATGTGAAAGGTCTATTCCTACTTCTGCAAAAAAAACTGAGAAGAGGGGAGTTGAGCCGCCCTTCGGGTTGGGTCGTACAGGAAATACGACTCCAACTCCAGACAAGCTGGAGCGGCCGCCCTGCATTCATAGTTTATAGCAATTTCATCCGCATATTTCTTTCGTATGCGACTCTCTAATTTGACAAATCAGTTGTCGGGAATACAGATAAATCAGGCAGGAATTAAAAGGCTAAAACGGGGTAAAAAGTAGCTTTTGTAAGAGAAAATGCTTCTTACAAAAACTACCAACGAATTAAACTATATTATATGCTCTTACGATAAAGCTGTATTTTTAGGGGTAAGCATGGAAAAAGATGTAAGAAGACAAACCCTGTCGGATCGGGTTCTCCGACATATGGAAAAGAATGGGTATTTCAATGATTATGGGATTCCCAAAGAGAGTGTAATTTCTCTCATCGAAAAAGTTCTCAAGGATCATACTTTGCTTAGATGGGGACTTTCAAAAATACCCAAGAACAAAAGGCAATTGCTGGTATTACCGGAAGAGATGAACAATATTGAAATGTATTTCTTCAGCCGATATTTAAATGCGAAAGGATCGCTTTCAGTGGACGCTGTAATTGCCGAAGCTGAAGGCTTATACGGCGTTCATGGCAACAAAAGTCTGAGGGCTCTTGCGATAAAGATGAGGAACCGAGCTCATGTAGCCAAAACCCGAATTCTGAAAAAGGAGGCCAGCAAAAATAATTAAACATGACCAACATACATACCTAGTGTACAAATCGGCCTGATGCATAAAAATATATTTGAGAAAAATGTGTCCTGTTCATAAATTTCACAAAAATATCTCTGGCCACTCAGTGGCGCCATTTGGCGCCATTTGGCGCCATTTGGCGCCAAAATGCGGGTTGAAAAGCAATTTCTTTATGAATTTCTGGCGCCATTTGGCGCCATTTGGCACCTTTTGGCGCCAGTTGGCGCCAGAAAAAAAGAGGGACCGGAATGACAATTTTTGTCATTCCAGCTTGAGTGGGAGTAGAGGCATGCAAAATTTACATCCGTTTTTTTTGTGTTCATTACATGCCGTATGCAACAGGTTTTTCCATAATAAATTGTCAATTTAGAAATTTAGTTTTTGCAATTTATTCAAAGATGCGGAAGTTGTGAATTCCCCTTTTAATAAATGTTTTATGCATGGCGGTTATGGAGGAGCCTTTAAGCGCCCTATATAAGTTAATTAACCGGTGAGCCTATAACAAACGGTCTGTATGGAGGATAAGCAGGCAGTCCAAAGGATGAAAACGTCCACTGTTTCAAAAAGTAAACGAGTAAATGAAAATGCCAAGTTTATTGGCATTATCATGAATACTATCAATTCAAGTATAGTGTATATAGCATCTACCTGTATTTATACAGATGAAGGGAGAGGAATGGCAAAGAAGAGCGCAAAAAAATCCGCCAAAATTATAAATACCCGCAGAAGGCCAAAAATGCACAGATACCAGGTCTATATGCCTATGTTTTATTGGAATGCTATTGTGAAGGTCGCTGATGAAAGGGAAGTTACGCTTTCTGAGATATATCGAAACATCATGGAAGTAGGCTACGAAAAGTTAGAACTCAAAGTTACTGAAAGGGAAGTGGGAAGTCCCGATATAAAATTTCACCGGTTTCAGGTTTATATTACGGAAAAATTATTTGGAGAAATCCAGGATTTGTCCTTGAAAAGCAAATTGAGACCAAGACAAACGACTGCCGAGGTTTTCAGGCAAATTATGGAAACCGGCTTTAAAGAGCTAGGCATAAAATTGAAACAGAAGTAACAGTTGTATGGCAATTTTGCCTTTTACTAGTATTTTTTCTTATCCAAGTTATTTTTCTAGAAAACACCCGGCATTTTCACTGTGGACTGATCACCGTTATCAGTAGTAATCTAGAGCGATTCATCTCCAAAGAATCGTTAACTCGCAATTTTTAGATTGGACGTATTTATGTGGCGCTCCAAAAGCTGTTCGAATGATTTTACTTTGTGAATAATTTCATGGGGAATTGTAACAAACGGATCTCCGCTACCAATATTTTGGGAGTGGTGAGTTGGTTTATGGATATTTATGATTTTTGCAAGTGGGAAAAATCGAGCGGCGAGATTTCTGAAAAATTTTTCCATATGTTGGTATCTGGATGGGATGAAAATTTTATCAACCATATTAGGAGCATCTTCAGCATAAAATCCATGTTTAATGTTGGAAAAATTATCGTTTCTGTATACATACATGCACTTCACCTTAAAATCATGGTAAACACTGATGTGGTGAGCGAGAGGTAAAAGCTCTATTGTGCAGTCTCGATATATCTTGCTAGCGTGAGTTTTAGCTTCAAGCATGAATGTATCGCCGTTTTTATTTACGCATATTCTGTCCGCCCTGGTTCTTATCAATAACGCAGTGGGAGAATCCAGCTTGCGTAGCCTTTCCTTGAGATTAGATGACAAGTTTTTGTGGTATGTCAGATCTTCAACGTCGTAACCAGCTTGGTTCAAGTGGATTTTAACCTCCATTTCAAGGCGGTGGTGAGGTTCATATAAAATACTCATTTTCAATATCCGAAATGCCCTGCAAAGCGAAAAAATGCACTCATGCAGGGCAAAATACACTGGAGAAAGACATCTGTCAAGTTAAAACTTCATATCAAATGAAAATATTCAAGATAAAGTGTCTTAATACCCAAATATATGTACAATAAGCCAATGATTAAGTGTCATCTCTCACGCCTAATGGGTGAAAAAAAGGTAAAAATAGCTGATTTAGCAAGGGAATTGGACATTCACAGAAATACTCTCACACTGCTTTACTACGAGAAGGCAAAACGCATAGATTTGGATGTTCTTGAAAAGCTCTCTACCTATTTTGGCTGTCAGGTAGGCGATATTTTAGAAAAAATCGATTAGCTAATATTTACTCTCTGAAAAAGTTACTCAAAGTTTCTATGCGGCACTTTATAAATGGTAAACATTTCCATATAGTTGGCTTTAATTCACCTGTATAATATCACCTGCTGTTGAATATATACCAGTTAGGGGCTTGGAGAGCGCATCTCTCCATAGGGGTAGTTATCATAAATAAATATGAGTAATCGTAGAACCGAAACACAAACAAGGCAAGAGATAATAGACAAGCGTCTATTAAAGGCGGGATGGAATGTGGCAGAACCATCTCACGTCTCGTCTGAGCTTGATATTTGGGTCGGTCTACCTGAAGGCGTTCCTGAACCACAGCATGAGCATCAAGGCCATCAGTATGCCGATTATGCCTTGCTTGGAAAAGATGGATATCCTTTAGCAGTTGTGGAGGCCAAGAAGACCTCAAAAGATGCCCGCATTGGACAGGAGCAAGCGAGACAGTATGCGGAAAATATCGCAAAAAATTCTGGTAAAGATATGCCATTTGTTTTCTATACAAACGGGAACGATATCTATTTTTGGGATACTGCTAAATATCCACCACGAAAAATTTATGGTTTTCCGAGTAGGCAAGACCTTGATAGACTTCAATTCCTCCAAAAGTCGGAAAGACCACTTTCGCAGGAACTGATTAACCGAGACATTTCAGGTCGACCCTATCAAATAGAGGCTATTCGTTCAATATTAGAGGGAATCGAAAAATCAAAACGAAAGTTTCTTATCGTTATGGCAACAGGTACGGGCAAAACACGAACCTGCATCTCAATGATTGATGTGCTTATGCGTTCCAATCGTGTTCAAAGAGTCCTTTTCCTTGTTGACCGTATTGCGCTGCGCAATCAGGCGTTGGATGCTTTCAAAGAATTTCTACCAAATGCTCCCGTATGGCCAAAGGCTGGAGAAACTGATCTGGCTACCGATAGGCGAGTCTATGCGACAACATACCCCACAATGCTTAACATTATCGAGGATGTAAATTGCCCGATCACGCCGCATTTTTTCGATTTGATTGTGGCTGATGAAAGTCACCGCTCTATTTACAACGTTTACAAAAACATCTTCGAATATTTTGACGCAATCAGAGTGGGATTGACCGCGACGCCAACAGATGTTGTGGAACATAATACGTTTAACCTTTTTGATTGTGAGGATGGTGACCCAGATTATGCCTATTCATACGAAGAGGCTATAAATAACGATCCACCATTTCTATCTGATTTTGAAGTAATGCGCATACGCACAAAGTTTCAAAAAGAGGGTATTCACAAAGAAAACATTTCTATAGCGGAGCAGAAAAAGCTCCTTGCTGAGGGAAAAGAACCGAAAGAGATTAATTACGAAGGATCGGATATTGAGAAAAAGGTGACAAATCGAGGGACAAATGCACTCATAGTGCAAGAGTTTATGGATGCATGCATTAAAGATAAGAGTGGTACTTTGCCAGGGAAAACAATTATTTTCGCAATGACAAAGAAACACGCCTACAGACTGGAAGAAATATTTAATGATCTTTACCCGGAGCACAAAGGGAATCTTGCAAAAGTAATCGTTTCTGAGGATTCAAGGGTGCATGGCAAGGGTGGACTTCTTGATCAATTTACAAATAATGATTTCCCACGAATCGCCATAAGCGTGGACATGTTGGATACCGGAATAGATATTAGAGAGATAGTAAATCTCGTTTTTGCTAAACCTGTATTTTCATACACCAAGTTCTGGCAGATGATAGGGCGCGGTACGAGACTTCTGGACCCTATAAAGAAAAAGCCATGGTGCATGGAGAAAGACAAATTCTTGATTATCGACTGCTGGGGAAACTTCGAATATTTCCAAATGAATCCAAAAGGGAAGGAAGATAAACCAACCAAGTCGATTCCTGTCCGCCTTTTCGAGGCCAGGCTTCAAAAACTAGAGATAGTTGAAGAGAACGTATCGCTTTTTCAAATTACTCTAAATAAAATTAAAGAGGATATCGCAAGGCTACCTGAAAATAATGTCGTAATTCTTGATGCTAAAAACAAACTCGATCGGTTGGATGAGACATTTTGGTCTTCTTTAAAAGATAACCACAAGGAATTTCTCCGCAGAGAGATTGCTCCATTAATGCGAACCCGTACTGGCGAAGATTTCAAGGCAATGACTTTTGAACATGATATTCATCAGCTATCGATTGCCAGAATGCAGGAAGATGGGAAGAGCAAGAGGAAGGTGATAACTTTGGAAGACCTAATAATCGAAAAAATATCCGACCTGCCTCTATCAGTAAACACGGTGGCAAGAGAAAAAGATTTAATTGAAGCCGTTCTTCATAGCGGGTATTTGCAAAAAGCTAATGAAGAAGAGCTTGATAGCTTGGTACAGAGAATCGCTCCTCTCATGAAATACAGAGAGGAGGGGATAAAGCCCGATCAGGATTCATTAGATTTGCATGACCTTACGAGAGTAAAAGAATATATTGAATTCGGCGCACATAATGAAAGAGTGACAATTCAGAAATACCGAGAAAAGGTAGAAGCTCTAATTAGAAAGCTTGAAAAGGAGAATGAAATCTTGCAACGAATAAAACTAGGTGAACAGCTTGCTCCAGATGACATAGAGGAGCTGGCTAACACGCTTCTAAAATATGAACCGTACCCTACAGAAAAAAACCTACAAAAGGCATATGATGCTAGGCAGGTTAGCTTTCTTGATCTTATCAGATACATTATGGGCATTGGAGATCTTGTCACCTTCTCAGAGAAAGTCGCAGAAGCGTTTGCAGAGTTTATTGTGAATCACAATACTTTAAATGCGAAACAAATCCAGTTTTTACAAACTTTGCAGACCTTTATTGTTGAAAATGGGAAATTGGAAAAGAAAGACTTGGTGAACGAACCCTTTACCCGTATCCACAGAGAAGGAATAAGAGGTCTATTTACGCAACAACTACAATCTGAAATTCTACAGTTCACAGGGAGTCTATTAGCGCATGCTTAATTCAACACTTAAATCACAAATCGACGGACTCTGGAATAAAATATGGAGTGGCGGGATAAGTAACCCCCTTTCAGCAATTGAACAGATATCATATCTCCTTTTTATGAAGCGAATTGATGAGCTTGACCTAAAGAAACAGCAGGACGCTGAATGGACCGGGGAAAGTTTTAAGTCGTTTTTCTCAGGTAAATTTACTTCACCGGTTGATAAGCAAGCAGTCAAAAAGGAAACACTTCGCTGGAGCCATTTTAAACAGATGGAGGGTGGAGAGATGCTTACACATATTCAAAACAAGGTATTCCCGTTTTTAAAAACATTAGGCTTAAATGAAAGCGCCTTTGCAAAGCATTTGAGTAACGCTGTTTTTATTATCAACAAGCCTTCTCTCTTGGTTGAAGCGGTAAATATTATTGACAATATATTTGAAGAAATATCCCGCCAGCAATCCGATGGACAGGAGTTCCAGGATACCTTGGGAGATTTGTATGAATATCTTCTTTCAGAGATAACCTCAGCTGGAAAATTAGGTCAGTTCAGAACACCCCGCCATATTATCCAGATGATCTGTGAACTGGTAAATCCTAAACTGGGAGACAGTATTTGTGATCCCGCATGCGGCTCAGGTGGTTTTCTGCTTGGTGCGTACCACCATATTCTTACGCAACATACCAGTAGCGCGCATAAAAAGACAGATGAAAATGGTCTTATGCGTGGTCAGATTGGCGACAAACTAACCGATGAACGTCAATGGAAACACCTAAAAGAGAGAACCTTCTACGGGTATGATATGGATGAATCAATGGTGCGTATCGGTCTTATGAATCTGATGATGCACGGAATATCCCATCCAAATATTAATAGGAAGGATACACTTTCAAAAAAATTCAATGAAGATAATATGTATGATGTGATTATGGCCAATCCGCCTTTTAAGGGGAGTATCGACAAAGGGGACATTAACGAAACATTTGCACTTGATACTACAAAAACGGAACTTCTTTTTGTGAATCGTATTATCAACTCACTTCGTATTGGTGGGAGGGCAGGAGTGATTGTTCCTGATGGCGTTCTCTTTGGGTCAAGCAATGCCCACAAAGGTTTGCGTAAAATGCTTCTTAATACTTGTGAACTTCAGGGGGTTATTTCAATGCCAAGCGGGGTGTTTAAGCCTTATGCAGGGGTAAGCACTGCTGTGCTTGTTTTTATTAAAGGTGGAGAGAGCGAAAAGGTCTGGTTTTACGATATGGAGGCTGACGGCTACAGCCTTGACGATAAGAGAAATAAGGTTGAGGCAAATGACTTACCAGATATTGTAAAGAAATGGAATAGCCGAAAGAAGATTGCAGGTAATGACCGCAAAAGTAAATTCTTTTCGGTTGATAAAAAAGAGATCGAAGAGAATGTCTATGATCTTAGCATTAGCCGTTATAAGGAAGTAGTCTACGAAGAAATTGAATATGAAAAACCCGAAGTGATTTTAGGCAGGATTGAAAAGCTGGAAAAAGAGATTACTAAGGGCATTCAAGGATTAAAAGATATTTAGTATGACTACTAACACTGCACTTTTAGGGGATATTTGTAAAGTGATTGCTGGTCAATCACCTCCTTCTAGCACCTATAATAAGCATGGTAACGGCTTGCCCTTTTTTCAAGGTAAAGCGGATTTTGGGGTACACTCACCCAAAGTTCGTACATGGTGTAACACCCCAATTAAAATAGCTGAAAAAGGAGATATCTTAATTTCTGTAAGGGCGCCAGTTGGTCCGACAAACTTCTGTGACCAAAAATCTTGTATAGGGCGAGGATTAAGTGCTATTCGTGTAAGCGACAAGATGGACTTTAATTATCTTAGATATTTTTTAAAAAATCTCGAACCAAGGTTGTCAGGACAAGGAAGAGGTTCTACCTTTAAGGCCATAACGCAGCAGGATTTAAAGGGTATTGCAATCCCTCTCCTCCCACTCAAAGAGCAAAAGCGGATTGTGAAAGAGCTTGATGCAGCAGACCAGCTACGCCAAAAACGAAAACAGGCCATAGCCCTCCTCGACGACTATTTAAAATCCACCTTCCTCGACATGTTCGGCGATCCCATAACTAACCCAAAAGGATGGGAGGTACGAACAATGGAGGATATGATTGAGTTTATGACAAGTGGGTCAAGAGGATGGGCGAAATATTATGCAAATAATGGTGATGTGTTTTTACGCATTCAAAATGTCAAGAATAACAATCTCGACATGAATGATATATGCTATGTAAATCCACCAAACACAGCTGAGGCCAGAAGGACTATAGTTTGCGAGGGAGATGTTCTTTTATCAATAACTGCGGATCTAGGGCGTACTGCTGTTGTGCCTAAAAATATAGGCACTGCCTACATTAACCAACACTTAGCGCTTCTTAGGTTAAAGAACGGCTACATGCCTGATTATATCTCAGAATATATTGCTTCTATTGGAGGGAAAAGCCAATTTGATAAGCTTGATAAGGGGGGAGTAAAAGCAGGCTTGAATTTTAACGATATAAGATCTTTAAAAATACCATTTCCGGATATTCGTCTTCAAAAAGAATATATTTTAAAAAGAAACCAAATTCTTCATTTGAAACAATCCATGCTCGCCCAATTAGATGAGCTCGACACAAACTTCAACGCGCTCATGCAACGAGCTTTTCGCAAATAGAAAACCAATGATAAAGAAAATTTCAACACTCAAAAACTTTGGCAGATTTCATGATTTTGCTTGGAGCAATCCCGACCTAGAATTCAAAGAAGTGAATATGATCTACGGTTATAACGGGAGTGGGAAAACCACCATTTCTATTTTATTTAGCCTGCTTTCAGCAGAGGCAGATGAGGATCAAAGAAATGATATTTTGCAGAAGCATAAAAACGATGTAAATAAAGATATCTCCTTTGAGTTATTAACTACGGCGGGAAAGATTAAAGACTTTTCAAGTCTAAAAAAAATATTTGTATTTAATTCTTATTTTGTTTCCGAGCATGTCTTTGAAGGGCACAAAGCAAAGGTTAAAGATTTTAAAGGGGGTGTCGTTACTAGGGAAAGTCTTCAAGACTCAAAGATAAAGGATTTAAATAACAAGGTAAAAGCCAACACGGAAGAAAAAGTCGAATGTGACAAACAATTAATGCTTTTAGCCGATGAGGCTGCCAAAGTATTCAAGGTACTTTCTAGTACATGGAATAAGAATATTGAAGGAAAAAGATTGCCGACGGGATTAAATTTAAACGATACGAATTCAGTTCCAATAAGTTCATCCCAAACTCCAGAAAAGGAATTGGATGATCAACTAGCAGAACATTTTAGACGTTTTAAAGCTTCAAAAAAAGCCGCTGACTTGCTCACCGATATCGACATCCTGAAAAATAAAGAAATTGCTCAATTAGCTTTCCCCGATGATATTCTTTTGTTGCTTAATCAAAAAGTATCTGAGGAAGCCTATAATAAAATCGAAAACAAATTAGCTCAATTAAAACAAACAGAGCTGGTGAAATGCAGTCACCAAGACTGGTTAGAAGAAGGGCAAAAACTGTTAAAGGGGAATGTTGGAATCCAAAAATGCCCTCTGTGTGATAGTGATTTGCCAAATATTAAGCGAATAATTAAGGATTATTCTGATATTTTTAATGATGAATTCTCTGCGCTCCAGAAGAACCTTCAAAGCAGGATTGAAACACTAGCTGGAATGTTGGAACTAATTATAAATAATAAGGAAATTGCTACATTAACAAGTCGACAAGTAAATAAATATGGATTGGCTAAAATTATCGGAGACGAAGCCCTTGACCTTCTTAATACTTATGATGACAAAATAGCACAAGAGGAAATAAACACATTAAAAGCTGTACTTGAATACAAGTTGTCCAATCTGACTTCTTTAAGCGATGATAAAGATCGATCTAGCATTGATCGTGCGGCCAAAGCTATAACTAGCTTGAACGATGTTTTTGTTAAAGTCAATTTGGCAAAAGATAGAATCATTTCAGAGCTTTCTGATAGCAAGTTTAACGATCAAGAAGCAAAGCAAACATCTAAAGATTTATTCTGGAAAAGGTTTGATGAACAGGGTGGAGAAATAGCCAATGCTTTTTTAGAGAGTAAAGGGAAGCCACCTATGACCGGACTAGAGTTTTTTAAGGCGCTCCAAAAGAAGAGCGACGTATTATCTCGTAAGCATGCCCAGCTTGAGAAGGAGAGGAATGAGGCTTTGGCAAAACTGAAAAAGGAGTCTGAATATGTAAATCACTTTTTGAAACATCTTTCTGTGAATAATTATGAAATAAAAATTAATGAATCACTTGAAGATGAGAATATAGAAATAATTTACAAAACTGGAAAAATAAAAAAAGGCGCAAAGTATTCATTGAGCGATGGGGAAAGAACATCGCTTGCATTTGCTTACTTTCTTAGCAAAATTAAACATGAAGTTATCGAAAATACGTCAGAAAACATGAATGAATACGCCATAGTTATAGATGACCCCATTTCAAGCCTAGACGATAACCGACTATTTTCTACAGCAGTATTGATAAAAAATATGTTTACTTCTGGAAACCAGGGTAGTGGAGCCAAACAACTTTTTGTATTTAGCCATAACCTAATCTTTTTGAAGTTTTTGGGTAATATTCTCAATAAAAAATCAGCCGAAAGAGAAGATTTTTTTATTGGTGATGGGACTCTGATTGGCCTGCCTAAAGTCCTGCAAAATTACCAAACATCCTATTTTTACAAAATTCAGAAGATTATTGATTTCATAAATGGCGATGTTGAATATGAACAGGCAAAGGATTATATCCCTAACTGTATTCGTACAGTTCTTGAAACCTTTTTAGCATTTAAATTATGCATACTGAAGCAAGGTAGTAGTGGAGAAAAATACAAGCCTGCAGGGCTCGATAAGCTAATTAACTCCTTAAGCGGGGTACAGTTAAATAAATTTGAAGACCGTGATGGCATAAAACATAGTAACGTCATTAACTATTTATGGGAAATTAAGAAAAAGGTAGATCCTGATTGCCATGGAACAGCTCAAGATATGACGGACTTTGAATACATTCCTGAGACGGTTTTAAGGGATATCTCCAAACTAGCAATTTCGATTATTGGCTTTTTTGATGGCGTGCACTTAGATAGAATTAAGTCAGTAAATTAGATTTTGTCATATAACTGCACTCCGATAATGTATTAATGTAATTAAGGAGATTAAAGGATGGCTGAAATCGAAGGGAAACCTGCAATGGAAACCAAATTATTATCAGATATAGGTATTGGCGAAATATTTTATTTACAAAAAATGCATATA
>Ga0224496_10000113_pt1 | contig 59320 bp, 58 predicted proteins | sample SF_Jul11_sed_USG_2_FD_168127 | JGI IMG/M metagenome (GOLD analysis project Ga0224496, IMG submission 168127) | Sediment microbial communities from San Francisco Bay, California, United States - SF_Jul11_sed_USGS_8_1 | ecosystem: Environmental > Aquatic > Marine > Sediment | place: USA...
ACTGCGTGTATGAGAAAGTTTATTACCATCTTAAATACGATGATAAAGAACAAAACAGAATGGGCTTTTTAGTTAATTTTAATAGGTGTTGACATCACAGTCGCTTGTTAGGCGATTTTGATTTCAACTTTATAGTCCATTTAGATTATGAGGTAAGGAATATAAGTTTGTTTGTATTCTCCAGCTACCTCTGTCTGGTCTTATACCATAATTACGTAAAATGGCACAAAAAATAACCCATGTTGCTTTTGAAAACATGTAAGCAGATTTGAAATCTAACGAAGTGATTGGGGCTGTTTTTTTATCACCTTCAACCAAATGCATTATTGTATTTCTCATATTATGTAGTTTTTCTGCATAAGAAATAATATTTTTAGGTAAGTTTAGTTCAGTCGCTATCGCTTGAGGCGTACTGGTTTTATTTATAATGCTTTCGCATTTTAAATAATTACCTTTAGTTGATGAATTATTACAAGATAACCTATAGTAATTAGCAACACTTAACAGCCAGACATGAGAAAAAATTGTTGATGCCATTGCTTGTGTGTATTCTTCGCTTTCATATGCATTAAAATGCGTACGTGAAGTTAAGTACTCACCCTTTCCCCACGCTGGATCTTCATTTGTAATGTTTTTTACCCATTTGTGCTGTTGCTTTTTATTGTGGTTTTCCCATGCACCAGTTAGATGACGAAATGATATGTCCGCCATTCTTCGATTGTGGTCATCTTGAGTATCTAATGGCGCATGTATAGATGGTTTATGGAATTGCATTTTTATTTTTCTATTTTCGCCTAACAGTGTATTAGACAGAAAATTGGGTTTTCGGGGATAGGTGGATTTCTGTCTATTCCCTTGACGACTTACTGCCTTGTTAATTTGTGCAATTGTTTTACAGGAAATCATTATTTCTGGCAAGGAATTAACAATTATGTATGGTGCCATAACCCATTTCTGTGTAATTACATTGCAGAATCAGTAGATTACGGTGTGTAAGGGTGCGAGCAGGTAGTATGTGGAATCTGTCGAGCACTTCATCAAGAGCTTCCCGGAGACACGGTTACAGTTGATTTCTAGTGATGATTTGACTAATTGCCTCAAGGGGATAGGCAGAAAGTTGGATTGTCAAACATCCTCAATCCCACTCCAGTAAGTCTTCAACCTTTTTTCGGAAACAGGGAACTGGGTTTTCAATTCCTGGGCAAACAGTGAGACACGATATTCTTCCAGCATCCAGCGGTAATGTTCCAGTTGTGCTGAAACCAGATGCTGCTTTTCCAGCGTGTTGTGGCGTTTTAAATAAGCCTCCCATAAATCGGCGATGTGTAAACGGGGCTGGCGATCACGACTGGCATCACCACGGGCTTTTTCCATGCGTTTGTTAATGGCAGTCAGGTAACGTGGGTAGTGTTTTAACCATTGCTTATCAATGCATGTTAAAAAATGTGCCGGGAATAAATAACTGAGCTGGTTCTGGATGTCGGAAACAATATCGAGCAGTGACAGCGGCGGGTTTTTCAGGGCTTTTTTCAGGTCTTTATATTGATCAAGAATGTTTGTCAGTAGCTGGCACCATTCGGTTGCTGCTTTCATTAGTTCACTTCGACCGGATTCAAGTGCGATTTCGAAATCTGACTGACTGTGGATAGGCTTTTGCATGCAGCACTGTTCGATGACAACATGCAGGATGTCCTGCTTCAGTTCATCGCAGCGACCGAAGTCGGTATATTTGAGGCACAGGGTTTGTATGTGGGGGATGTTGTTTTTCAGATGTTTGATCTGTTGCGGCAGCGCATTGATAAACATCTGCCTCAAGCCTTTTAGTGTCTCTTCATCGGCAAGATGTTTTGAATTAATGAGTTTCAGGCCAACTTTGTTGCCATTGACGACCAGTGCGGGATAGGCTTTTATTTTTACTCCGTGCTGTTCGATTTCAATGATCTGGTCGAGCAGGTCAATCGCCTCTGTGCCAACTTCGTCCTGTTCAATGCTGTGCTTTTTATTTTCGGATGGCTGCGCAGCATTGAGCGGAACAGGACGGGGCTGATCGGTCTGGACGGAGCCATCATGGCTTAATTGTTCTTTTAAAGCGGGCAGGTCACGGCTTTCGCGGATCATTTTTCCATTGCTATCGATCACACGGAAATTCATAAACAGGTGGCTATCAATCAGCTCGGTGCGCCATGCATCGTAGGGGATCTCCACGCCGGTCATTTGCTTGAGTTGTTTGGTCATGGCCGTGGTCAGCGGAGAGTTCGACACTTCCAGCGCTTCCATGCAGGCGTCGGCAAAATTCGGTGCCGGTACAAAGTTGCGGCGGATTGATTTCGGCAGCGAGCGTAGCAGCGCAATCATTTTTTCCCGTAACATGCCGGGCACCAGCCATTCGCAGCGTTGCGCATTGATGGCGTGCAGGGCTGCGACTGGCGTCGTCAGCGTGATGCCGTCACGATGGTGGTTAATGTCGAAGTGATAATCGAGCGGGTAACTGACCTCGTTCATGTCCAGATGATCAGGGAACTGTTCGCTGCAGACGTGGCTGGCGTCCTGTCGCATCAGGTCCTGTTCGCTGAGCAGCAGGTGCTTTAATTGTGCAGGATCATTTTTTCCGCATTGCTTCAGCCAGGTTTCAAGTAAAACACCGTTGTGTATATGTTCGGGAATCCGTTCGTCATAAAACTGAAACAAAATGGCATCATCGACCAGAATGTCCTGCCGCCTCGATTTGGCTTCGAGCTTTTCCAACTGCGCGATTAGCTTGCGGTTATGGTTAAAAAAATCTGCCTTGCAGTCGAAGTCCTGCTGCACCAGTGCCGACTGGATAAATATTTCGCGTGATAGTTTCGGGTCAACCTTGCCGTAATTAACATTTTTTTCCGGATTGATAATCAGGCCGTAAAGGCTGGTCTGCTCTGAGGCGACCACCTGCGCCGGGCGTTTTTCCCAGTGCGGGTTGCTGTAACTGCGTTTTAACAGGTGCGGGGCTTTTTGTTCGATCCACTCCGGTTCTATTTTTGCATTGGTGCGGGCGAACACGCGCGAAGTCTCGACAATTTCTGCCGCCATGAGCCATTTGGGTGCGTTTTTAAATAAGCCGGAGCCCGGAAAGATTTGAAACTTTTTATTGCGCGCGCCCAGGTATTCGTTGTTTTCCTGTTTGAGGCCGAGATTGCCGAGCAGGCCGGTTAACAGGGCGCGGTGGATGGCATCATAATCACCCGTGCTGTTGTTGAAGGAGATGTTCAGTTCCTGCAACATTTTTTTTACCTGTCTGTGGGTGTCGATCCACTCGCGGATGCGCAGCCAGGACAAATAATTCTGCGTACACCATTTGCGCAACTGGTTGTTCGAGAGCGTTTTATTTTGTGCATGGAACTCATCCCACAGGTTGAGATAAAAAATAAAATCGGACTTCACGTCTTTCCAGGGCTGGTGCTTCTGATCAGCCGCCTGCTGTTTGGCCAGGGGGCGTTCTCTCGGGTCCTGCGTCGCCAGTGCGGCGATGATGATCAGTACTTCGTTGAGTGATGATTCTTTTTCGGCCTCAATTAACATGCGCCCCAGCTTCGGATCAATCGGCAGGCGCGCGAGTTTTTTACCGATGCCGGTGAGTTTTCTTTTTGCATCAATGGCGCCGAGTTCGAACAACAGTTTGTAGCCGTCGCTAATTAAACGCTCATCGGGCGCTTCAACAAAAGGGAAGTCATCAACATGGCCGAGCTGCAGGTTTTCCATTTGCAGTATCACGGCGGCCAGATTGGTGCGCTGAATCTCGGGCGGGGTGAATTCAGCACGCGCGTTGAAGTCTTCCTCGTCATAGAGCCGGATACAGATGCCATTGGAGACACGGCCGCATCGTCCCTTGCGCTGGTTGGCCGAAGCCTGTGATATTTTTTCTATCGGCAGTCGCTGAATTTTGCTGCGCCATGAATAACGTGATATGCGCGCCAGTCCGGTGTCGATGACATATTTGATGCCAGGTACGGTGAGCGAGGTTTCGGCCACGTTGGTGGCAAGAATAATTCTGCGCTGGCTGGAGCCCTTGAAGATTTTGTTCTGTTCACTGGCAGAGAGCCGGGCCAGCAGCGGCAGAATTTCGGTATGTTGTAGATGCTGTTTTTTCAGCGCCTCGGTGGTTTCCCGGATATCACGCTCGCCGGAGAGAAATACCAGAATATCACCGCGATCAATTTTGGTGGTTTCCAGCACCGCATCAACAATGCCCTGCTGCATATCTTTGGGATCGTTGTCTTCGTCGTCATCATTCGTTTTATGTAATGGGCGATACCAGACATCGACCGGATAAGTGCGCCCGGAAACATTAATGATTGGTGCATTGTTGAAGTGTTTAGAAAAGCGTTCCGGGTCAATCGTCGCTGAAGTGATGATCACTTTCAGGTCGCGGCGCTTCTCTATCAGCTGCTTGATGTAGCCGAGCAGGAAATCAATATTGAGGCTTCGTTCGTGTGCCTCGTCGATGATGATGGTGTCGTACTGGTTCAGGTACGGATCATGGTGGCACTCGGCGAGCAGGATGCCATCGGTCATCAGCTTGATGTAACTGTGTTCGCTGGTCTGGTCGGAAAAGCGGACTTTGAAGCCGACCTGCTGACCGAGTTCGGTGTTTAATTCTTCGGCAATGCGTGTCGCCACCGAGCGCGCCGCCAGTCGTCGCGGTTGGGTATGGCCAATCAGGCCACGCACACCCAGACCCAGTTGCAGGCAGATTTTGGGCAGCTGTGTGGTTTTGCCCGAGCCGGTTTCACCGCACAGGATGGTGACCTGGTTGGCTTTGATCGCCTCCAGAATTTCATCGCGCTTCTGGCTGATGGGCAGTTCTTCGGGAAAGCTGAGCGCCGGGCTCTGTTGCTGGCGAAGCCTGGCCTGTTCGACTGACCGTTCCAGATCATCGGCGAGTTTTTTTAATGCTTTATCAAAGCCCTGTTTATCGCCATTTTTCTGAAGTTGACGCAGCCGCCGGTAAAAGCCCTGACGGTCTTTCAATATGCAACAATCCAGTTGTTGAAAATAGGTCTGTAGGGCGGGTGTAGTCATGAATGGCGTAAAAGTGTCACAGGCAGCGTATTATGCGGTCGTGGCTGAGAGATGCAAGTGTATAGGTGCGATGATCAGCAATGACAAAGCAGGGTGATTCCGCTATTCTAGCTTCGACCTTTTATATGGTCAGAGTTCACAATAATAAACAGCTGTTTAGCAGCATGATGAGGGAGAAAGGTTATGCAGGATCTATTTGGTCTGATTTTTAATTTCTGGGTAGGCTTCGCGGTTCTGGCGGTGGTCCTGGCCAAAACCTCAATCAAGTTTGTGCCACAGAATCGTGCCTACGTGGTCGAGCGCTTTGGTAAATACAACAAAACCATGGTCGCGGGGCTGAATTTTCTGCTGCCGTTCTTCGATAAAGTTGCTTATGACCGCTCATTGAAAGAGCAGGCCTTTGACGTGCCCAGCCAGTCGGCGATTACCCGGGATAATATTTCCCTGGTGGTCGATGGTGTGCTCTATCTCAAGGTGCTGGATCCCTACAAAGCCTCCTACGGTGTCGATGATTATGTTTATGCCGTGACCCAGCTGGCACAAACCACCATGCGTAGTGAGATTGGCAAGATCGAGCTTGATAAAACCTTCGAGGAACGCGAGGTTTTGAATATTAATATTGTGGCATCGATCAATGAGGCCGCGGGCCCGTGGGGTGTGCAGGTGTTGCGTTATGAAATCAAGGATATCGAGCCGCCGCGTACCGTGCTCGAAGCGATGGAACGCCAGATGAAAGCCGAGCGTGAAAAACGCGCGGTGATTCTGGAATCGGAAGGTGAGCGTCAGTCGGCAATCAACGTCGCTGAGGGTAATAAACAGGCGATCGTGCTGGCGGCCGAGGCGGACAAGGCGCAACAGATTCTGCGCGCCGAAGGTGAGGCGCAGGCGATTATTGCGGTGGCTGATGCCAAAGCCAGGGCGCTGGAAGTGGTCGGTAATATTGCGATTGAAGAGAGAGGCCAGAAAGCCATTCAGCTGGATCTGGCTGGGCAGGCGATTGCTGCAAAAGCCGCCATCGCCAAAGAGTCTTCGGTGGTGCTGCTGAGTGATGAGAAAACCAGTGCAGCAAACATTGTGGCCGAGGCGATGACGATTATTAATTCGCTGAACAGGAATAAACCGGGTGGTGCCGCATGATTGAGTATATTCAGACGCATCAATCCGGCTTCTGGATTGCGCTAGGTTTTTTGCTGCTGGCAACCGAAGTGCTGGTGTTTGGTTTTACCACCATTATCTTTCTGTTCGCGGGTATCGGCGCACTGGTCACTGGACTGTTGATGAGCGTCGGCATCCTGCCCGAAACCTGGATCGCAGGTGTTGCCAGTTTTGGTATATCAACAGGTGTCACCAGCATAGTGTTATGGAAGCCGATGAGAAAAATGCAGGACGATCATACCCCTGCGCAGAGCCATAGCAGCGATCTGATTGGTTATCAATTTGTGCTACAGGAAGACATCAGCCTGATGAGCTCAGGCAGTCACCGCTATTCTGGGGTGGACTGGAAGATCGAGCTGGATCCAAGTGCCGATGCTGATAGCCTGTCTTCAGGTCAGCGTGTCGTCGTGGTTTCGGTCGATGCGGGTATTTTCAGGGTAAAAGCAGCTTAGTTTCGATGGTAGTGTGATCAGGCCTCAAAATCCCTGATGACACCGGTGACCACGCCCAGAACCTGTACTTCTTCATTCTTCAGGCGAATCGGTTCCATCTCCGGATTAGCGGGTTGCAGGCGGATGCCATCCGCTTCGATATAGAATTTTTTCAACGTTACCTGCTCACCATTGATGAGCGCGACCACTGACTGGCCATTTTCGGCCCACTCGCGTTTTTCAACAATGATAATGTCACCATCCTGGATATTGTCATCAATCATTGAGTGGCCAGTGACTTTCAGTGCATAGGTGTTTTTACGCACCATATTAGCAGGGACTTTGATGCGTTCATCCTGCTCAACACGTTCAATGGGCTGGCCAGCAGTGATAGTGCCCAGTAAAGGAATTTCGACCATCTGACTCGATTCACTGTCGATTTCATCCAGAGCATCTATCCAGACAGGGCGTTTATTTTTAGGTATTAATAAACTGAGGTTATTCATTGTTATTATTCTTGTTAATGAGTTAGAAAAAGAATATAGATGATATGACTACTAAAATCACGACTTATATGCATAATTATTTAGCGTGCAGAAGATAACAATGAGGGAATAAAAATGAATGATTTAATGAAGTGTGATGATACGGGTAAATTGATCTTGCGTCTGACGCTAGGCATATTGATGCTATTTCATGGTGTGGCAAAAATTCAAAGCCCCAGCATTGTTGAGTTTTTAGCAGGCAGTTTGTCTACCAACGGATTGCCTTCTTTTTTTTCTTACGGGGTGTATATCGGTGAATTGCTCGCACCTGCATTGATTATACTGGGCATTTTTACTCGATACGGTGCAATGCTTATCATCATTAATATGTTATTCGCCATTCTTCTGATGCACAGTGGTGAGATTTTTGCGTTATCACAGCATGGCGGCTGGAAACTTGAGCTGCAGGGGTTCTATTTATTTATTGCTGCAGCAATCGTATTTTTAGGCAGTGGTCGGTATGCAATAAAGCCTGATTAGTTGTGCTATATAAAAACACCTGTTTCCTTTGCTCATAAGGAAACAGGTGTTTTTATTTTTTATTTAACGGTTTTCCGCCAGCGTTTGTAATCAGTGTCGGTATTGTATAAGTCCTGAAGAGCAATCCCGATCTGATAAGTGCCAGGTTCTTCGGCTGACTTGCACCAGCGTACTTTTCCAGATAAAAAGAATTTATCAGGATCATCTTTAAGCGCTATCGACATGTCGATGGTGCTATCCGGTTCCAGTGCAGTAGTCAGCATGATGCGCAGGCCGGATGAGGAAATATCAATGGTAGAACCTTTCAACCTTTTGCCTAACAGGCCTGGATTCTGAGAACTGAAAACAATGGTCAGGCTTAATGCTTCCTGTTGAAGATGGCGACTCTCGGATCGGCGATTGATATTATCAGACATAGTGTTGACTCTTCCTTTACTGAAACTGTTTTGATATGTTATTAAATATTTAAAAAAGGCGATAATTACCGCAGGATTATTGCACGTATTCTGAGATTAATAAACCGCGCATCTATTTAGCGTGTCCAGAAAATCATGCTAATTTTAAAAATGTTTATAGTTTGTAAGGAGTGATTATGGCATCGACATTACCTGAAATGCATTTAATACCGACTGAGTTACAGTCAATTATAGATCTGGTCAGAACTCATAACCGTGAAATTGCGGCAAAGCTCGATGATTCTTATCATGCGGCCAGTTTTAATGTTACTTTTAATCCGGGACATGTGTGTTTTATCAATAAAGAACTCACACATGAAGAAGCTGCTCAAGTGCAGGAGTGGCTACTGTATGCAGAAACCAAAGGTGATACAGCAGATGAAGTCAGGTATTTTGGTCAGCTGGTCGATGCCTGGCGTCCTATCTCAGGTAAACATTTGTGAGAGTCATTATTGAGCTATTACTGTACAGTAACGACAATACTGTATAGTCAGGGTTGATTTGAATTCGTCTATATACCTTCCTCGATTTCCCGCTTTAATGCATTCGCCATGGCGATACCGCTGGCGTAACGTTTTTCTGGATCTTTCTGTAACGCCTTATTAATGATGCGCGAAGCACTCGCAGGTAAGTCAGCTCGTAAGTCTTTTACGGGTCTATGTTTTTCATTGGCTATTTTATAAGCCAGATTGCCCAGACTATCACCGCTGAATGGAAGTTTGCCGGTTAATAATTGATAAAAACTAATGCCCAGAGAATAGATATCGGCTCGTCCATCAACATGCTTACCGGTAATCTGCTCCGGCGACATATAAGAAGGGCTGCCCAAAAAACTACCAGTTTTTGTTTTAACCGAATCAGTAATGCGCGCAATGCCGAAGTCGGTAATTTTCACACGTTGGTCTTCCGGGTTATACATAATATTGCCGGGTTTGATATCGCGATGAACAATATTTTGTTTGTGCGCGTAATCCAGGGCTGTGGCGACCACCAGAATAATGCGATAAACCTCATTCACGGGCAGTAATTTTTCCGATTGAGTAAAATCAGACAGAGGTACGCCTGCCGCATAGTCCATGGCGATAAAAGCAAAGTCATGCTCTTCGCCGACATCATAAACAGTGACAATATCACTGTGACTCAACCGTCCAGCCGCCTCGGCTTCACGGAAAAAACGTGATTTAACGGTTTTTAATTCTTTGGCTGTAAATTGCGTGTAATCGAGTGTTTTGATGGCAACCTTGCGATTTATTTTTGGGTCTATACCGAGATAGACTACGCCCATAGCGCCACGACCTAATTCTCTTTCAATTTTATAGCGACCAAATTCAGGCATTTCCATTTGTGACATGACTAACGTTTTCTGTGCCTGGACAGGTGATGAAATATGAGAAGGTGTTTCTGATATGCCAATAATGGAGTGAAGACGCTTCTCTATGTCTTTATAATTTTTACGCCGAGTATTTATTTCCGAATAAATTTGTAAAGCTCTATCATATTTTCGTTTGCGTTCAAAACGTAAACCAATTTCATATAAATCTGATAAGACTTCATCGTCAGCGTTACATTTTAACAAACTGGTAATAGCTGTCTCATAATCGCCCTTTTCGTATTGGTAGTGGCCCAGCTGAAACCAGGCGTTATGCTGTTTCTGTAATAGGTTATTTAAAATTTCCTTGCCCGATAAATAAACATAAACAGCCAGCTGACCGATCAGCATTAGCAATAGAATATTGATGGTAGGCCACCATATTCCCTTGAGGATCAACAGTACCGGTTGCGCAGAAACAATGCCCATGATCAGGAAGGCACCTAGAAACAGGCCACTTTGTTTTGAAAACAGGGGTAATAGCCATAACAGGTAAATAGAAACCAGTGCCAGCAGCAGTGGCAGCAACCACCAGCTTTTAGCGGGTGTGTAATATGTTGCGTTGGCCTGTAGGCTGCTGATTGAATCAGCCAGAATCTGAAGCTGATTAATGTCCTGAGCAATTAGTACTATCTTATTTTTAAAATAAACGCCTGGTTTATCAGATGCAGATTCGAGAGAGAGGAGATCTATTTCTGTATGGCGTCCAGTTAGTGAGGAAAAATAGCTAAACACTTTACCCGAAAGATTGGCATGAATTTGCGATGCATCAAGTTCAATCAGACCATTTTCACTCCAGTGTAATTTTTTACTGTTTTGGAATCGACTAAATACGGCAAGACTTAAATCGGGTAGAGTAAAAGCTCTGACTTCGTCATACCAGATTAAAGCCTGTTCATTTGATATGTGTAAATCAAAAGGGTAAACACGATAAGGCAGTTGAGTGTTGGTCAGTCTAAAAGTTTGTGCCTCTGGTAAAAATAATGATGGAATATATTTCCGCCAACCATCTTTATAGAGCAATGTTTCGTTATAGGTAATATTGTTTTGCTGTTGTGGTGAGCTGTTATATTGAGTTAAGAATACATGCTGGTTTTCCAGCATCCACGCAAGCTTGTTTCGTTCACCCTCAGTAGGTTGCCATTTTGTCACTTCATCTTTGTTGTCAGAAGTTGATGAGGGTTTCTTCTTACCAGTATCAGTTCCTTCTTCATCAAGTTGTACATAATCCATTTGTGGGAAATCATCACTGAGCCAGACAATTTCTGCTGCATCTGATTTTTTTAACTTACGTAAAAGGAAGCGAAGTTCACGTATCCCCTGGGGTGTTTGCAGGTGTGCATCGTCCAGTTGTATTGTACGAATGTCGCTTGATTGTGTTTTTGTGGGCAATAAATAACTGGCAAAGCGAAACATCTGCGCATCCAGCCAGCGAATATTGCTATTCTGTGATATCAACAATGTCATCATAAAACAGATGACTATGAATAGAGAAAAATAAAGTCGACGATGCTGATTCAATGGGAAACCTGTGGTGTAATACAGCCTTAAAGCCAGTTAAGTATAGTATAGCTATACATTTTGTCATCAAGATAAAAGCTTGATAAGTTATTTGTTAGTTGCTAATGTGGTATCGGTTGATGTGATATAAAGCATAACCATCTGCCACTAAATAATAAAATTACTTCAAGCTAATATATCAAATGGTAGCCATTAATATCCGGCTACATCTAAAGCTCATAATTAATAAAATAAGTTAATAAGCACATGCTAACGCATGGAGGTTGTTATGTCATTTTCAGAAATTATGTCCATTTGGTGGCCAGCTCAACCCGGTGTATCAATATTGATCTGGTCAATTGTTATGATTTTATTGATGTGGATGGCTCGTACACCTGCACACAGAACTATTAGAAGTTTTAGTCTGGTTATCCGTAATGCCATGCGAATGGCAGCGCACTCAGTCACTGCAATTGAACGCCGCTTGCTTGAACGTAACAGGGAGGTTCTGTTAACTACAGGCCTGCAAGAAACCGAACGATATATTGAGCGTGAATTTCAGCGTGTAGAAGATGTAGTTACCCGTGATTTAAGTGGCTACCCCTCATTGCAACGTGATTTGAAAGAACAGATTATAAAGATTGACGAAGATTATCGTGAGTCGGCAGAAGTCCCGCCAGTACCAAAAAATTATATAGATGCCATTGAAGCTGTAAATAAAATTAATAGCAATGGTGATTCAATGGTGTCCAATATCCTCAAAGCAATTCATGCTACGATGAAACGTAATTGCGAAAAAGAGACAGCTGAGTATCGTCGTTCAAGCAAGCAACGCCATAAACTGCTAAAAGTGATGATGCCCTATTGGCGAAATTTGAGTAAAACTCTGGAGAGTGTTGAAAGAAAAATCGTTGGTCTTGAAGAACGCTCAAAAGTTATTGATGCTCAAATAGAAAAATACGAACAGATAATGGCAAAAACGAGTCTGGCTGAAAGAGTATTGACTTCATCATCAATGACACAGTTTTTCACCTCAGGCCTGGTATTAGTCATTGCGTTATTGGGCGCTTATGTCAATTTTCAGTTAATTGCGCTACCTATGTCAGAAATGGTTGGTGGTGCCAGTCGGTTGGGGCCAATGCGGGCATCGGACGTGGCGGCACTGGTGCTGGTATTTTTTGAGATAGTGCTGGGTCTATTTCTGATGGAGGCTTTTCAGATTACCCGGCTGTTTCCGATTATCAGTGCGCTTAATGACAAGCTACGGAAGAATATGGCGTTGATTGCATTTATATTCCTGTTTATTTTTGCTGGCGTTGAATCATCATTGGCCTACATGCGAGACCTGCTAGCAGCTGATCGCGAAGCATTGACACAATCATTAGCTGGAGTGGCAGTAGTTGCTCCAGAGTTTCGCTGGATTACTACAGTAGGGCAAATGGTTATGGGTTTCATTTTACCTTTTGCATTAATGCTGGTGGCGATCCCTTTAGAATCATTTGTACATTCACTAAGAACAGTTATAGGCATGGTCGGCGTTTTTCTGTTGCAGATGCTTGCTTTCTTTATCAGGCAGCTGGGTAGTCTTTCCAGTAATGTGGGTTACATCCTGCTAAATGTTTATGATCTGATTATTTTTATACCACTGAAAATAGAAGAAATGGTCGGCAATAAAAAATCGAAATCAGTAGTCGATATTAAAGATGCAGTTTCATCGATGACAAGTTAACAGGTGGACGTTATGAAAAACACAATATTAAATAAAATATCGAAACTAATTATTCTAATGGTATTTTCTGTACTGCCTGCCTGCTCTGGTGGTGGATCGCATGCAACCTCAGTTGTGTTGTTGCTGGATACGTCAGGCACTTATACTAACGAGCTGGAAAAAGCTCAGTCAATAATCAATTATATTTTGGGTACACTAAGTAGTGGCGATTCCTTTACTGTGGCTCGCATAGATAGTGGTAGTTTCAGTGAGAAGGATATCGTTGCAAAAATGACTTTTGATGACAGGCCGTCAGCGGCCAATTCACAGAAGCGTACTTTTCAGGCTGCTATTAATAAAATGGTAGCCGAGGTAAAAAGCAGTACTTATACTGATATTAGTGGTGGCATGTTGCAGGCAATAGAGTTTCTCGAAGAATCGGGTGCAGGCAATCGGCATGTATTTGTGTTCTCGGATATGAAAGAAGAAATCCCGGAGGGGCATATACGTGATTTCCCAATTAATTTTGCCGGGGTGACTGTTACTGCATTGAACGTGACCAAACTACGTTCAGATAATGTTGATCCACGTGAATACCTCGATAGATTAGCTGACTGGAAGAGTCGGGTTGAATCGAATGGTGGTGCATGGCGTGTGGTGAATGATCTTGAGCGCATAGAGGGGTTGCTGCAAAACGACTAGGTTTTTCTGAATCGTTTTGTTTGTGGGGTAGCAGAATTTCTAGTGTGTCGATTGAAAGTTTAATTAAGTAGAATTAATGATCTGATTAAGCAAGGCAAGTTAGATGTTGATTGCTCAGCGGAGTGGTTGTGTGGCGGCAATAAAATATTTCGGGAAGTTGACTGTAGCTGTTTTCAAATTGCAGTTGTTCAAGTTTTTTATGTTGCCATTACGAATGGGAGCCAACTTTCTACAACCAGATATTTATGTGGGTTTGCTTATTATTTAACTATTTCGCGCCAGCGTTTGTAGTCAGTTTCTGTATTCATTATTGCATGAAGAACAACGCCTGCCTGATAGGTGTCTTCCGCTTCGATTACACGACACCAGCGTACCTTGCCGGATAAAAAGAATTCACTGGGATCATCCTTAAGTTCTATCGACATATTAATTGTGCTATCTGCGGGTAACGCGCTGCTTAATTTGATTCGTAGGCCTGTAGCGGAAATATCAACGGTAGAGCCATTAAGTTTTTTACCTAGTAGCTCAGGATTACGAGAGGTAGAGATAATAGTCAGGCTTAATACTTCCTGTTGATCACGACGAGTACTAATTCTACGGTTATTCTGATCAGGCATGGAGTTTATTCTTCAGGTAATGAAACAGTTTTTATTGTTATTTACGTTTGTAATATTATTATAAATATAGTGGTATTTATACACGATAGATTAATTTTAACAATATAATTTGTAGGTTAATGTATGCTTTTTTCTGGATGACTCTGAGCTTGATCATGCTACATCTGTAATACGTTGACTGTTTCCCCCCATAATTGACTAATTTGTTTTTGCGCTATATCGGGTGCACCGCTACTCCAGAATTCATCTTTGCCGGGTACTGTATTTGTTGTTAATAAAGACGCATTGTCTAAACGTCTGGCGGCCTCTTTGGCAACTGCAAGATCGGTATTTATTATTTCTACATTGGGGCCTGCTATTTTTTTTATACTCTGTTCTAAATAAGCGTAATGTGTGCAGCCAAGTACAATATTGTCAGCACCCCTGGCCAGGAGAGGAGAGACATATTCTTTAATGAGTTGTTCGGTGATATCGCTGTCCAGGTTCAGCGCTTCAACCTGTTCCATTAAACCGGGGCAGGGCTGAACTTCTATTTTTACATGGGTGGAAAAGCTGTTGGCCAAAGCGTTGAATGAAGTGCTTTTGAGAGTCTGTGTTGTCGCCAGTACACCAATAATGCCGCTTCTGGTTTTAAATGCCGCAGGCTTAACACCGGGTTCAACACCCACAATGGGAATTGAATAATTAGCGCGAAGCTGTTTTATCGACGAAACGGTTGCTGTGTTGCAGGCGATCACCACCGCCTTGGCATTTCGTTCTAACAGGAATTCAATGATTGAGGATGATCTCTGGTAAATATACGACTCTGATTTGTCACCGTAGGGCGCATGAGCAGAATCAGCGATATACAGCAGGTTTTCATTGGGCAGTATTTCCCGGATTCGCCGTGCTATCGATAAGCCGCCGATGCCAGAATCAAAAATTCCAATAGGATTTGCATTAATCATAAATTGCAGTGATGCCATAGAGGCCTAACAGCTTGGTGAAGACTTCGGTCAGAAAAACAGGCCAGGTGACGATTTCTCTGTGCCTTCGCGGTTAGCGCATCTTACACGTTTAATAGTGCATTTTCCTTAACATCATTTTGATTGAATACACCTTTATCCAGTACCCAGCCGGTGACCAGTTTGGCGGGGGTGACATCGAAGGCGGGATTGTAGACAGGGGCATTTTTCGGCGTCCAGTGGCATTCGCCGGAGCTGCCGCTGACGCCTCTGACGCCTCTGACTTCCTGCGCATTTCTCTGTTCGATGGGGATGTCGCGGCCATGACCACAATTGGGGTCGATGGTGGTGACCGGGGCGACGACGTAAAACGGGATCTGGTGATAGCTGGCCAGCACAGCCAGAGCGTAGGTGCCGACTTTGTTGGCGAAGTCGCCGTTGGTGGCGATGCGGTCGGCGCCGACGAAGATGATATCGACTTCGCCTGCGGCCATTAAGCTGCCAGCAACGTTGTCGCAGATCAGCTGGTAGGGCACACCGGCTTTTTCCAGCTCCCAGCTGGTCAGGCGGCCGCCCTGTAATAATGGCCGGGTTTCATCAACCCAGACCTTGATGTTCTTGCCCTGCTGATGAGCAGTGGTGATGACGCCGAGCGCGGTGCCGACACCGGCGGTGGCGAGGCTGCCGGTATTGCAGTGGGTCAGGATGCGTGCATTCGGTTTTACCAGTGCGGCGCCGTGTGCCGACATCGCGGCGCACAGTCTCACATCTTCTTCAAAAATGGCCACGGCTTCATCGCTGATGGTTTTAGCCAGCGCGCCCTGATCGACTTTGTTTTGCAGGCGATCGAGGTAGTTCATCAAATTCACGGCGGTCGGGCGAGCGGCGCGCAGTTTGGCGATCAACTCGGTCAGTTGTAATTTGTCAGCCCCCTGTTCGGCAATGTGGCCGACCCAGAGCGAGGCGGCGATGCCGATCAGGGGCGCACCGCGGATCGCCAGCCCCTGAATCAGCGAGACCAGATCATCGGCGTGTGTACACACCTGCCAGTCTTCTTCGGCGGGCAGCCGGCGCTGGTCGAGTACGTGCAGCTGGCCGTTTCGATAACGTAGGCTGGTAGCGAGTAAATCTTGCATGTTTAGTTGTCGAGTGTCGGAAAGTTTTTGGCGATGTCATCGCCGGTAAAGTTGGCGACCCAGCCTTCCGGATTATTGAATAACCGGATCGCGGTAAACACCGGGTTCGGTCCCATGTCGAACCAGTGCCGGGTATTGGCGGGCACCGAAATCAAATCATCCTTTTCACACAGCAGGGCATAAACCTTGTCAACGAGATGGACGACGAACAGGCCATGGCCACGTACGAAGAAACGTACTTCGTCTTCGCTGTGGGTATGTTCGGCAAGAAATTTTTCGCGGAATTCTTTTTTCTGTGGATGCGCCGGGTTCATGCTGACGACGTCATAAGACTGAAAGCCCTGCTCTGCAACCAGTCGATCAATCTCGTTTTTGTAAGCGGCAAGTATAGTGTCATTGTCGGCGTCGGCGGCCAGAGGCTGATTTGCCTGCCAGCGTTCAAAACGCATACCTGCCTGCTGCAGTTCGGTGGCGATGCTGGTGAAATCCTGCGTCACCAGCAGTGGTTTCTCGGGTGCATTTTCTGCATAAATGGTGAGCTGGCTCATACTTTTATAACCTGAATAAATTTAAAAGTTAATCTCGTTAAAGTTATGCGCAATGGCATGTGTGCCAGTGATCATATTCGGTTCGCGCAGCAGTTGTATCGTCTGCATACCGGCCTGGGCGGCGGCGTCCAGTTCTTCGACGATGTCGGATAAAAATAGAATATCCTGCGCCGGCATCGCCAGTTCGGTAACAATATTTTGGTACGATTGTACTTCGCGTTTATGGCCGATGCGGGTGTCGAAATAACCTTTGAATAATTTGGTCAGATCACCCGCATCACTATAACCAAAAAGCAATTTCTGCGCGGCTACCGAACCGCTGGAATAAACGTACAAGCTTATGCCCTGGGCAAACCATTTTTTTAGATTCGGTTTGACATCATCGTAAACATGGCCGGTAAATGCGCCGTTTTCATAACCATGCTGCCAGATCAGACCCTGCAGGGCTTTCAGCGGTGTTGCCTTGTTATCGTCTTTGATCCACTGCAACAGGGTTTCGATTAAAACTTCAACGTCAGCATTCGGTTGATTGATGAGCTGACGAATTTCCTGCAAAAGTGAAACGACCGCGGCATCGTTTTGATATTCGTGCACATAAGTCGGCAGTTGTTTGCTGGCATAAGGAAATAATTCTTTATGCACAAAATCAATTGAGGTGGTAGTACCTTCGATGTCAGTGACAATAGCGCGGATATTCATTTGTGTTCCCGTAATTTTTCCTGCCAGGCGCAGGCGAATAAAAACTCAAGCCCTTCGACATGGCGCCGGGCTTCTGCCAGATCTGTGCCCCAGGCGTATAAACCGTGACCACGTACCAGCAAGCCCGGTTGCGTAATTGAATTTTGTGCCCAGCGCTGTTGCACACATTCTGCCAGCGCCGTCATGTCCTGATCATTATCGAAAATGGCGATGCTGATTTCATCTTCATGCGTGAGATTACCGGCTAGCGCTTTCTGCATTTCGAAGCCCTGCAAATGCAGATCACCTTCAGTGGCACGAGATAGAACCGTCGACGTTACCGAATGGGTGTGAAGCACTGCACCGATGCTGGCATCCAGTTGATATAAACAGGTATGCAAAGCCAGCTCGGCGGAAGGCCGTAGTGCAGGGTCGAGCGCCCGGCCGGACAGATTACAGACCATCAGGTCGTCGGTATTCAGCTTTGTTTTATCCCGACCGGATTGCGTGATCAGGCAATGCGCTTTATCCAGTCGCACCGAAAAATTCCCGCCGGTGGCCGGTGCCCAGTCACGCGCGCCCAGAAAGTGGCAGACCTCGACTAATGCCTGTGCCTTTTCGGGAAAAGCGGTCGGTGTGAATTGTTTGGCTGACATAATCTTTGATTGTTAAATAATGTGCGGGTATCTTAAAACATATTAACGGCAGAGGTCATTATCGTGACTATTCTTACCGGCATTAATCTTTTTGTGTGCCAAACCAGAAGTCGGTACTTTTTTCTAGAAATTCATCGAAGCGCATGTAGTGCGAACCATCACAGGAAAAATTCAGCCCGACCATGCCATTGATGAGGTTCAGGGAACCGGCTCTTAAATAAATATTTTCATCAGCAAAACGTAGCCTGCGAAAAAGTTCGAATACCGGCATAATTTTGTCCGCAGGCACGATGGCTCTTTCGTGATAGGCATGGCGTGGATAGGCCAGGCAAATATCCGGGTCGATCAACTCATCAATGCTTAAAATCCGGTAACTGAATGGATCTTCGATCAGCCACAGCGTGGCGCGGCTGCTGGAAAAATGCAGCTTGCCGTGAAACACGCCATGCTCGCTCATCAATTCGCTGATGATTGGGATGACTTCATCAAGATGTTTGTCCATCTCGCTGTCAGCACGCTGTTGGCGCATCACCGCACTGCGAATCGCCGGGTCACCTTTTATCTGTCGCCAGTTATTCGGCTCCTGATAGATTTCTTTGATTCCGGGTAATTCTCTTAAATCAAAATCTGCGCCGAGAAAGCCGACCCGTTCACCCGCTTCATTGCGTATCACCTGAATAGCGGTAAATGACGGACGTTTTTTATTGCGGCTGATGTAAGCATCCGATAATTTAAAATCTGTAGTGCCAATAATGCCTTCCATATAAGGCCGGTCCATCCGATCACGTCCAAAATGTGAATCATCTTTACCGGTTTGAGTAACGTTATCTGTTATTTGTACACCATCGGAATTTAATATGTAAAGATGTTTACAGAATGAGAGTTCGGGTAACGTATCAGTTAGTAATGAATCCAGTGCTTCGCGATCTTTCAGTAGTGGTACTGATCTTAAAGCCAGCTCGTGCATTTCTTCAGCCAGCATAGCTGTAAGTTTCTCACGTTGTGTGCGAATGGTATTTTTAAGATTGCTGCTGCTCATGGGGCTATTGTAGCTGAAAAAATAAAAGCTTTTTATCGCGTTCAAATTTGAATGGCTCAAATTTGAACGCTCGTAGTTTTTGTAGGCCAGGCACGCGGTCTGTGGCTACGCAGTTGTTAAATAAATTGGGGTGCGAGGGTAGGTAAAAAGCTTGCACACCCTACGTGGATTTAATATCAGATGATGGAGTTAGCGCAATCAACACGGTTTCGGCCACCATGTTTGGCCAGGTATAGAGCTTTGTCAGCAGTATCAATAATCTCTTTTTCAGATGTGCCGTGCTCTGGGTAGTTAGCAATACCAGCACTGATTGTGATATGCACAGGTTCGCCATTGGTATCACCAAAGTTGATATCTTCAACCAGCGCTCTAATTCGTTCTGCCAGTATGCACGCCCCCTCTCTGTTAGCCTCAGGCAGGATTAATACAAACTCTTCACCACCATAACGGGCAAATTGATCAATATCACGAATTGTTTCCTTTACTAGTTTAGCGAATATTTGTAATACGCTATCACCTGTTAAATGGCCATGTTTATCATTGATCTCTTTGAAATGATCAAGATCAATCATAACTAAAGACAGATTTTTCTTATATCTAACTGCACGGCTAAACTCGATAGGAAACAGGCGGTCGAACTCACGGCGATTTAATATTCCAGTCAGGCCATCATGCCGTGATAACAATTCCAGTTTAGTATGTGTTTGCTCCAGATGTTCTGTCATGGCGTCAAAAGACTGTGATAACTCACCAATTTCGTCCTGACGTTGCCACGATAAGCGAGTGTTATAATCACCATCACTAACCCGGTTGGCTGCACTTTTTAAACAGCAAATGGGTCTTACGATGGCATTTGCCAGCCTCGTATTAAGCCACAGGATCATCAATGCAGTTATTGAGGCGCCTCCAATGATCAGTGCTATCATGATGGTCCTTAAATATTCCGCTTCTTCTACTTCTTCAGCCATTTCTAGTGTGGCAATCTTAAAAACTTGCTCAAGAACTGATATTGCCTGTTCAGCCACTGCGTCCAGTAACTCCATCTCTTCTGCTATGGCCATATCACCAATAGGATTTGTCGATGCCAGAACCTTATATGCTTTTTGATCGATTTGTCTCCAGAGTTGGTCGACTTTTATTATCAGGTCGCGCTCATTTTGATGGCGTGCCATAAGTTTGATCATATTGTTTATAGTCATTGAGACTTTGCTGGACAGGGCGGCATAGTTTTCACGTTCTGTTTTTTTGCCATGAATCAGGTAGTCATTGGGCGCCATTATTGCCAGGTGCATTTTGTGCTGTAACTGTTTGATGCCGGTCAACTCACTTGAGCCATGCTCAATGACATTATTAAGGTGTGCGATAGTGTTATTAAATACTAAATACTGAATCACTACTAGAATGACCAGTGGCACCAGCATCATTACGGCAGTCACTGTAAAACGTTGTTGTAGGGAGTGCTTGTATGTGAAAAGTTGTTTCATTGCTGCCCGGCTAGTTTTTTAAAAATTAGAATATTGTGGATATATCGGTAAGCAGCCGTGCCAATTAATTAAACCTTTTAAGTACCTGTATTGCTATATCATCATTTTTTATAGCAGTATAGCAGGAAGAAATGAGAATGAAATTGTGAAGAATGAGAACGATGTGAAGATTTGATTAATACAGTGTAATTGAATGATGGCTAACCATCTCTAAAGATGTTTTCTCGGTATTTTTTGTGGTTAGTTTTTAATACAAAACCCCAATCCAGATAATTACCGCCATGGTAATAGCAATAAACACCGCCGTTGATCCCATGTCCTTGGCGCGGCCGGATAATTCGTGCACTTCGTCGCCGATGCGATCAACTACAGCTTCGATGGCGGAGTTTATTAATTCTACGATCAGAATAAATAACAGGCTGCAGATTAATATCGCTTTGTCCATCAGGGTTTCGCCGAGGTACAGGGCGATGGGTGCGAGTACGATGCACAGCCATAATTCCTGACGGAAGGCGGCTTCGTGCCTGTAGGCGGCTTTAAAACCCAGCCATGAATAGCCGCCTGCTTTGATGATTCGGGTGAGTCCTGTTGCGCCGGTTTTTGCCATGAGATATTTTCCGTTGTTTCTATTTTTTTAGGAATTTAATTGATTGTATAACTGTTGCAGACGTTCGGCGGTGCCGACATCGGTCCATTCGCCTTTGTATAATTCGCCGCTGACTTTATGTTGCGCCATTTTTTCTTTCAGGATCGGCGCAAGTGCTCTAATGCCTTCGGCGTAACCGGAAAAAAATTGTGGTGTGTAAATACCAATGCCGCTGTAAGTATAAAGTGTATCGCCGGTGTTTTTTAAGTAACCATTTTCCAGTGCAAAATCACCTTTGTGATTGTGGTCGGGGTTTTCGACCATGACCAGATGGGCTTCGCACTTTATTTTTAATTCAATCAGTTGTTTGAAATCGTAATCGGTGAAGATGTCGCCGTTGATGATTAAAAATGGTTCGTCATTGAGCAGGGGCAGGGCCTTGATGATGCCGCCAGCGGTTTCCAGTGCCTGGCTGCCTTCGTCGGAGTAGTGAATGTTTAAATTATATTTTTCACCGTTACCGAGTGTTTGTCGTATTTTTTCGCCCAGCCAGGCGGTGTTGATAACGATGTCATGAATGCCAGATTGTGCGAGTTTGTATAAATGATGTTCGATGAGACTGTGCTTGCCGGTTTTGAGTAAAGGTTTTGGTGTGTGATCGGTGAGCGGGCGTAAACGCTCACCACGGCCAGCGGCCAGAATCATCGCTCTCATACGTTTTCCACTTTGGAGTGATGCAGTACAGTCTGTTCGAGCAGTTGTTGCAGTGGGGTCAGCTCTTCATAACGCCGACAGGCATCGATGACATACTTGAGCGTTAACGGCAGGTCATTCAGGTATTGTGCTTTGCCGTCGCGATAGTTTAGGCGGGCAAAGATTCCGAGTACTTTGAGGTGGCGTTGTACCCCCATTAGATCAAACCATTTAATGAGTTTCGGTAGTCGGATTTCCTGTTTGTAGGCAACTTCGGATTTTAATAAAAATTCTTCCAGCCAGTGCACTACCCATTCTCGTGGCCATTCAATGTAACAATCTTTGAACAGTGAAACCAGGTCATAGGTGAGTGGGCCAATGACGGCATCCTGGAAATCGATCACGCCAGGATTATCGATTTGAGTGAGCATTAAGTTGCGCGAATGAAAATCGCGGTGTACAAATACCTGCGGTTGTTCAAGTGCGTTTTTTATCAATAAATTAAAAGTGTTTTCAAGGACGCTTTTTTGTTGGTCATCAAGCTGGGTATTAAGATGTTTATTTAAATACCAGTTTTCAAACAGTTCCATTTCATTGCGTAGGCGTAGTGCATCATAATGCGGTAAATTCGCCATGCTTTTATCTTTGATATTTTGCATGCGAACCAGGGATGACAGCGCATCAATATAAAGGGTCGATGCGTGTCGTTCATTTAAGTGATTGAGATAGGGTTGATCACCCAGATCAGTCAATAGTAGAAAGCCCTGTTCGGTATTTTGTGCCAGGATGTCCGGCGCATTAATGTTAGCATTGCGTAATATTTTTGATATGTGCATGAACGGGCCGCAATCTTCTTTATCGGGCGGAGCATCCATAACCACGTATGTCTGGCCAGTGTTTTCATCGGTGCTGCGGAAGTATCGTCGAAAGCTGGCATCTGCTGAAGCGGGTGTAATAGCCGAAAACTGATAACCGGGAAGACTGACTAGCCATTCCTGTAACAGTGTTTTGCGATCCTGGTCGCTATCTGGGTGTGAAGGATTCAATTTATTGATAACTTATGTTTAAAATGTATTGGTCGTAATTCTAGCAGTAGTTTAATGAATAATCGGATTAATAAAGTGGGTAATAAATGAGAAATTCAGTCGTTGTTGTTGGTATGGGGGAAATGGGTAGTGTATTTGCGCGTGGATTTCTACGTGCAGGTCACCCAGTTTTTCCTGTTACAAGAAGTATGAATATGGATGTCGTAGCTGAGGAACTTGCTGCTAAACAGGTTATGCCCAGCTTGGTATTGATTGCCGTTGCGGAAACAGATTTGCATCCGGTATTGCAGAAATTACCGGCGGCCTGGTCTGATCGGGTAGTTCTTTTACAGAATGAACTGCTACCTAATGACTGGTCGCAATATGGCCTTGAACCGACGGTGGCTTCGGTCTGGTTTGAAAAGAAAAAAGGCATGGATTCGAAGGTAATTATTCCATCGCCGGTTTATGGGAAACATGCCGGAGGTATTGCTGAAGCATTGGTCTCTATTGATATTGCGACCCATATACTGTTGAGTCGTGAAGCGTTGTTATTTGAGCTGGTGCTGAAAAATGTTTATATCCTTACCACCAATATTGCCGGTCTGCAGGTGGGTGGTAATGTCGGTGAACTGTGGACTCATCATCGTGATTTGGCGACTGCGATTGCTAGTGATGTGATTAAATTGCAGCAGGCACTGACTGGTCAGCAATTTGATTCATCTGCACTGATTGAAGGTATGGTGAAGGCTTTTAATGGTGATTTGAATCATCAGTGTATGGGGCGTAGCGCACCGGGCCGTCTGGCAAGAGCGCTTGATCTGGCAGAGAAAAATGGACTGAATCTGGCAACGCTGAAAAATATCGGCGCACTTAGTCCGGCCTGAAATCAGGTCGGAACCTAGGCTGTCATCACCAGTTTTGGTGGTGATCCGTCTTTGATTACAGTGGAAATTATCGCCGCGTATTCAACTCCAAGACTGCTGTAAACATCATCCAGCGACATGTGTAACACATTCGCAGCAACGGCACGTACCACCCCGGCATGACCGACGATGAGAATGTGTTTGTTTTTATAGGTCGAGGCAATCGCCTGGTAAGCATTCCAGACGCGCTGCGAAAAAGCATCCAGATCTTCTGCACCTTCGGGGCGGTTATGTACCGGATCTTTGTAAAAATGATCCAGTGCCTGACTGTCTTTTGCCAGAATTTGTTCCGGGGTTAAGCCTTCCCAGACGCCGAAACCGATTTCTTTTATGTCCTCTTCGACGATGCAGGTAGTACCGATTTTTGCTGACAATGCCTGTGCAAAATCCAGGCAGCGAGCCAGAGGTGAAGAAACGATCACGTCCCAGGTAGGCTGTTCCGGCATCGACGCCCACATCTGCTGCCAGCCTTTTTCGGTGAGCGGGTCATTCACGCCGTAACCTCGATAACGGCGGCCACCTTCGGGTTCGCCGTGGCGTATTACATCAATTTTAGTAGTCATATGTTTTATTTAATTTACTGGGTGCTTTGTGCAATGAACTCATTAGCCGAGCCATCCGCCCAGCGTCAGCAATGCCAGTACCGCAATCCATATGAGGATTGAACGGCTGACTAAACTGCGGGCAGAGCGGATACTGGAAATTTCATCGGTGCTTTCCTGACCTTGCAAAGCACCTAGACCGGTGCTGATTAGAATATCGTAATTAGCCAGTGCAATGTTGTCCTCATGGGGCCGACTTCGGTAGGCATGGACAGCACCGTCAAAATGTCCGGTTAGTGCATAGCCAATGGCAAGCAAACGTGCCGGTGCCCAGGCCATGCCGGCATGAACCAGCGTTGCCGTATCACGTAGTTTTGGCTCTTCATTATCCTGTTTACTCAAGTGAGTGGTCAGGTGATAAAGCACGGCGCCTAATGGACCGAGCAGTACAAACCAGAACAATACCGAGAAAACGCGTTCATTGGTGGCGGTAAGGATGGCACGGGTAACATCGGTAGTTTGTTGATCCGGTGCAGTTGAAGCGGATTGCCCGGTGAGCACGCCAGCATAATGCAATGCTTCATCATCATCACCCAGACTGCGGGCATCAAGATAGGCGTCTACTTCGTTGATCAGGCAGTCCGGACCCAGGCAGTAGAACAGCACCGGAATGCTGAGTAGAAAATAAAGGATGCCCCAGAGAATATTAAACATAACAAACTGGAACAGACCGAGTATTGATAAAGGCAAAGCCAGTACGAGTACCAATTTAAGCCAGCTACTGTTTGTTTTTGCAAAACTACAGACTCTGTGAGTGTAGTGTTCGAACCATGAAAGATCACGCCAATGGTGTAGATGTCTGAAGGCATGATCGAGCATTAAGCTGATAATAATAGTGATGAGAGCCATATTTTTTAGTATTTATTTAAATTCTTCTCAAATGATAACATTACTCGTATTTATAACACCTGTGTTTATGCTAATAAACTTTTGAGCTGGTTCCAGTCGAAACCGGTACCGGGGTCGGTTTTGCGTCCCGGGGCAATATCACTGTGACCGGTCAGACGAGTCTTATTGATGCCGGGATAACTAGCGCTCAGGGCATCGATCAGTTCAGCCAGTTTTTGATACTGGATATCTTCGAAAGTGGAATTATCCGTACCTTCCAGTTCAATTCCAATCGAAAAATTATTGCAGGTTTCACGGCCTTCATAACAGGATTGTCCGGCATGCCAGGCACGCTGATGAAAAGGCACAAATTGCTGCACCGTGCCGTCTCTGCGAATCAGTACGTGTGAGGAGACCTTCATCTGGTGAACCTCCTGAAAGTAGGGGTGCTGATCAGCAGGTAACTGGTTGGTGAACAGTTTTTCGATCCACGGGCCGCCGTATTCACCCGGCGGTAGGCTGATGGAGTGGATGACAATAAGGTCGATATCCGCATCAGCAGGGCGAGCATCCGCATTCGGTGAGGCGATGTATGGTGAATTTTCAATCAGGCCGGTTTCAGTATTTATCTGCACGAATATTTATTTATCTTTTTTTGAATAGGTTTGATTATAGTTGCTGATAGCTAAGGTGGTGATTGTAATAAGGTATTTTCTCAAAAAGACAGTTCTCGAATAAATCAATCCCCCATCACGCAGTAATGACAATCGTTTTCCAGTCGGTACAATGGGCGGCTCATTTCAGGGCGCAAAGTTGAATATATCTAGTACACCAAAATTAAATCCTCAGCAGGCCAAGGCGGTGCGTACCATCGATGGCCCGATGCTGGTACTGGCCGGTGCAGGCAGTGGCAAAACCCGCGTGATTACCGAAAAGATCGCTTATCTGATTGGCCCCTGCGGCATCGCGGCGAACCGCATCGCGGCGGTGACGTTTACCAACAAGGCCGCCGAAGAGATGAAAAAACGCGTCAAAAAGCTGACCGGCAAGAAAGAATCCAAGGGACTCAGGGTGTCGACTTTCCACCGGCTGGCGCTGAATATTCTGCATAAGGAATATGCGGCGCTGGATTACAAGGCTGGGTTCTCGGTGTTCGCTCAGGCGGACAGCATCTCCACGTTGCAGGAATTGCTGCGTAGCAGCGGTGACCGTGGCCTGGATCTGGCGAGTGCGGCGCAGGCGCAGATTTCCCAATGGAAGAATGACGGCATCATGCCTGAGCAGGCTGCCACCATTGCCACCGATGACCGGCAGCTGCAGTTCGCCAAGCTCTACGTGAAATACCAGCGCCAGCTGCACGCCTACAATGCCTTCGATCTGGATGACCTGATTCTGCAAACGGCCCAGCTGTTCATGAGGCATCCGGATATTCTGGAAGCCTGGCAGAACCGTATTCACTATCTGCTGGTGGATGAGTATCAGGACACCAACGCCATGCAGTACCAGCTGGTGAAAATGCTGGCCGACCGCCGCCGCTGCCTGACCGCGGTGGGTGATGATGATCAGTCGGTCTATGCCTGGCGCGGCGCACGCCCGGAGAATCTGGAGCAGCTGTCGAAGGACTTCCCCGACCTTGAGCTGATCAAGCTGGAGCAAAATTACCGTTCTACCAGTCGCATTCTCAAGGTGGCCAACGAACTGATCAAAAATAATCCACACGTTTATGAAAAACGCCTGTGGAGCGATCTGGGTTACGGTGATCCGATCCGGGTGATCCAGTGCAACAGCGCCGAGGATGAAGGCGAGCGGGTGTGCATCGAACTGCAGTCGCACAAGATCCAGAACGGCACGAAATACGAGCATTACGCGATTCTGTACCGTGGTAATTTTCAGGCGCGGATTTTTGAAACCTATTTGCGTGCGATGAATATCCCTTACGTGGTCAGTGGCGGCATTTCGTTTTTCGAGCGCACCGAAATCAAGGATGTGGTTTCCTATTTGCGCCTGCTGGCCAACCCCGATGACGATGCGGCTTTCCTGCGCGTCATCAACACCCCGCGCCGCAATATCGGACCGCCGACGCTGGAAAAGCTCAGCAAGTACGCGGTTAGTCGTGAAGTCAGCTTGCTCACCGCCTGCGGTGAAGTTGGCATGCAGAGCCATCTTTCAGCTTCAGCGTATAAAAACCTCACCCAGTTTTGTGACTGGTTGCTGCGTCTGGCAGACCGTGCCGAAAATGAACCTGCCACTACCATCGCTCAGCAACTGCTCGATGATCTGGGTTATGAAACCTGGCTGCTGGAACAGAGCCCGGATGTGGAAACCGCTGAGCGTCGCTGGGCGAATGTGCTGGAACTGCTGGAATGGATCAACCGGCTGCAGACCAAGGACCCCGAAGCAGGTGTGGCCGAGTTGATGTCGCGGCTGGCGCTGATGGATATCCTGCAGCGCAAGGAAGATGACAATGCGCAGGATGCGGTTAGATTGATGACCTTGCATGCGGCCAAGGGCCTTGAGTTCCCGTATGTTTATCTGGTCGGGTTTGAAGAAGACCTGATTCCGCATCAGGTTAGCATTCAGGAAGACAGTATCGAAGAAGAGCGGCGTCTGGCTTATGTCGGTATTACACGTGCGCAACGTACTCTATGTATAACTATGGCACGGGTACGTAAGCGTTATGGTGATAAAGTGATTTGTGAGCCCAGCCGTTTTCTGGAAGAACTGCCTACTGATGATCTGGAATGGTCGGGTGGCGGACGTGAAGAAAAATCGACTCCTGAGACAGGAAGATCTCATTTGGCAGGATTAAAGGCATTGCTGGGTTAGATAAGAATTACTGTCATTTGTAAACAATCAGTTAAATTAAGTGGTTATGATGGTTTTGGTTTAGAATAGCGGGTACAGGGGAATGCGATACTTGACAGGATTGTTGATACTTAAGATAATGCGAATCATTATCATTTACAAACTTAAGACTTATTCTAATGTTGCTACAATTTTTAAGACCGTTTTCCCTGCTGATGGCGGTTATGTTTTCGGCTGCGCCTGCTATTTCACAAGCAGATTCTTCCCAACGCCTGATTCAAATGCTGGATTATATTGGTGTAGATTACCCGCCCACGATTGAAAATGGCAAAGTGATTAATGAGGTCGAATATGCGGAAATGCAGGAATTTTCTGGTGAATTACGCAACCTGATTTTGGCTATGCCAGAAAATGCAGATAAAGCCGTATTAGTTGAAGAAGCCGAAAGAATTCGTAGTGGTATTGCAAATCTGGTTACTGGTGAGCTGATAACAACGCTCACTCAGCAGCTTAAAGTAGACTTAATTGCTACTTATCAAATATCGGTAGGTCCTTCGAAAGCTCCTGATCTTTCCGACATACAGGCTTTATACGAAGCCGAGTGTTCAATCTGTCACGGTATTATGGGTTATGGTGATGGCCCAATGGCTAGTGTGCAGGAAATTCCACCCAGTGATTTCCACGATATGGATCGTCAGTACACCCGTAGTATCTTCGATTTGTATAACACTATCTCGCTAGGTGTGAATGGTACACCGATGAAAGCTTTTGACAAACTTAGTGATGAACAACGCTGGGCACTGGCTATTAGCGTGAGTCGTTTTTCAGGTACACAAGAGCAGCGTGAAGCCGGGAAATCATTATGGCAGCAGGGTTATCTGCACGATTACTTCAAGTCGCTGCATAACCTGACGGGCATGTCATATGCCAAAGCTGATGAGTTGGGAAAAGATGTCAATATTGATGGCAAAGCGGTACTCGCTTATTTACGGAGCGAACCTTCAATTCTCGATATCTCAGACCACTCTGCACTCGATACCAGTATTGCCATGCTGGCGGTCAGTCTGGAACACGCTAAAGCCGGCGATCATAAAGCTTCTTATAAGGCGGCATTATCAGCTTATCTTGATGGCTTTGAAATAGCAGAACCTTCATTGGTGATGATTGATAAAAAACTTAAATTAAAAGTCGAGAAGGAAATGATCGCTTTTCGCGAGTTATCCAAAACTGGCGATGTTGAACAGATGATAATTGTGCAGTCAGGTCTGATTGATTTATTGAATGAAGCAAAGAACATAATTGGTTCGAATCAAATGTCACCGGGTGCCGCTTTTTTTGGTTCCTTTATTATTTTATTGCGAGAAGGCGTGGAAGCAATTCTGGTATTGGCTGCGATCATGGCGGCGCTGATAAAAACCGGTCGCCGTGAAGCCGTGAAATATATTCACGTGGGCTGGTTGTCAGCCGTTGTGCTGGGTATAGCAACCTGGTGGGCAGCAGAAAATCTGATTTCTATTAGTGGCGCCAGTCGTGAAGTGACCGAGGGAGCGGCAGCACTGTTTGCAGCTTTGATACTGGTTTATGTTGGTTTCTGGTTGCACAGCGCCAGTAGCAGTAAACGCTGGAAACAATTTGTCGAGCATAAGATTGATAATGCGATGGAGAGCAGTACTTTATGGGTATTGGCTACGGTTTCATTTATTGCGGTCTATCGTGAAATGTTTGAAACAGTTCTGTTTTATCAGGCCATGTGGGTGCAAATCGACACTGGTGAATCACAACAGGGTTTCCTGCTGGGCATTCTGGTCGCAATTGCATTGTTGGTCATCCTTGCTATCGTGGTGTTACGCTTTGGTACACGTTTACCAATCAAGCAATTTTTCCAGATTAATGCAGTGTTGTTATTCCTCCTCGCCGTTGTTTTTTCCGGTCAGGGCATAGCTGCTTTTCAGGAAGCCGGCATGATAGCTGCCAGCAGGATTGAATTCCCCAGGGTTGAAATGCTGGGTATTTATCCCACTTTGCAGAGTCTCGGTTTACAACTATTGGTATTAATGATTGGTGCGGGTTTGCTGTCGTATCAGCGCAAGAGTAATTAGTGTTGTACCGTTTTAAAAGACGATTGGTGATCAGACTGGAAGTCTGACTACGGCGGGCTTTATAGCCCGCTTTTTTTTGGCCTGATTTTTTCGTCATCGACTATTTATGATAATGTGTCGCCAGGAAACATAATACGATTATCAGGTGGATAGCGCATGCCCGATCAAAAAGATCTGGAACTTTTAATTCTGGGGCATACCCCCATTCTTCAAATTGAATCGCATGAAGAGAAACGTGCGCTCAATCTTCTGGTACGCATTGCCGTGGCTAACCGGTTACCGGTTTATCAATGGTCGGTGACAGAAGGTCTCAAACGCCTCGACATCGACCTCGGTACCCAACGCCATAATGCCGAACCGTCGGATGTGCTGGGGCATATCAAGTCAGCCAATGTCGAAGGTATTTTTGTGCTGCTCGATTTTGATCCCTATCTCAGTGAACCGACCAATACGCGTTACATCAAGGAAATCGCCATGAAGTTTGATGGTGGTCGTAACAAGCTGGTGTTCATCAGTCATAAAATAAATATGCCGATCAGCCTCAATCACAGCGTCGCGCGTTTTGATTTGAGCCTGCCCAATGAAGAGGCACTGATTAATATCGTTAAAGAAGAGGCACTGAGCTGGCAGCGGGAATCGGGCCAGAAAGTTTCAGTTGAAAAAAAAGCCGTGTCACGTTTAGTCAGTAATTTAAAAGGCTTAACCTTCAAAGATTCAAGACGTTTGATCCGAAATGCCATTATCCACGATAACGCGATTACCGAAAGCGACATCGACGAGGTGATGAAAGCCAAGTACCAATTGCTGAATCGTGATGGTGTGATTTCATATGAATACGATACTGCCCGCTTTGGTGATGTCGGCGGTATGAAAAAATTAAAACACTGGTTACATCAACGCGAAAAAGTATTTCATGGCGAAGGTGATATCCAGGGCATGGATGCGCCTAAGGGCCTGTTGCTGCTGGGTGTGCAGGGTTGTGGAAAAAGCCTCGCCGCCAAAGCCATCGCCGGAATCTGGAATGTACCTTTGTTACGTTTTGATTTTGCCGCCCTGTACGACAAATACATTGGTGAGTCAGAAAATAATTTGCGCTCGTCATTAAAAACCGCAGAGATGATGGCGCCCTGTGTATTGTGGATCGATGAAATCGAAAAAGGTATTTCTGGCGGTAATGACGACGGCACCTCCAAACGCATACTGGGTGCATTCCTGACCTGGCTGGCCGAAAACAAGGCACACGTGTTTGTTGTCGCCACGGCCAACAACATTGAAGACCTGCCTCCGGAACTGATACGCAAAGGCAGGCTGGATGAAATATTTTTTGTCGATTTGCCGAACGCGGAAATTCGAAAACAGATTTTTTCGATTCATCTGGACAAGCGCAAAGTCGCAAGTGCCAATGTGAACCTGGGTGAAGTGGCGCAGGCCTGTGAAGGTTTTTCCGGTGCTGAGATCGAGCAAGTTGTGGTCAGCGCGTTATATGCGGTGCGCGCGGGTAGCGGTGAAATGAACACGCAATATTTAATCGACGAAATAAAAGCCACACGGCCTCTGTCAGTCGTGATGGCAGAGCAGATCGGACGTTTACGGGAGTGGGCTGCGAATAGAACGGTGCCTGTTGATTAAGTTATTTTTATTATGCTAAGAATTTGGTTTGTCACGTAAGTTTCTCAATCTATAAGCATCAACAATGCCGATTAGCCAGCAGATGATTATTATTGCCATCGCAATATCCAGTGATTGAGCTTCCGCGCCGGCAGCCTGTTTTTCCAGTAGTTCTGTAATGGCCAAAACATCTGGCGTTATATCACCGCTCTCTATTTTTTCAACTATCTGTAGCGCCCTTTCTACAGACTTTGAAATTAAGTAATAGCTCGCAGCAAAAGCAGTGCCTGCTAAAACGACAGCCTGAATATATTTCTTTAAGAAAAGATGACCTGTGCCCGGAAATATAAAAGCTGATAACAGGGCTGCTTTGGTTGATTTTTTCATTGGAATTTTAAAAATCTAGAAATGCGTTTTGTACGCAAACTTCCTTCTCAGATCCCGCAAAATAATATAAACCCAGGGCCAGAATATTGCGCTAGTGACCGATGGCATAAAATACAACCAGCTATCCGGTGCATGTCCCATGATACCGCTCACCCATAGCACCAGGGCCTGTTTGATTAAAAGTAAAAATAAAATAACCAGAGCCTGTTGTAATAGTGAGGCCACACGTAATCGTTGATGTTGTGCATGAATAACATAGATTACCAGCACCAGTCCGAGTGCATGTTGGCCGAGTAATGCGCCGTGAGTGACATCTAGCATTAATCCAGCAAACCAGGCGACGGTAACGCCAATGTTGTCGGGTAAAGCCATGGTCCAGTAAATTAAAACCAGTGTCACCCAGTCCGGGCGAAAGGCCTGTGCCCAGTCGGGCAAGGGCATCATGGCGAGCATGTATGCGGCAATAATGGTGAGCACACCGATGCGGGTATTAGGGTTCATCATTGGTCTTCGGTATTATTTGTGGCTGGTTATGCCAGACCAGAAGGACTTCGCGGCTGCGATCAAGCAGAGCGAGGGGTTCGGCTCTGACTGTGACGAAGGCTTCATCGGGTGAACGTTCGATGTGGGTAACCACGGCGACAGGGTAGTTGGCGGGGAAACGCCCACCCAGCCCTGAGGTGATTAAGGTATCGCCTTCACGGATATCGGCATTGTGAGGGATATGGCGTAAATCAAGTTGATCGATTTTACCGGTACCAAAGGCGACGGCACGTAGGCCGGTACGGTCTATCTGTACTGGCATGGCGTGACTGGCATCGGTGATCAGCATAGCAGTAGATGATGACGTGTTAACGTGAACAGTCTGCCCCATGACGCCATGAGCATCAATAATGGGTTGTGAGATATAAACATTATCGTTGCTGCCTTTATTGATGACGATGAGTTGTCGATAGGGATCGACATCAACATTGATGATTTCGGCAATCAGTATTTCTTCGCCGGTTTTAGGTGTTGCGTGTAGTAACTCACGTAAACGGAAGTTTTCTCTTTCAAGGATATCCAGTTTTTGCAAACGAACCTTGTTTTGTAAGTTCAGATCTTCGAGTTTGCGGTTTTCATCTAATAAAGTTTGATGCGTGCTGATAGTTTCATCAGTCCAGTGGTACATCCGAATGGGCAGGTCGATAGTGTATTGCAGGGGGTAAAGCACGTATGACAGGGTATTACGCACATTCTCCATCTGTCCCCAGCGGTGATCCAGCGTCATCAGGCCAATGCTGGCAATGATCAGAATGATTGCCCGCAGGGTGACTGATGGGCCTTGTAGGAAAAGCGTTTGCATTGGTTAGCAGCAAGCAGCCTGTTTGTGACAAAGGAGTGACAGTGCGGTTACTGTCACGTTATTAATCAAGAGCGAGGAAATCGATCCCATGTTCGTCAATTAATTCCAGTACTCGACCACCGCCACGTGCTACACAGGTGAGCGGGTCTTCGGCAAGAACGACGGGCAGGCCGGTTTCTTCCATCAATAAACGATCGATATCGCGCAGTAATGCACCACCGCCAGTGAGTACAATGCCACGTTCAGCGACATCAGCACCCAGTTCAGGAGGTGTTTGTTCCAGCGCGGTTTTAACGGCTTGCACAATACCTTGCAGAGGTTCCTGCAGGGCTTCGAGAATTTCGTTGCTGTTGAGCGAGAAGCTGCGCGGAATACCTTCAGAAAGGTTGCGGCCTTTAACTTCTATCTCCAGTAACTCCTTGCCAGGATAGGCGGCACCAATTTCGTGTTTGATTCGCTCGGCAGTGGCTTCTCCAATCAGGATGCCATAGTTACGGCGAACATAACTGGTGATAGCGTCATCAAACTTATCGCCGCCAATCCTGGCGGAAGCAGAGTAAACGATACCGTTTAAAGAGATGACAGCGACTTCTGAGGTGCCTCCACCAATATCCAGTACCATGGAGCCGCGAGCTTCATCGACCGGCATGCCAGCACCAATAGCGGCAGCCATAGGCTCTTCGATGAGATGCACACTACGTGCACCAGCATCATTAGCTGACTCGCGAATAGCACGACGTTCAACCTGAGTGGCACCGCAGGGCACGCAGATCAGCACACGTGGGCTAGGGCGGAGTAAGCGGTTTTCGTGGACCGAATGGATAAAGTGTTGCAGCATTTTTGCGGTGATATTGAAATCAGCGATCACACCATCACGCATCGGGCGGATAGCAATAATATTTTGCGGAGTACGTCCCAGCATGTTTTTGGCCTGTTTACCATAAGCTTCGATGGATTTTGGGCCGCCTGGACCGCGATCCTGTCGTACTGCAACAACAGAAGGCTCGTTTAACACTATACCTTTACCACGCGCGTAAATCAGCGTATTGGCGGTACCCAGATCAATGGATAAATCGTTGGAAAATAAACCTCTAAAGCGCTTAGGTAACATCGGTTTTTTACTCGTTGTGTTCGGTTATCGTAATTAACCTAAATAATATAGGCTAATTTTGAAGATTTTGGTGAAAACTCGCGCGTACTCTAACAACAGGGTTTGATTCCGGCAAGCAAAACAGTGCGATAAAGTCCGGTTTATGCTAACTTTCCGCTTTTTGCAGGCAGCTTTCGGCTGTCGTGCTGTAATACCGATTATTTCATAGCTGAATTTGGAGAGAGCTCGATGTCCCTTGATGCGGATGCAGTGAAAAAAATTGCCTATCTGGCTCGTCTGAAAATAGACGAGGCAGATGTACCGGTTTATGCGAATAACCTGTCGAATATTATCGATCTGGTTGAACAGATGAATGCAGTTAATACCGATGGGGTCGTGCCGATGTCGCATCCACTGGATGCCGTGCAGCGTTTACGTGATGATGTGGTCACTGAAATAAATCAGCGTGAAATTTTTCAGGCGATTGCACCAAAGACCGAAGATGGACTCTATTTAGTACCGCAGGTCATTGAATGATGAGCCAGAAGGAAATGAAAAAGTACCACGAAAAAACTATCGCTGAATTATCGACCATGTTGCAGGCGGGAGAAGTTACGAGTGTTGAGTTAACGCAATATTTTCTCAATCGTATCAAAGCCCATGATGGCAGGTTAAACAGTTTTATCACCGTGACTGAAGAGCTGGCACTGGCTGCGGCAAAAGATGCAGATGCAGCGATTAAAAATGGTACAGCAGGTCCATTAACCGGCGTGCCTATCGCGCACAAAGATATTTTCTGTACGCAGGGCGTGCGCACCAGCTGTGGTTCGAAAATGCTGGATAATTTTATTTCGCCCTACGATGCCACCGTGGTAACGAAGATGAAACAGGCGGGCGTGGTCATGCTGGGCAAGACCAACATGGATGAATTCGCCATGGGTTCATCGAATGAAACCAGTTTTTACGGCGCGGTTAAAAATCCATGGAATACCGATACTGTTCCCGGTGGATCATCGGGTGGTTCAGCGGCCGCGGTGGCCGCGCGTCTGGCTCCAGCAGCAACCGGTACTGATACCGGCGGTTCAATTCGCCAGCCAGCCTCGATGTGCGGCATCACCGGTATTAAACCCACTTATGGCCGAGTTTCGCGTTACGGCATGATCGCCTTTGCTTCTAGCCTCGACCAGGCCGGACCGATGGGGCAGAGCGCACACGACTGTGCCCTGCTGCTGAACGCAATGGCCGGTTTTGATGAAAAAGACTCGACCTGTCTGGACATGGAAGTGCCTGACTATACCGCTGAACTGGATAAACCACTGAAGGGGCTGCGCATCGGTCTGCCGAAAGAATATTTCGGTGAAGGCTTGAATGTCGATGTAGAAAAAGTCATCAGAGCGGCACTCGATGAATATAAAAAACTGGGCGCGGAACTGGTCGATATCGAATTGCCCAACAGTGGTTTATCGGTGCCGGTTTATTACGTGGTGGCACCGGCCGAGTGTTCGGCTAACCTGTCACGTTTTGATGGCGTGCGTTACGGTTACCGTTGTGAGAATCCGGTGGACCTGATGGATCTGTACACACGCTCGCGTGGTGAAGGTTTTGGCGCGGAAGTAAAGCGTCGCATTATGGTTGGCACCTATGCGTTGTCATCCGGTTACTACGATGCTTATTATCTTAAGTCGCAGCAGTTGCGCCACAAAATCAGTGATGATTTTAAAAACGCATTCGAAAAAGTCGATGTCATTATGGGCCCGACTGCACCGGATACGGCGTTCAATATTGGTGAGAAGTCGGATGATCCGATTTCAATGTACTTGTCCGATATCTACACCATCGCGGTGAACCTGGCTGGCTTGCCGGGCATGTCGGTACCGGCTGGTTTTGTTAACGGCAAACCGGTGGGTTTGCAAATTGCCGGTAACTATTTCAAAGAAAGCCAGTTGTTAAATGTGGCGCACCAGTATCAGTTGCACACCGACTGGCATCGCGCCATTCCGGAGGCTTTTGTATGAGTTACGATACCAGTAAATGGGAAGTCGTTATTGGTCTGGAAATTCATTGCCAGCTGGCGACCAGGTCTAAAATATTTTCAGGCGCCAGCACCGCCTACGGTGCCGAACCCAATACCCAGGCCTGTGCCGTTGATCTGGCCTTACCCGGCGTGTTGCCTGTATTCAATAAAGAAGCATTACGTCTGGCGGTTAAATTTGGTCTGGCAGTTGAGGCTGAAATTGGCATGCGTTCGGTGTTCGACAGGAAAAATTATTTTTATCCTGATTCGCCCAAGGCTTACCAGATTACGCAGATGGATCATCCCATTGTCGGCAAGGGCCACATGGATATCGAACTGGAAAATGGCGAGACCAAACGCATTGGCATTACCCGTGCACATCTGGAAGAAGATGCCGGTAAATCCATGCACGGTAGCTATCACGGTATGACCGGTATTGATTTAAACCGCGCCGGCACACCTTTGATTGAAATTGTTTCTGAACCGGACATGCGCTCAGCGAAAGAAGCTGTCGCTTACATGAAAAAAATCCATTCACTGGTTCGATATATTGAAATTAGCGATGGCAACATGCAGGAAGGTTCATTCCGCTGTGACGCTAACGTTTCAGTACGCCCACACGGCCAGAAAGAATTTGGCACACGTGCTGAACTGAAAAATATTAATTCATTCCGCTTCGTCGAGAAGGCCATCAATATTGAAATTGAGCGCCAGATCGACGTCATCGAAGATGGCGGTAAAGTGATTCAGGAAACGCGTTTATACGATGCGGATAAAAATGAAACTCGCTCTATGCGCAGTAAGGAAGAAGCTAACGATTACCGTTACTTCCCCGATCCTGATTTGTTGCCGGTAGTTATTGACGAAGCTTACATCGAGCAGATCAGAAAAGAACTGCCGGAATTGCCCGAGCAGAAAAAACAGCGTTATATGGCCGAGTATGAACTGTCGGCTTATGATGCTGCGGTGATTACAACTTCGAGAGAACTGGCGGCTTATTTTGAAACGGTCGCCAAAGAATGCGGTGATGCTAAATTATCCGCCAATTGGGTGACCGGTGAACTGGCGGCAAGACTGAATAAAGAAGAGCTGGAAATCACTGAATCAAAAGTAGATGCGGAAGCGTTTGCCGGCTTGTTGAAGCGCATTAAAGACAATACGATTTCCGGTAAAATTGCCAAGGATGTTTTTGAGGCTATGTGGCAGGGTGAAGGCAGTGCCGATCAAGTCATCGAAAGCAAAGGCCTGAAACAGATCACCGATAGTTCTGCGATTGAAGCCATGGTTGATGAAGTCATTGCCAACAACCCGGCACAGTTTGCCGAGTTGAAAGGCGGCAAGGACAAGATGATGGGCTTCTTTGTCGGCCAGATCATGAAAGCTTCCGGCGGTAAAGCTAACCCCGGTCAGGTTAATCAATTGATGCAGAAAAAATTAAAAGATTAACAATGTCATCACGGCGAGAATTTAAATATGAATGAATCTGAATTTATTGATCTGGCCGATGAAACTATCGAAGCCATTCAGGCCGCGATTGACGACAGCGGTGCCGACATTGATTACGATGAAGTTGGTGGTGTTTTGACGCTGGAGTTTGAAAACGGCAGCAAGATTATTTTCAGCAAACAGACGCCGTTAAAACAATTGTGGATGGCGGCCAAAGCCGGTGGCTTTCATTTTGAGTACGATGAAGTAGGCCAGCAGTGGCGGTGTGATAGCGGTGATAATGAAGAACTCTATGCCATGTTGAGCCGGCTCGCCTCCGAGCAGGCCGATGAATCAATCGAAATAACACAGTTGATCGGGTGATTCTTCTGATAATCCATCATTTTCCTAAATTTTAAGCATGTATTAAGGTTAGCTCGTAAACTCCGTATCTATGAATAATTATCATTCAAATGCGCGGGTTATTGTCTTCAGGCTTGTTCTCCTGCTACTGATTTTAGTGCCTGCCACTTTAATGAGTTACAAGCTGTATGTGCTGGATTATCCCCTCAAGGGATTGATGCCGGTGGTCAGTTATCAGGTTGAGCTGGCGATGCAGCTGGAAGGTTATGGCGAGGATATCAATGTCCGTACCTTCCTGCCTCGCACCGATTCACGGCAGCGAATACTGAGTGAGCTAAACGCCTCGGGCCAGTTTGTGCTCGACCAGCAAACCGACGGGCTTAACCGTCTGGCGGCATGGAAGGCAGACGCCGTAGAAGGGCAACAAAACATTCGTTATGTCTACCAGATTCAAACCAAACAATTGCGTTATGAATTACCGGTTGGTTCATTAATTCCTGACAAATACCCGAGTAAACTGTCGAGCTATCTTCAGGCTGAGGACGGCATTCAGGTCGACGATCCACTCATTGCGCAGGAACTGACGAACATTCTGCCGCAGGGCGAACTTTATATTGCGGACGTTTTGGCACGCATCCACCGGCATCTGCAGGATAAGTTTGAGAATCGCAATTTCTCCGGCTTCACCGATGCCCTGACCGCACTCAAATTAGGCGAGGCCAGTTGTAACGGCAAAAGTCGACTGTTTGTGGCGATGGCCAGGAAGATGAATATCCCGGCGCGTCTGGTCGGTGGTTTTATTATGGACACGGGCAGCAAGCGCACCAGCCATCAATGGGTTGAGGCTTATGTGAATGGTTTCTGGGTGCCTTTTGATACCATCAATGATCACTTCGCAGAAATTCCAGCCAACTACCTCACGCTTTATTATGGCGACGAGTCGCTATTCACACACAGTAAAAATATCAATTTCCAGTATGCCTTCACCACCAGTAAAAAAATGGTACCGCGTGGTGATGCTCAGGAAGCCCTGGATGGTTCTGCACTGAACGTGTTAAATTTGTACAGCATGTTTGAACGTGTCGGTATTTCGCTGGACTTGCTGAAAGTGCTGCTGATGATCCCCATTGGCGCGCTGGTCACGGTGGTTTTCCGGAATGTCATTGGTCTGGAAACCTTTGGTACTTTTTTACCCGCCCTGATCGCGGCCGCGGCCAGGGAAACGGGCCTGCTATGGGGATTGATTGGCTTCGTGCTGATTATTTTAATTACCGCCGTCATTCGCAAAGGCCTGGACTGGTTGCAGTTGCTGCATTCACCGAAGATGGCCGTGATCCTCGCTGTCGTGGTGTGGGTGATGATGAGCATGACCGTTACAGGCGTACACTTTGGTCTGTTCGAACTGGCGCAGATGACTTTATTCCCGATTGCAATTTTGGCCATTACCGCAGAGCGTTTTTCGATTATGGTCGAAGAAGACGGTTACATTAAGTCGTTAAAAATTATGCTGATGACATTGCTGGTAATTGCAGCGGCGTACGCGGTGATGTCTTCATTGTTTTTACAGGCATTATTTCTGGCTTTCCCCGAGTTGTTGTTTGTGGTGATGGCGTTGAACATCTGGCTGGGAAAATGGGTGGGCATGCGGCTGATGGAATTCTACCGATTCCGTCACCTTATCTTTGCGGGTAAACGCTGATGATATTTTTGCGCTGGCTTAAATCCCTGAAGGAAATCCAGAATCGGGCCGCCGGCGTGCTTTCGATTAACAATCGCAATCTCGGTTTTATCTATCCGCATAATCAGCGGCGTGATTTTCCCATTGCCAATAATAAATTGCTATGCAAAGAGACATTGTCAGCCGTCGGGGTTGCGGTTCCTGATACTCATTTTAGTTACAGTTATTTTTATGAGTTAAGAGATATTCATCACGACCTGTCGTCACTGGCTGATTTTGTCATCAAACCCGCCAATGGTAGCGGTGGCAACGGCATCATTGTGATCGTGAAAAAAGCGGAGGGCGGCTGGTGTTCTGCAGGCGGCAGTTTTTATGGTGTCGAAGAGATAAAGAAGCATATATCTGACATTATCTTTGGTGTGTATTCACACGGCATGCAGGACACTGCCGTGATCGAACAGCGTATCGTGCAGCATGAACGTATGAATGCAATTTGCGACCTCGGTCTGGCAGATGTCAGGATAATTTTATTCAACGAACAGCCGGTGATGGCGATGTCGCGCATTCCCACCAGTGAGTCAGATGGCAAAGCTAATTTACATCAGGGCGCTATCGGTCTTGGTATCAACATCGAAACCGGTAGAACGCAACATGCAATCAAAGCCGGCAAGTCAATTACACATCATCCGGACAGTCAGCAGGCATTGCTGGATATCGCGATTCCTTACTGGCAGGAAGCGATGATAATGGCAGTGAAGTCGGCCAAAGCCGTACCGTTAAAGTATTTAGGCGTAGATATCGCGATCGCAGAGCAGGGGCCGGTGATGATAGAAATCAATGCCCGGCCCGGCATCGAAATACAGAACGCGAATAACACACCCATGCGCCTGCCACTCGATAAAATTCTTAATAATAGTAAAGCAATGGCGGGTGGTTCGAGTCAGTGACACGTTTATTAAAAGAAAGTTTTGTACCGGTGTTGCTGGTGGTAGCGGCTATATTTATGCTCGTCTACTACTCCAACTATGTAGCAGACCTTGATGCTGATCAGGTGACAGTGATAGAAATTCCGGTGCAGGTCATTCAGCAGGATAGTGATTCGGATGAGGCTCTTGCTGATGAAACCTCGGTTGATGAAGGTATTGATGAGCTGGCAGTGATGCGGCAGGATGAACCAGAGTCTGCTCATGCTTATGCACTGTTAAAAAGCAAACAGTGGAAAATGGCAGAGGAAGCCTATCTCGAATTAATTAAAAATCATGATAGCTCACAGATCAGGGCGGACCTTGCTTATATTTATTACAAACAGAAATTGTATGAGCAAGCTTTGCCGCAGTTGACTCTGGCGTTAGCCCATGAGCCAGTTTATCTGTCGGCTTATTACTATCGGGCAAAAGTGTATTCAAGAATGGAACGCCTGGTCGAGGCTGAAAAAGATTATTTGTCATTCATCAAGGCATCGCCGCAGCATTATTACGCACATTTTTATCTGGGTTACATCAAGTATAAGCAGGGAAGTTTTAACGAGGCGATAGATTTTTTTATACTGGCATCGAAGTTGGCCTCAGGAAAAAATAAATCAAAAGCATTTAACTATCTGGCAAAAAGTTATCAGCGCATGGGTGAAGAATTTTATCCGCAGGCCAGAGAGGCTTACCAGTCCTCGATCAGGCTTTCGCCCGGTGATGTTAATCCACGCCTGGGTATTGCCAGTCTGTTGCCTGATACCGAGCAAGGAAGGCTTGAGGCGGAAGAGTTATATCTTCAGGTTTTAAATCTAAAGCCTAATGAGGCACGCGCCTATTCACGTCTTGCGGCTATTTATAAAAAACAGGGCCGAGATCTGGAAGCGCAAAAAGCCTATGAACAGGCTGTTGAGTTTAATCCATCGAATGTGTCATCAAGGTATAACCTGGGGCTGGTGCTGCTGGGTAAGGAAAAATGGCAGGAAGCGGCGGATCAGTTTCAGTCGGTGGTCAATATTAAATCGAATCATGCCCGGGCGGTGTTTAATCTGGGACGTGCTTATTATAAATTGAAAAACTATGATCAGGCGCTGTCGCATTATCAGAAAGCGCTGGACATTCGAAAAGGCGATTATCCCGAGGTAGCGATTAATATTGGCCTGATTTACAGCGCCAAAAAAGATTACCAGAAAGCTATTGAGATTTATAAAACGGCTTTGCAGAAGGATGCTAAATCTGCCAAGTTGTATTACAACCTGGGTCTGGCTTATAGCAAATCGGGCCAGGAAGAAAAAGGCATGAGTTCATACCTGTTGGCCATTAAATATAAACCGGATTACGCACAGGCCTGGTATAACGTGGCAAAAATTCATAGCAAAAAAGATCAATTCAAAGAAGCGGTAACGGCTTATAAAAAGGCGCTGGAGATAAAGCCGGGCTATCTTACGGCGCAACTGAATCTGGCCGTGGCTTTGAGCCGGATAGGTGAGCTCGAGCAGGCAGAAATGGTTTATCGACAGGTGCTGTCGGAGAGTCCTCGATATTTTTCTGCCTGGCTTAATCTTGGTTTAGTGTTATTGGATCAGCACCGGGACAATGAAGCGGAAGATGTTTTTTACCAGGCTGCACAGCTCGATACGGAAGATCATAAGGTGATTAGTTTATTGGCCAGAGCACTGCTCAATCAGGATAAATTAGCAGAAGCTGAAAATTATTACCGTATTGCGCTTGATATGAAGCCGGATAGTCATAGCTATCGTCTGGAATATATCCGGGTATTAATGAAGAGAGAAAAATACGACATAGCGACCATTGAGGCAGAAAAAGGCATGAAACTTTTTCCCGATGACGAACAGATAAAAGAAGAAAATAACAAGATAAACATAAAACTAGATATACAGTCATGAGGACTTTGAGAATGAATAACAAGTTGTTGTTAAAAATACTGCCGTTTTCAGTGTACATGGTAAGCATGCCTGTATTTGGACAAGACATAAACTGGTCAATAGAAACGGGTCTGGGTTATGAGAGCAATGTTTTTCATGCGCCCGATCACGCATATGTTGATACTGCATTGCCATCAACACGTCCTGCTGGCATTGCGGTTACGCCAGTTGAAAAAGATGGCATGTTTGTGCCAATAGATGTTCAGGTCGATCTAAGAAATAAAATAAATGACAGCTCGAATTTCATCAGTGGAATTGGCCTGGATACAAAATTTATGCTGGACTCAGATCTATCGGACGCAAGCCAGACCAATGTCGATCTTGATCTGGGTTTTGAATATCTGTTAACAAAAACCATGAAGAGTAAAAAAATTAAAAAGGCGGGCAATGCTTATATTGGTGCTTTTGTATCTACGCATAATCAGGTTTATGTTGACAGCGATAGCGGTTTGCCAAAAACCACGACAGGCGGCACCAGTTTGTCGGACAAATACAGCTATCAGAGCATTGGTCTGAAAGCGTCGTATGATCGTAGTGTCGGCAAGATGTGGTATATGGCTGGATTCGTTTATGAAAACCTGAATTACGAAGCGCCAGCTTCGGGTGCGGAGTACGATCATACTCTCAATAAAATTGAGTTAGGCATTGGTCGTGAATTAACCAGGTCCACAGACCTGAAGTTTAATTATAGCCATTCTGTACGCGATTACAGCAAACGTTATTCGCGAGATGCGGCCACAGGGACCTACAACTCGACGCTGAATGATCTGCTCAACTATACCTATGATGACTTCGGTTTGACCCTGGCGCATAAAGCGACCGATGATTTGAAGCTGTATCTGGATATGAGTAATACCACACGTACCGATGCATTCGAAGCTTATAATGATTACTCAAAAACAGATTTCGCTATTCGTGCACGTTATAAATATTCCGACAAAATAAAAATACGCGCCAAAATAAAATCATCGTCTACAAATTATGACAATGCTTATAATTTCGATGATAACACTCGTGGAGGCAAAGAAAATTCAGGCTTTGATCTGGATCTAAAAGTTGAGCATGAATGGAATAAGAATAAAGTTTATTATGTCGAGTTAAATCATACTGATCGTAAGTCAACGGATGATCGATATGATTACACGGATGAAGTGGTAATGATTGGAGCGAAGTGGGAATATTAATTAATCGCTATTAATTAGTTCTCGTTCCCGTGCTCTGCGTGGGAACGAGATAGTCGCTGTCATTTCGATAAAGTGTAGCTCTAGTAGCCCGGATGAAGTGTAATGAAATCCGGGCTGCCTGAATTATGATGATGTTGTCTGTTTCCGGCGGCGGGTTCATCTGGTCGAAAGCAGTCACTCATTTCAGTGTAATGCCGTTTTCTCTGCGGGAATCGCTTTTATTCCGGAAACTGATTAAACGCCGTAACAAACTCATCCCATTCCTTAAACTGGTTGTTTTGTAATTTCTCTATCCACGCACTCGTTTTTCTGTTGTCAGATATTTTCGCCAGGCTGTTAAGCGTTTTCAGGCTGTTGTTTCTGTCTTGCAGTGACTGCCTGATGTAGAGGGCGCGTAGTAGTTTGTCCTGTGCGGCTTCCGGCTGGTTTTGTTGTATAAGTACGTCGGCCCATTCCTGCAGGGTGGCGGCGATGCCGGGGCGGTTGGTTTGTTTTCGGTAGATGTCGAGCGCTTCGGCAAACAGTGTTTCCTGTTCTTTCGGGTCGCTACTGAGTGCGGCTTTGAAGCGGGCGAGTCGGGCTTTATTTGCTGGGTTTTGTTCGCTCGATTTTATTTGCTGTTCGAACTTTTCTGTCCATTGTTTTACTTCGCCGTTATTGTTGGCAGTCATTTCTGCGATGGCGATGCGGGTGCGGTTTTGCATGGCAGCCAGGGTGTAGGCATTGTTGCTGTTATTAGCCAGCAGTGGTTGCAGAATTTCTTTGGCCTGATTTAGTTGATTGTTTTCGATGGCGATGGAGGATTCGATAATGCGGATATGGTCATTGAGTGATGCCATGTTTTCGCGCTCGATAATATTTTTTGCCTGCTTGAGGTAGGCTTCGGCGGTGTCTATGTTGCCGAGGCTCAAATGGCTTTTTGACAGATTGAGGCAGCTGGAAGCGATACCGTACTGATGGTCAATGCTGCGAAAATCGCGCAGGGCATTGTTGAAGTAGGAAATTGCCAGTTCCTGTTTGCTGTCGTTGTAGTGATTAACGCCAATACTGAGTGCATTGTTAGCCGCTTCAATGGCCTCAGGCTGTTTTTCGTCGGGACCACTGACGCAGGCCGTGGTGACTGCGGTGATAACCATAACAGCGAGAATATTTTTTATTTTTCCGGCGATGTGTTTCATAGTGATGTTAGTCATTCGCGGGTGCTGGCGCGGTTAATGTATCGGTGCTGTCAGTGGGTTTCATGGCCGAAGAAAGTGGCCAGATACGCTGAGTTGCTTTGATAGTTTTATCGGCTTCTTTTAATAGTGGTCCGATTTTATTGACCAGTTCAGGCATATCGGCAATTTGTTTGTTGATTTGTTGGAGAGTGGTTCTGAGTTCTTCGGTGACATCGACCATGTTAGTGGCAATAGTCTTAACATTGTGTTCCATTTCTTTTTCGTAGAGCGCGCTGCCGATGAGACCTTTACCAGCAATCATGTGCTGGGTGATGTTACGAATATCGGTTGTCAGTACATTCATATTGTCGAGCGTGACTTTCAGTTTGTTGTGATCAATGGCGGAAAGCACGTTGTTCATTTTCTTGATGGAGTCTTCCAGTGAAAAAAATATAGGCTCTATTTTTGCCATCATCTCTTTAATGTTGAAGGCTTCGTTGATGGCTATAGTGCTGCCGTCTTCCAGTAGTTCTTTGCGGGTTGATCCGGGGGTGATTTCAATTACCGATTTTTGTACCACGGCAAAGTTGAAACTGCTGAGTGTAGCTACAGAATCTTCACGCAACAGGTTGTGATATTTTTTGAGAATTTGCATCGTCAGAATAACTTTATTATTGTCGGTAATATCTACCGAGGTGACAGTGCCCGCAGGCAGGCCAGAAATAACGACTTCAGTGTCCTTGTTGACGGCTTGAATGGACTGAAGTTCGCCGTATATAGTGATGTTGTCTTCAAACAGGTTTTTGGTTTTACCTGATGACAGCAGTAGTCCAAGTAGAATGAACATGGCGACTAGTACAAAGATGCCTACAATACGTTCCTGAGTGCTGTAACTGATTCGGTGTATATAATGTGTGCGGGGCTCCTGACGTCTTTCTTGCATAATTTTTATTTCCTGTTCAAGGGGCCTCTATTAATTTACTTTAAATGGTCAGGTAGTCACGAACTTCCGGGTCATCACAATCCTGTATACGATGATTTTTATCAAATTGAAGCATCTGTTGTTCTGATATGTATATTATTTGATCAGAGTATTTCAGCGCGAATTTGATATCGTGTGTAGCTAATATTAGCAGCAAGTTGTTTTCTCTGACGTGATTAAGTAGAAATTGCTTGAATTGACTGACGGATGATAACTCTAGTGCGGTAAAGGGGGAGCTTAGTAGTAGTGCTTTTGGTTCAAGCATCAGTGCTCTGGCAACGGCAATTTTGTAGCGTTGTTCTTTTTTTAGATGAGCGGGCAGTTGTTCGAGGTGGTTGCCGGCATCGATGTCTTTGAGTAATTTCTCTGCCCTGGCTCTGACTTCACTGGCTTCAGCTATTTTGTGATACAGCGCCGGTAACATCAGGTTTTGAACGGCATTGGCGGCGGACAGTATGGTGGTGAGGGCATGCATAAAGGCAAACTGGGTACGTACGCGTACCCAGTCATCTTTTTCAAATTGTGTAATTTCCTTGCCGGCCAGAAATAGTTGGCCGGATTTGGCCTGTATAATGCCGCCAATAGTTTTGATCCAGTTAATTTTGCCATCCTGGTCAGGGCCGATAATAGAGATGATGTCGCCTGCACGGGCTTGTAGATTTAACTGATGTTCAGCTTTTCCGCCTTCTTCACTATCAACGACCAGGTGCTCACATTGAATAAGTAGCTCATTTTTCATCACAATAGGGCCACCGCTAGCAGACCTTCAATTATAAAAATTGCTACCAGACTGTTCACGATGGCGCGAGTAGCCTGTTGAGGAACTTCAGTTGGCGAAGTTCTGATATTCAAGCCGCTGTAACAGGCAGTGGCAGCGATGACATAACCGAATAACAGATTTTTGATGACAAATACCATGACCAGAAAGGGTGTGAAAGCGGTGCCGATCTCGTAGATGAACTCGAAGTGGCTGGTCGATACCATCAGGCCGCTGAGAGTAATGCCAAAGACCAGTGCGATAAAAGTAAAATAAACTGTAATTGCCAGTTGTGAGATAGCCGTACCAATAAGGCGTGGTGCAATTAAATAATTGTTGATATTGATGCCCAGCATTTCCAGACCTTCAATTTCACCATGCAATTTCATATTGCCAATATCAACCACGATGGCGGAGCCGGTACGACTAATTAAGATAATAGCTGACAGAAATGGGCCTATGCCCAGACAAATAATATTGACCAGTAGATTAACAATGTCATCAGCAGCACCGACTGAGTCGAGTATTGAAATTAATCGGAAAGTGAAAACAAAACCCGCAGCCAGTCCCAGAAAGGTGATAGTGGGCAGGGCATCGACGCCGGTAAAAATAATCTGCGCGATCATTGAGGAATAACTTCTTTTGTTGAATATTCGGTTATTGTTATACCAGTCGCGCAAAGCGAGTGAACTGAATGTTACAAGATTGATCACGTATAGACTGGTCTGTATTAGAAAACGTCCTGGTAGTCCTGTCAAAATAGCAGTGAGTGAGTTTTTTTTCATTCTTTATATTGTGATGAACCGGTGGGCAGTTATTAGCTAACAGGATGTTCGAGAATAAGTTCAACGGGTTCAAATTTTTGCTTAATCTGTTTGAAAGCACGTAGCTCCAGAACGCCAACAGTATTGAGTGAAACAATCAGGTAATAGGCATCGGGATACTGGTGCTGAGCCTGATCCAGTGCAGAGGGTTCGGCGATGCTGTGAGGATGAGAGTGCACAATCGCCAGTAATTCCTCATTTTGCTCACGCATATTTTTCATTGTTGCGATTTGAGCCTGTTCATCCATTTTGAATAGTGTTGCACTATTGGTAGCAACATTGGCTACCGGATAATAATGTTTGGCAAGACCATTTTGTGCACTGATCAGGCCACAAATTTCTGTTTCTGGATTCTGTTGAGCATGAGTCAGAATCAGGTTGGCTAATTTGCGAGGTAATATCAGTGTCGGATTTATTTTAGTGTTCATATTTTTTTCTTATTATGAAGCGGCTGAGCCACAAACTGGGCAGCCGGGGTCTTTTTTGAGATTCATGGTACGCCATTGTAATGATAGTGCGTCAAATAATAATAAACGACCATAAAGAGGCTGGCCAATCTGGCAGATGAGTTTGATGGTTTCCAGTGCCTGCATGCTGCCGATAATACCAACGACGGGCGCGAGTATGCCATTGCCGCTACAGGTTAGATCCTCTTCTCCTTTACTGGGATATAAGCAACTGTAACATGGGCAAGTTTCATTTCGACTATCGAAGACGCTGATTTGTCCTTCGAACTGAATAGCGGCACCAGAGACCAGGGGTTTTTTTTGAGCTACACAGGCGCGGTTGATGGCAAAACGGGTGTCAAAATTATCCGAGGCATCGAGTACCACATCGGCCAGTTGAATTTGTTGGATCAGTGCAGATTCATCGAGTCGATGGTCGATAGTGACAATATCAATTTCCTGGTTGATGGCTAATAAATTATTTTTGGCTGAGTCCACTTTCTTTTCACCAATATTCTGCTGACGGTGAATGATCTGGCGTTGCAGATTACTGAGTTCAACGGCATCGTCATCGACTAGTGTTAGTTGACCAACGCCCGCGGTGGCTAGATACATGGCGGCGGGTGAACCCAGACCACCCAGCCCAATAATTAAGATATGGGCGTCATGGAGTTTTTGCTGACCTTCAATACCTATTTGCGGCAGCATGATGTGACGGTTATAACGGAGGAGTTGCTCATCGTTCATGTGGCTTATTGTAGCAAAACGCTGGCATTAAATTAGTCGTTTGCTTTGATTGGTATTATTTTGTGATGATTAATAGCAGGGCGACTAAATATAGTTCCGCCAGTTGTCTGGTCTGGGGTCAAGATTATGACGAAGTGGGGTTGCTTTGGTGAATGTGAGTGGTGGTTGCTGGTTATCTGCTTCTATACCCAGGCTTGATCTCAATGCATCTTCGCAATATGCAATCACTTCACGTTTAAGTTGCAGTGTCAGGCTGGTCTGCAGGGTAAAGCCGACATCAATCAGCGCGGACTCCAGCGCCTGCATGGTTATTTCACGAATGTCATAACGAACACGCAGAATATTGATTCGGATTGGTACAACGAGCTCTATACCGACGATACCTGCCAGTAGCCGAACAGCCTTTTCAGCCTGGTCAGCTTCCGTCAGGGAGTAGGTGAAACGTATCTCCCGCTCTTTGATGATATCGTTACATAACGGCATTAGACAAATCTAGGACAGATGAAAATTAATAGCAAGAGGTTTGTATATGGTACAGGGCGGCTGCTGAAGTGGAATGTTGATTTAATTTGGATTAAATAAAAGTTAAATCAATGTGTTATGTGGATGTTTTGTCGTTTTTTATGTGTGGCCTGGATCAGTAGAATTTATATCTGGGCTCAGTTCTGGTTTTGATCTCACCAGTTTTTCCAATCACTTTTACACCGGTGATGACCTGAACATTGCCTGTGCAGTAAAAATCAAATGGTTTACGATCCATGATTGCCGCACTATTGGATACAATGGTGATGGCCGCAGAAATAGTTGCACCACACTTGCCATCCAGGTTCTGGTTGAAAATCTGTGGTTCGAGAACAACCGTGTATTCTGCAGAGCTTAGTTTGCATGTTTTTTTAATTAAACTGGTGTCAATGATCTTATTATTTTCGATTTTTACCATGTCCCAGGGGCTATAAGTACCATCAGCATCTGAATATTTAAAAGTCTTTTCTTTGCCGTCTTTAAGTAAGGTGTTGGTGACGAGAATAAAATCTTTTTCTGTATTGCACTCATAAGTGATGAGCGGAAAGCTGTCTTTGGCGAAAGTGTTAGGCGTACAGAAAAATGACAACCAGAAAAGGCAGGTAAAAAATATTGTTTTTGAATCTGTTTTAAAAAGCATTAACTAGATCTCTTGAATTATGGTTTTTATGGTCGCATTATGATGGCGGGCATGGAGCCTGATGCGATTCACATCACCACTATACAAGTCCGATTATAGTAGATTTTAGGTAAGGCATTTAGGTTGCTGGTACTATTAAAAACTTAAAGGAGTTTGTTGTAAATACCCGCGGTCACTCTTGGCTGTCCTGATAAGTCTTCCAGCTGAATTATTTCCTGAAAATGATAATGACGCAAGCAAGCATCGACCTGCCGTTGTTGATTGTAACCATGTTCAACTGCCAGCCAGCCACCCGGGTTTAAATATTCTATGGATTTTGATGTGATGCTTTCTATATCATCCATACCGGTTTCGCCAGATATGAGCGCGCTAACGGGTTCAAAGCGGACATCACCTTGCGACAGGTGTTCGTCCTGCGCGGCAATATAGGGTGGGTTACTAATGATGAGATCAAAATATTGTTTATTGATTTGTTCGAACCAGTTGCTTTCAGCGAATTTAATATTAGTGATTTGATGGGTCCGGGCATTTTCTCTGGCGACGGTGAGTGCTTCACATGAAATATCTGTGGCAGTTATTACCCAGTCAGGTTTCTCACTGGCGATAGCAATGGCAATTGCGCCACTACCGGTTCCTAAATCAAGCAGGTTCAGTTTTTTTCGATCTGAAAACTGGTTCAGGACAAATTCGACCAGTATTTCTGTGTCGGGTCGGGGAATAAGTGTGGCCGTGGTGACCTTGAAATCCATTGACCAGAATTCTTTGCGGCCGGTTAGATAGGCAACGGGTGTGCCAGCCTGACGTTGTTCGACAAGTTGTCTGAATGTCTGGATCTGTTTTTCATTCAGGTTTTTTTCTGGCCATGCAATAAGGTGTGTGGCACTACAATTCAGAACATGACATAGCAACACTTCAGCATCAAGACGTGCGGAGTATGAGGTTTCCGCCAGTGCTTTTGATGCGTCTTTAAGTGCCTGTGCGATGCTGAGCATCATAGCGGTGTTATTCGGCGAGAGCAGCGAGCTGTTCGGCCTGATATTCGTTGACCAGAGGATCGATAATTTGGTCCATTTCACCGGTAATAAATTCATCGAGCTTATACAGCGTTAAATTGATGCGGTGGTCAGTGATACGGCCCTGTGGAAAATTGTAGGTGCGAATTCTTTCTGAACGGTCGCCGCTGCCAACCAGGCTTTTTCGGGTCTGTGCCTGCTCTGATCGTTGTTTCTCAATTTTGGCATCCATGATGCGTGCTTGCAGCAGCGACATGGCGCGCGCCCTGTTTTTGTGCTGCGAACGTTCGTCCTGACATTCTACGACCGTGCCGGTAGGAATATGAGTAAGACGAACCGCTGAATCAGTTTTGTTGACGTGTTGCCCGCCGGCGCCGGAGGAGCGGTAGGTATCTACGCGTAAATCAGCCGGGTTGATTTCAATCTGTTCAACATCGGCCACTTCAGGCATGACCGCTACCGTTGCCGCTGAAGTATGAACGCGCCCCTGTGATTCAGTTTCCGGTACACGTTGCACACGATGGGCACCTGATTCAAATTTCAATCTTGAATAAGCGCCATCACCAATAATACGTGCAACTATTTCTTTGTAACCGCCGTGTTCGCCCGGATTCTGATTAATGATTTCAATTTGCCAGCGTTTTATTTCGGCATAACGTGAGTACATACGAAATAAATCACCAGCAAAAATAGCCGCTTCATCGCCACCGGTACCAGCCCGAACTTCTAGAAATACATTGCTACTATCGTGCGGATCTGTAGGCAATAATAGTTTCTGTAGTTCCAGTTCTAACGTATCAATGTTTTTACTGGCTGATTTTCTTTCTTCTTCAGCCATCTCGCGTAGATCGGGATCTTTATCCCTGAGCATTTCTTCGGCGCTGGCAAAATCATCTTTTGCTCCAAGATATTTTTTGTAGCAGATGACCACAGGCTCAAGTTGAGCATATTCTTTTGACAGGTCTCTGAATTTGTTTTGATCAGACATGATGCCGGGCTCGGACATCAGGCCAGCTACTTCTTCATGACGGTCGATCAGATTATTTAATTTATTGAGTATTGAGTCTTTCAATTAGGAGATCCTGATTTTATTTGTTCTGGCTTTCGTCATCGGCATTCATCAGCAGTTGTTTGGCTGCATTGATCAAATCCTGATCATTGTCTTCACTGGCTTTTCTAATATGGATGCAAGGTTTGTGTAAAAATTTGTTGGTCAGCGTATGGGCAAGAAATTCGAGTGTTTTTTCTGGAGACTCACCTGCGGCTAATTGCTTGAGTGCTTTATCAAGTACAGCCTGACTCATGTTTTGAGTAGTGGTACGCAGCTCCGAAATAAGATCAACCGAATCCAGAGAACGTTGCCAGTTCAAATAGTGGTGAACTTCATCATTAATAATATCTTTGGCCTGTTCGGCAGCCTGTTGGCGTGATTGCAGATTTTCATCAATGACTTCCTGCAGATCATCGACAGCATAAAGATAAATATCATCCAGTGAGGCGACTTCGGGCTCAATGTCCCGGGGTACCGCCAGATCCACCATAAAGATGGGTTGTCGTTTGCGTATTTTCAGCGCTCTTTCAACGGTACCTTTACCCAAAATCGGCAACGGACTGGCAGTTGAGGCGATCACAATATCGGCACGATGAAGGTGATCGGCAATCTGTGGTAATCGTATGGCTTCACCGTTAAATTCAGCGGCCAGATTCTCTGCTCGTTCAATGCTACGGTTGGCAATAATCATGTGTTTGATCTTCTGGCTATGCAGATGTCGGGCAGTCAGTTCGATGGTTTCACCGGCACCAATCAGCAAAGCAGTCGATTCATTGAGATCGCCAAAAATTTGTTTAGCCAGACTGACGGCAGCAAAGGCGACCGAAACCGGGCTGGAGCCAATCGCTGTATCAGTACGAACCTGTTTGGCGACAGCAAAAGAATGCTGGAACAATTTGCCCAGCATGCGTCCCAGCGTGCCGTGTTGTTGGGCTATCGAATAGGCTTCTTTCATCTGACCGGCAATTTGCGGTTCGCCGAGCACCATGGAGTCAAGGCCACAGGTTACCGACATAGCGTGACGAATGGTTTCTTTGTGATCATAGGTGTACAGGTGACTTGTAATCATGGAAGATTCAAAGCCGTGATAGCGGCTGAACCAATCAATAATATCCTGGTCTGCCTCACCGTTTACTGCACAATATAACTCAGTGCGGTTACAGGTTGATACAATGGCGACTTCATCGATATTCTTTAGTTTGTGAAGACTATTTAATGCATCGGGCAACGTTTGTGGTGTAAAAGCCAGACGTTCGCGCAACTCGAGTGGTGTGGTCTTGTGGTTTAGACCTAGAGTAATCAGGCTCGAAGTTTTCAGAGACATATGTAATTGTTGCTGGTGCGAAAACGCATAATTTTGCGAGAGATCGAATTTTAACTCAATTTTGACTGTCTTGAGTAGCTGTGATGATGGGAGTGGTTGATTGTAGCGCGCGCAGTCATTATTAAAGTGGGTTATATTTAACATTATGGTTAATCAGAAGAGAAAAATGCTTGAAATGCACATAGTTATGTCAGGGGTTTTACGTCAGGTACTGTTAATAGGCTTGCTGTCTATAGTGGTATTTTCCGCAGCCTGTACCTCTTTGAAGACGCAACCCGCTGAAGCAGAGTTGCCTGAGTCAAAAGGAATGACGCTGGATGAGAATTTGCTCTACGAATTGTTGGCCGCTGAATTTGCTGGCAATACAGGTGATCTGGAGGCGGCAGCTGATTTTTACCGGCAGGCGGCTGAGCAGAGCGATGATAGTCGGATCGCGGCGAGGGCGGCTTATATTGCTTTGTACGGTAAGCAGTATGAACAGACTTTATCACTACTGGAGCGCTGGCGTGAACTGGAACCAGAAAATCAGGATATTGATCGTATTTATGCGATTAGTTATCTGCACTTGCATCGACCTCTAGATGCTTTGCCGTATGTACAGGCGGTGCTGGTACAGCACGATGGCTCCAATCAGCAAAAGGCAATGGCGGTAAAACATTTGCTGAGTGATGATATCGAGGCTAAAGATAGTCTGGATTTGTTAGCCGCACTAAATCAGAAGCAAACTGATAATCCTCAGATGCTGATTCTGCAGGCCAAGTTTTCCGCACAATTAGAACAGTATGAACAGTCGATTGAATTGCTGGATCGGGTGCTTGAGATTGATGCTTCACTGGTCGATGTGTATTTGATCAAAGCACGAATTTATCAGGCCCAGGGAAAACGCGATGAGGCCAAAGCAGTGATTATGCAGGTGCTTGAAGATCATCCGGATAATTTGAGCCTGCGCATGCAGTACGCACACATGCTGGTTGAGGATAAAGACTATGAAGGTGCGCGTGCACAGTATTTTTTATTACAGGAAAAACAGCCTGATAATGTCGAAATATTGTTGAATCTGGCTTTGCTCTATATCGAGACCGATCAGCTGGATGAGTCAGCCGAGCTGCTGGATCGGCTGATTGTGCTTGATCAAAAAACAGATATTGCCCATTACTATCTGGGGCGTATAGCGCAAAGTAAGGAGCAACACACAGCCGCTATTGCACATTATGTAAAGGTAAAAAATGGTGCTTATGTGTTTGAAGCAAAGTTACGTATCGCCAGCCTGTTTGCCCGGCTGGATCGTGTAGATGAAGGCATTGAGCAACTTGATATTCTTATTGAAGAAACTGAAAACTGGGAAGACCGAGTACGTATTTACCTGGTACAGGGTGAGATATTTAGAAGCCATCAAAGATATCAGGATGCCTTTGATATGTATAACAGGGCTCTAAGTCATAACCCGGAAGATATTAATTTATTGTATGCGCGGGCATTAATTGCTGAAAAAGTGGATCGAGTCGACATTGCAGAGTCCGACCTGCTCAAGGTTTTATCGATGGAACCAAATAACTCTGATGCTCTGAATGCTTTGGGTTATACCCTGGCGGACAAGACTAAGCGATATCAGGAAGCCAGAGAATATATCCAGAAAGCAATTGAGCTGGTACCCGATGATCCGGCTATCATGGATAGTTTGGGCTGGGTTAATTACCGGCTGGGAGAGTTGCAGGAAGCTTTGAAATGGCTATCCATGGCCTTTGAAAATCTGGTCGATGCTGAAATCGCCGCTCATTATGGCGAGGTTTTGTGGCAGGCTAATCAAAGAGATAAAGCTAGAGAAATCTGGCAGAAAGGGCAGGCAGTCGATGCCAAACATCCGGTGCTGGTGGAGACTCTGAAAAGATTTAAACCATGAAGCAGGGCTGTCAGGTTTTGTTGGTGGGATTTCGTGGCGCGGTATTGACCGTGCTGCTGGCGGCTCAGCTCTCGTGCAGCTATCTGCCCAGAACGACCAGTCAGATTCCAGAGCACTGGTTGCAGTCGGTGGCACAAAAACAGCAACTTTCATCGTGGAAACTAACCGGTCGCCTGGGTATTCAAACCGAAAATAATGGCGGCAGCATGGACCTTTTCTGGAATCAGCTGGATGATGCCTACAAAATTCGTCTGATTGCGGCCATGGGCCAGGGCTCTATTCTGATCCAGGGAGATGCTCATGGCGTTATGCTTAGAACCGACAAGGGTGAAACTTACGCTGATAATGCCGATGAGTTACTGACTTCCAGCCTGGGTGTCAGCGTGCCACTTTCAGGTCTGCACGACTGGTTACGTGGGGTACCGGTAGCCGATCGACCAGTATATAAGCAGTTATGGGATCAACAGGGCCAATTATATAAGCTGGTTCAGGACGGCTGGAATATAGAAATGTCGGCTTACAAAAAAGTGGGAGAATATACCTTGCCACATGCTTTTTATCTGAGCCGTAATGATCAGCCCGAGCTGGGTATTCGTCTAGTGATTCGGCAATGGACATTGAATGGCAGGGAAGTATCTTGACCGGATTACCATTGACCTGGCCGGCACCGGCCAAACTTAACCTTATGCTGCATATTACCGGCCGGCGCGCCGACGGTTATCATGAGCTGCAAACGGTGTTTCAGTTTCTGGACTATGGCGATGAGCTGAGGTTTACACCGAGAACGGATGCCATAGTGCGGCGGGCGCAAAATATTGCAGGCATTGCTGCTGAGGATGATCTGGTGGTCAAGGCAGCCAGAGCTTTACAGCAGGCATGCGGTTGCCAGCTGGGTGTTGATATTTATCTCAATAAAAAACTGCCCATGGGTGCTGGCCTGGGTGGTGGTAGTTCTGATGCGGCAACCACGTTACACGCGCTAAATCGAATCTGGGCCTGCGGTCTGAACGATGCTCAGCTGGCCGAGATCGGCTTAAAACTGGGTGCCGATGTGCCCGTGTTTATACATGGTTTTTCAGCCTTCGCAGAAGGCGTGGGTGAGCAATTAACTCCGGTCGAACTCGAACAGCCCTGGTATTTGGTGATTACCCCTGATATTCATGTCTCTACGGCCGCAATCTTCGGTGATTTAGAATTGACACGGGATAGTCCAGCCATCAAAATATGCGGCCTTCCAGATTCCGGCTGGGATAATGTGTGTGTGCCTGTGGTGACTAAGCATTATCCAAAGGTGGCTGAAGCGCTGGAACTGCTCGGACAATACGCCGAGGCGCGTATGAGTGGTACCGGGGCTTCGGTGTTTGCAGCCTTCGAAACCGAAGCACAGGCTCAACAAGTCCGCGCCAGTTTGAGAGACCCGGCGAAAGCAGGAATGCCTGAGTCGTGGAAAGATTTTATTGCCAGGGGTGTGAACACGTCGCCTTTGCGAATACAGCTAAGCAGCTGTTGATTAATGGATTTGTGATCAATAGATAAACTGTTTTGTCCCATATGGGATAGCTAGAAGTTTATTGGGCCGTCGCCAAGCGGTAAGGCACCAGGTTTTGATCCTGGCATGCGTAGGTTCGAATCCTACCGGCCCAGCCATATACGAAGCTCACATAACTATGAACTTCAATAGATAAATTGAGCAGGTAGGATGAGAACCGTAGTGGTTCGCCAAAATCGCCGGGAGCGATTTTGAACATCAGCGTTTTATGCTGATGGCCCGAAGGGTAAAATACAGGACGTATTTTATAATCCTACCGGCCCAGCCATTTATGTATGCCTGTCTAATGGGTATTCTGCATTATTAGTAGTACACAAAACGAGACGCAACAGTGATGCAAGAAGATAATCAACTAAGGATTTTTACCGGTAACGCAAATCCTGAGCTAGCAAAAAATATTGCTGGAAAGTTGAATAGTCCCTTAGGAAAGATCAGTGTTGATCGTTTTAGTGACGGTGAGATTTGTGTCGAAGTGATGGAAAATGTCCGCGGCAGGGATGTTTTTATTATCCAGCCGACGTGTACACCCTGTAATGATAATTTGATGGAACTGATGGTGATGATTGACGCCATGCGTCGGGCATCAGCTAAACGTGTGACTGCCGTGGTTCCTTATTATGGTTACTCGCGTCAGGATCGTAAGCCCCGTTCAGTCAGGGTACCGATCACGGCCAAGGTGGTGGCCAACATGCTGGCCAGTGTGAAACTGAATCGTTTGCTCACGGTCGATTTGCATGCGGATCAGATTCAGGGTTTTTTTGATATTCCTATCGACAATGTTTATGCATCGCCGATTTTGCTGGCCGATGTATGGCAGCAGCGCTATGAGAACCTGCTCGTGGTTTCGCCCGATGTCGGTGGCGTGGTGCGCGCCAGAGCACTGGCCAAACGTCTGGGTGATGCCGATCTGGCAATTATTGATAAACGTCGCCCCAAGGCCAATGTTTCCGAAGTGATGAATATTATCGGTGACGTCGAAGGCAAAAACTGCGTGTTAGTGGACGACCTGGTTGATACCGCCGGTACATTATGCAAAGCAGCGGCAGCGCTGAAAGCTAATGGTGCCTTGAGTGTCTCTGCTTATTGTACACACGCAGTGTTATCCGGTAGAGCGATTGAAAATATTTCCAGCTCCGTTTTGAATGAGCTGGTGGTGACTGACACTATACCTCTGAGTGAGGCTGCGCGGCACTGTCCGCAGATTCGCCAGGTGTCTATTGCCAATATGCTGGCTGAAACGATTCGCCGAATCCATCAGGAAGAATCGGTCAGTGAGATGTATATCGACTAGCGATCGATGCAAAATTCTGGATCTGCCTGCAAAGGTTGATTCGAAGGACGGATGATCAGAGAAATCACTTTGGCATCCTGATAATGACTTCCCTGGTCGCGGGGAAGTGTTTATATAACCGCTGTCATTAACAGGACAGTATTTTGGAGAAGATTATGACTATTGAATTAAACGCCGTATTGCGTGATGACATGGGGAAAGGTGCGAGCCGCCGCCTGCGTCACGCTGGCAAAATACCTGCTATCGTTTACGGTGCAGGCAAAGACCCGGTGGCAATGACACTGGAGCAGAAAGACGTGCAGTATGTGTTGTCTGACGAAGCTTTTTATTCGCAAATTCTAAGCTTGAATGTTGGCGGTAAAAAACAAGATGTACTGTTGCGTGATTTGCAGCATCACCCATACAAACAGGACATCATGCATATCGACTTCATGCGTTTTGATGCTACCCATGTTGTACATGTGCATGTTCCATTGCACTTTATGAACGAAGAAGTTGCACCTGGCGTAAAAACTGAAGGTGGTGCTGTGAACCACGTTATTATGGAAGTGGAAGTAGAATGTCTGCCTAAAGATATTCCTACATTCATTGAAGTTGACCTTTCACAGATGCACCTGAATGACATTCTGCATTTGTCAGACCTTAAGCTGCCTGCGGGCGTTGAAGTACTCGCACTGAAACAGGGTGAAGAACACGATACCGCTGTTGTTAGTATTCATGTTCGTAGAGGCGCTGCTTCAACTGAAGAGACTGGTGAAGCAGAAGCAGAAGGCGGAGCTGAAGGCTAGTCCTGTTTATGTTTGTATTACGGTACAGATATGGCTGAACGAGTTATCGATCTTAAGCTCATAGTGGGTCTGGGTAATCCAGGCTCCGAATACACTGAAACCCGGCATAATGCCGGGTTTTGGTTTGTTGAGGAGCTTGCTGCCGCCTACGGGGCATCGTTCCGGCCGGAGAAAAAATTTCATGGTGAAGTGGCCAGAATTACTGTTGCGCATCGCGATATCTGGTTGCTTAAGCCGGAAACGTTTATGAATCGCAGT
>Ga0224496_10000114_pt1 | contig 59056 bp, 55 predicted proteins | sample SF_Jul11_sed_USG_2_FD_168127 | JGI IMG/M metagenome (GOLD analysis project Ga0224496, IMG submission 168127) | Sediment microbial communities from San Francisco Bay, California, United States - SF_Jul11_sed_USGS_8_1 | ecosystem: Environmental > Aquatic > Marine > Sediment | place: USA...
CCCGTCACCGGGGAGACCTGTAGCAACTGTGGAGAGGGCGGTGGTTCCCGCTGCTGGAAAAGCGCCCAGATCGAAAGAGCCTGCGGCTGTGCCGACCCAAACCTGATACAGCGTGGCGCCCACTGCTGCGTTCCACGCGAAGGTGACTGTGGTTCCTGGCAACGTGGAGCCAGGAGAGGGGGAGGCCATAACCGCTGGATTGACGATCAGGTTGATTCTTGGGCGGGATAATCCATTGCGCGCGTCCAGAACAGGCGTTCCTGCATTCTGGAAAGTGGAAAGCGCCTGGGCCACCGAGGCGCCCGGGTTGGCGTGCCTGTATACCGCCCATGCGCCGGTCACATGCGGGGTGGCCATTGACGTGCCATTCCACGCCACGTATGAGCCGCCCGGATACGACGAATTGATGGAGGAGCCGGGCGCCAGAAGCTTTAGTATGGAAGCGCTATTGGAATATGAAGCGATAGCGTCCGCCTTGGTGGTGGCGCCCACGCTGATAGCGGATGACACACAGGCAGGCCAACTGATGGAGGTGGATGAACCATCGTTACCAGAAGCTACCACCGTGGCGATATTCACCGAAGAAAGCGCGTCCGCCGCAGCTTTAAAGGCGCCCCCGTCGGCGGTGTCGCAATTGGTGGTATACAATCCTCCACCCAGGCTAAGGTTCACGGAGGCGATAAAGTATGAGCCGCGAAGCGCATATACCCTGTTCAGGCCGGCGACTATGTCCGAGCCGAATGCCGTGGTCCCACCGGACCATGTGTCGTAGGTGAACACCTGAATGGCGATTACGTTCGCTCCCTTGGCAACTCCGCTAAACGACGCGTTGGTCCCCGCGGCGATGCCTGCCACATGCGTCCCATGGCCGCACCCTGCATAAGCCAGATTGCAGTTAACACCCGCTCCCGCGCCCACCTGGGCTTGCGAGGCGTCAGGGCAAGTGGTGGCGTATCCAGAAGCAGCGTTATCGTAGGAGTAGCACGCTTCGGAAACAACCTTGCCGGTAAGAAAGGGGTGAGTTTTGTCCACCCCGGTGTCCAGTATGGCGACGGTCCATCCGGCGCCGGTGTAGCCATTCCCCCAAGCTATGTCGCCTTTGATCAGGGGAACACTTTGCGCAAGATTTGCTTTAACCGCTATATCCTCGGTCACGCTGCTCACCAGAGGATGGCGAATGAGGCCGTTGAGCGCGTTCTGGTTTACCATCAGCGCCATATAGGGGATGAACTGGAATTTTTTCACATGGGAATGATCCGCCGCCGCCAATGAGTTCAGAATCGTGTCCTGATCCCGGGCTATGGCGGCCTCCTGGGCGGCTTGGGCCCCGGCGTTGAGATGTCCCGGAGGTGTGAACTGAGATGTAAGTCCCACGATGACCTTGACTGGTTCTCCGGCGGCGGCCCTGGCGATAAGCTTCGGATAGGCTTTTTGAAGACCATCGGCCTGACTGCGCGATACCAGGTCCGATTCTAGCGGTGGCGCATAATCCATCCGCTCTCCTCCGCCACACCCTTGGAACAGAAGAACAGCGCCGATCAGCGCCAGAAATAAGTTACGGAAGAAGGTACGGGAGCGATTTTTTATGCCTCTGATTGCTTTGGTACTCATAACTCACTCCAATTCTTTTTATAAATATCCCACGTCCATACTACTTCGAAACTAAGGCACTAGCAGGGGGAATACAAGAAAATAAATCACGGATAGACCACAAGTGTATTGTTATGTATGCATGCGGCTGGGTTCTGTTGGTTTCTGTCGTTAAACATGGCAACGGCAGTATCGATATGTGGTTCTTTGGGAAAAACATTAATGACTGCTCACGGGGGTTTCATTGAGATGATATTTGAATAATCCTTGGACGGGAGGGACGGATAACCATGTTGGTGTCGTCTGAAAGCAAATAGACTATAAATCTGATTGGCGCTCCCGGCTGGATTTACTCGGAGATCACCGCAGTCAAGGCGAGTTATTTGTTGATACTATCATCACAAGCCTGATCCCCAGGGCAAAATCAGAATCACCCCATTCCATCTTTATTCGTTTCCCCGTATAATTCGCCTTATTCTATCGATTATCGATTCTGGGCCGGGATGCGGCCGAAGGGAACAGACGCTGTATGGATGAAAACGCCGAGGCTGGTGGATTTCTGATTCAACTGCAGGGAACACTTGACGCCACATCCAGTTTTCTGTGGGGTCCTCCGCTTATCGTCCTGATCCTGGGGGTGGGGCTATACCTGACCTTTTTGTTGCGTGGGATTCAGTTCACCTTTCTGGGGCAAGCCCTGTACATGGGCCTTGTGAAGCGTACGGAGCGCGACGGCGATGGCGACATCTCCCACTTCCAGGCCCTTATGACCGCGCTTTCCGCCACGGTGGGGACGGGAAACATCGTGGGCGTAGCCACCGCCATCATGCTTGGCGGGCCGGGCGCCGTCTTCTGGATGTGGATGACCGGGCTGGTGGGGATGGCCACAAAGTTCTCCGAGGCGGTGCTGGCGGTCAAGTATCGCTATAAGGACGAGAAGGGGAACATGCTCGGTGGCCCCATGACATATATCGCCGCCATAGGGCCCCATCCGGTGTGGAGCTGGATGGCCATGGCGTTTGCCCTTTTCGCGGCTATCGCCTCCTTTGGCATCGGAAACATGGTGCAGGCCCATTCCGTGGCGGACACGTTGGATGGCGCGTTTGGCCTGCCCAGGGTGTGGACCGGTGTCGGGATGGCGGCACTCACCGCCATGGTGATCCTGGGAGGGATAAAGTCGATCGGACGGGTGACCTCGGCCATCGTACCGGTCATGATTTTCATCTACGTGGGCGCGGCGCTGTATATCCTGGTGTCGATGGTGGACGGGATACCGGCCGTTATCGGGCTTATCTTCGAGAGCGCTTTCACTCCCGCCGCAGGGGCGGGAGGTTTTGCATGGGCTGCGTTGCGCTGGGGCGTGGCCCGGGGGATTTTCTCCAACGAGTCGGGGCTCGGCTCCTCCCCAATCGCCGCCGCAGCAGCGAAAACCAATGAGCCTGTCGCCCAGGCTCTGGTCTCCATGACGCAGACCTTCATAGACACCCTGGTGGTGTGCACCATGACAGCGTTCGTGATCCTGCTCACCGGCGCCCACCTCAACGGGCTGGAAGGGGGCCAGGTGACCACATCCGCTTTCTCCGCAGCGTTGGGAGCCGACATGGGCGAGGGACTGGTGGCGGTGGCGCTGGCTTTCTTCGCCTATTCCACGGTGCTGGGCTGGAGCTATTATGGAGAGCGGGCTACCGAATCGCTGGTTGGATTGTGGGGAGTGCTTCCCTACAGGCTGGTATATTGCGCTCTGGTGTATGTGGGAGCAAACCTGGATCTTTCCGTAGTGTGGGCCTTTTGCGATATCACGAACGCCCTGATGGCCTTGCCAAACCTTGTGGCCCTGGTGATGCTCTCCCCCGTTGTCCGGGCGGAGACGGTGCGCTATATTAAAGGGAAAAAATGGACACAGTGAGGGGGCCAACGGTTCCTGGAAACTTTTATCTTTGGGGAGTGAGGAAATGGCTGAGCGGATGATGGTAATCGGCGGCGCGAATGGGGAGCGGCACGAAATTAACGCTTCCATGGCGGTGCGGCACGGGATGATCGCCGGGGCCACGGGAACTGGGAAGACTGTCACTTTGCAGACTTTGGCGGAGAGCTTTTCCCGCATGGGTGTTCCTGTGTTCATGGCGGATGTGAAGGGAGACCTCTCCGGTCTGGCGGAGGCGGGGATGGAAAATCCAAAGATAACAGACAGGCTGGGCCATATGGGGCTATCCGGCTTTCGTGGCTCTGGCTGCCCCACTCTATTCTGGGACCTGGATGGGACTAAAGGCCACCCGGTGAGAACCACCATCTCGGAGATGGGTCCCCTTCTTTTAGCCAGCGCCCTTGGCCTGAATGAGACCCAGACCGGAGTATTGTACACCTGCTTCCGGGTGGCGGACGACAACGGGCTGTTGCTGCTGGATATAAAGGATTTGCGGGCGATGTTGAAATATGTTTCGGAAAACTCCAAGGACCTGGCCGAGGATTACGGCCTTGTCTCCACCGCCAGCGTGGGCGCCATCGGTCGCCAGCTTTTGATCCTGGAGGATCAGGGGGCGGGGGGATTTTTTGGCGAGCCGGCCCTGGTTATCGGCGACCTCATGATCCGCGATTTTTCCGGCAACGGCGTAATTAATATACTGGACGCCACCCGGCTTGTCTCCGCTTCTCCCCGGCTCTATTCCATATTCCTGTTGTGGCTTCTGTCAGAGCTTTTCGAGAACCTTCCGGAAGCTGGCGAGGTGGAACTGCCGAAGCTTGTTTTCTTCTTTGACGAGGCGCACCTGCTGTTCGACCAGGCGCCCAAGGCCCTGCTGGAGAAGATAGAACAGATGGCCCGGCTGATCCGCTCCAAGGGGGTGGGGATATTCTTTATCAGCCAAAGCCCCCTGGATGTGCCCGATGAAGTGCTGGGTCAGCTGGGGATGAAAATACTCCATGCCCTGCGCGCGTTTACTCCAAAGGACCGCAAGACGATCAGGGCGGTGGCCGAGTCGTTTCCTGGAAATCCGGATCTAGACGTGGAAGAAGCGATAACCCAACTGGGAGTGGGAGAGGCGCTGGTTTCCTCCCTGGATCGCTCCGGCAAGCCGACACCTGTGAAGCGGTTGTTAATCAAGCCGCCTGAATCGCGGATGGGGCCTCTGGAGGATAAGGAGAGGGAGGAAAAGATCAGCCACTCTCCCATGAAAGCAAAATATGAGGTTTTGATAGACCGAGAATCGGCATATGAGATTCTGCAGAAGAAAGCGGAAGAAAAGGACCGGATGGAGGAAGAGGCAATGCGGCAGGAGGAGGAGCGGGAAGCCGAGCGAAAAGAAGAGAAGGCCTCAAAACCCGCAAAGCAGGGTAGGTCCAGGCAAGGCGTTGGTGAGGCGTTCTTTAAAAGCGCCGCCCGCTCCATCGGCAGCCAGGTGGGGCGGAGCATAGTCAAGGCGGCGTTTGGCAAGAGTATATCCAGGGGCTTGCTAGGTTCGATATTGGGCGGGCTTGGCAGATAGGGACCTCGATATGACCATCGGTTTTCCTGTTTTGATCAACGGGATCATATCTGGTATGAGCCTGCCTTTTGGCCCAGGCGGTTTTTTGGCTGGGCATGCCTTGAATATTGTTTCCCAGCCTGTCGCAAAATGTTATATTTGAACGGAGGAAATGGGAAACGGATGATCCGCCTGTTATGGGTCGATCCCGCCAAATAAGCAGTATCAGCGAAATCATTGAATGAGTATCGACAAAACCTTAGTTATTGGAAGCCAGTTGGAGTCCTCCGGTTCTGGCAAACCTGAGAATGTGGATGTAGAACCGGGCGCCATCCTTGCCAACAGATACAAAATCATCTCGAAGCTGGGTGAAGGTGGCATGGGTGTCGTGTATCAGGGGATGGATACCCAGTTGGAGCGCTTGGTGGCCATAAAGCTTTTGAAGAGAAAACTGAGCGAGGATCCCAAGGCCATAGAGAACCTGAAACAGGAAGCCCAGGTCTCCATGATCCTCACTCATCCTGGGATAATGCGGCTGATCAATTTCGAACATCATGGCAACTTTGCCTTCCTGCTGGTGGAGCTGGTTGACGGAATGGATCTGAAGACCATCGCCAAAAGAAGAGGGGGCAAGCTGGACTCCAAGACCACCGCCAATATCTCTTACAAACTATGCGCCGCTTTGGAGTACGCCCATAAAAATAACGTTATTCACCGGGATATTAAGCCGGCCAATATAATGATCAGCTCTAAAAAGGAAGTGAAGCTGATGGATTTCGGCATCGCCAAGGTGCTGCTGGCGGGAGATGGGGCGCGGCCCCAACTGGCCGGAACCTTGGCCTATCTGGCGCCGGAACTGATCGAAGGGGCCAAGCCGGACGCCCGATGCGATATCTACGCCCTCGGGCTTACCATGTACGAGCTTCTGGCCGGGGAACATCCATACAAGGGAATGAACGCGCAGCAGGTTGTGAAAGCGCATATAAACGACGATCCTCCCCCCATAGAAGGGGTGGACAGGGAGCTTTTCAACATAGTCTCCCAATGCATAGAGAAAAAACCTAACGCCCGGTTCCAGACTGTGGGGGATCTGCGGGGGGCCTTGGCCAAATACCTGGGGCTTGACGAGTCCTACAAAGTGTCCCGCATGAAAGCCACCATGGAGCACGAGAAGCGCAAGCTGGAGATCGAGCAGCAGAAGGTGGCGGCAAAGCTGGAAATGCTGCAAACGGAAATGAAAAGGATCGAAAGCAGGCCGACTGTCTCTGAGGATGCCGGGCCCGGGTTTTCGTTGTTTGGATATTCCAAAGAAGGTGTCAAGGTCCAGCTCCCATTTATGTTGATCGCCATAGCGGCGGCCTCCGGGGTGGGAGGCGCCATTCTGGGGGAGAAGACACAAACTGGCATTCTGTATGACGCAGGCTCTGACGAGGCCAACATGACCGCAGCCATGGCGATAATGGGCGCCATGGCCCTCATGCCTCCGTCAGTCTTCAAGTATGGAGCCGCCGAATGGTTCAGGTCCGCCGCCATCGGCGCAGTGACCGGTATCGTCTGCTTCTACATGTGGATCCATTCATATCCTTTCGGGCTCGCTCTTTCCAATCCCGCCCACTATCTTTTTTTCGGGATCGTTCTTTCGATCGGCGCGGTGCTGTGCGAGCCGGAAGGGGCGAATATGGATCGTGTGATGCGATTCGCCCCCATAACATTAATGGCGATGGCGTTGAGTTCCCTTACTTCCCTGGGACATATGGAACTTGCTTTGAAATTCACGTCGGATAAAGCCAATATTTTCTTTCTTCCTGTCTTGTCCGCCTCCATCTGGGCGGCGTTGGACATCAGGGAGCAGAGATCCTGATACGCCGACTTTTCACAAGGAACGGCGCAAAAACTTAATGGTTAGGTTCTTCATGTTTGTATTTTCAGATTGGACCAGGTGGCTAGGCTCTGGGGTGGCTGCTGTATTGATACTGGTGGCCACATCCTCCGGAGCAGGCTGGGCGCAGGAGAAGGGGAAATTTTCCGAAGAGCTTTTCATCTCTATCCAGCGGGAAATGATATGCTTGTGCGGATGCAAATCGATCCTAAAAGATTGCCCGCATGTGAATTGCGACTACGCCATCCCCGCCAAAAAGAAGATCCGGGAGATGCTCATTGAGGGGAAGACCAGGGACCAGATACTGGCCGAATTCGTCCGTGAAAGAGGAGAGCAGGCCCTGGCCGCGCCGACAAAGGAAGGATTCAACATTCTGGGGTATATCCTTCCCTTCATCGCCATACTTGCGGCGGGATATGGTGTGTCCATTATCGCCATGCGCTGGGCTGGAGGCAAGGCGGCCCGAGAGCCCGAGATCCGGGAAAGGGACACCGAGCAGGAAGACTTGCAGATCCACCAAGGGCAAGGGCAGGCTTCAGATGAAATTGCAGAAAGATTGAAAAAGGAACTAGAGGAGTTCGACTCTTGATGATTTCCCCAGGAAGGTTTTGAAGTTATGGGTATTTTCATCGCGGAAATCGCGATATTGCTGATAGTTCTGGCGGTGGTGGCTTTTCCTCTGTTGGGAAACGTCGCGGGCCAATCCGCCCCGGAGCTTATGGAAAACGAGCTTTCCGACCTGTTGTACAGGAAGGAAGCGGCGTACACCGCTTTAAAGGATCTGGATTTTGATATGCGAACCGGCAAAATCGGCCAGGAGGACTACGATGGGATGAAGCGTAGCCTGGAAGCCGAGGCGATCAGTCTGCTGGGGATTATCGACAGTATCGCAAAAGGGAAAGCGACAACCGCCGTTGATGGCAAGACGGACAGGAAGAGGGGGAAATTCTGCCCCGAATGCGGGGCCAGGGTGGAGAAAACCCACAAGTTCTGCCCCGAGTGCGCCAACAAGCTCTAGCCCCAGGCTACGCCGGAGAATATGACCTTTTACCCGGTTTCCTTGCTGGTCACAATTTTGGCTATTACCGAGTCATCTTGCGCCATGGCGTAGACCCACACGGCAGCGCCCCCATTTTTCGCCGTCCACTTGGCAGAAGCCATTCCTTCCAACGGCGCCATTTCCGCCATGGCCCAGTCCTTGGCGGGGAACCCCGCCGCGAACCTCCCCATAAGGTCGTCCAGGGTTATTTTCGCAAATAAGGTGACTGAATTTTCGTGCACCCCCGCCACGAAATTGTCTACCCTGGCCCCTGGAATGACGGGCAACGCGATACTGGAAAGCTGATCCTCCCCGCTCAACTTGCCGCCAAAGGAGAGGATGTATTCCTTGCCGTTGAAATGAAAAGAGGCCTTTTTCTCTCTGTATGGAGCCTGTCCGGCCTCGGCGCCGCGTTTATCATTTCCTGGGTCCTTTTCCTGCTCTGGCGCCTGGGAAACTGGCCCGGAACATGCCGCAACCAGCAAAGCCATGATCAGGGCCGCCTTTGCCGGTCTTGGCGGTTCAATCGTTTTTTTCAACAAAGCTCTTGTCGACAAATAAAGATCCATCCCTGATTTCGACCATCCGCTCGTCAATGAGCAGATGTATCGCGCGGTACACGGTTTTTTCAGAAACTCCCAGCCGCTGGGATATATTGCGGTGGGTAGGCTTTTTCTTGATTCTATATTGTTCACCGAACAGCTCTCCCGACTTCACAGCCAGTGATTTGATAAAGTTTGACACACGCTCGGCCCCGTCCATGGTTCCAAGCCTTTCAATTATCGCGTTGGCCTCATTGAGCCGATCAATAAGGATCCGGGCCATGTTTACACCAATGGCTGGATAAAGGATCATAAGGTCCAGAAACTTTTCCCCGCCGATCCTGTATAGCAGGCATTTGTCCAGGGCCACTACGGTGGCGCTGCGCTGGGAATGGGAAAAGAGCGACATCTCCCCCACGATATCCCCCTGTCCGATGACGTACACAACGATTTCCTTGTTGTCGTCATTGTCAATGGTGATCTGCAGGGACCCTCTGGCCAGAAAATATAATTCGGAGCCCTGGTCCTTGCGGTAGAAAAGGTATCCCCCCTTGTCCAGATTAACAGGAGTGAGGCTCCGGCCCACATCCTCCTTTTCTTTTTCGGAAAGGCCATTGAGGACCAGGACGCCATTTAACAATGAGCCCTTGATCATGACCATTCCCGCTGACGAGCCACCGGGGATACAGCGGCATCGTAGGTTAGTTGGAGAGAGCCTTCCCCACCATCAGAGCAGCCTTGTCCTTGCATATACCTTTTGCTTCCGCGATTTCGCTGACGATCAGCTCATATGCGTTATCGAAAACTTGTTGCTCCACAAAGGAGAGGCCCTTGGATCCCTTCAGCTTGAACAGGGCTCTGTAAACGTGGGCCACATCTGAAAGGGCGCCGGTTTTTATCATTTCCAGGAAGCGTTTTTGGCGCTTGTTCCAGTTCGGCTCCACCTCCTCCAGTATCCCGTTTTCGAGAATGGACAGAATCTTGGGCACATCCCGTTTTGCGATGACTCCCCTCAATCCCAGAGAATCGGCCGTCCGGGTGGGCGCCATGATGGTCATGCCGCTTTTGCGAAGGCGAATGATATAGAAGGCATCGGCCATGCCAGCAAACTTAAGTTTTTCAATCTTTTCTATCGTTCCCAAACCGTGGGAAGGATAAACGACCTTTGTCCCGACTTTGAACTGCGCTAATGACATTATAAGATATACCCACCGAGCGGAAAAAACAAAATAAGTATAGCAGATACACCCAACCGCGTCAATTAATGCGCACTGCTTCCTCTTCTTTCAGACCTGTTTTCAGGTTAAAAAGCAGCCTAATCCCTTGGTAAGAAAGAGATTGCCGCTTTGATAATATATTTTGCGGCCGGGGGCGGGAATGCGGCCTTTGGCCCCTGATAATAGAATTGAAATTGCTAGCATTTCGCCGCCAGGGCTTCCCAGCAGAGCAGAATGGCTGACGCAAATGGGTCAGGCCACTGGTGGGCGCCGGGGGGGCTTGCCACAGGGGGCTTGCCTCATAAGGATTCCCTCGCCAGGCTCGATCAGGCTCATGTGGGCTCATGTTATGGCGGATCAGCTATTGAGCAGGAGAGGGTGATGGAAGGAGCGAAAATAAAAAAGCGGCCCGCATACATTTGCGGGCCGCCGGGTTTATAATGCGCGGGGCGCTTCACACACCTCGCAACCGGGTACTACTTCTTGTGAAAGTTCCCGGCGTAGGGAAGACCATAAAGATCTCCTCCAAAATCGATCTTTTCGAACTTCATCTCGGTGTCATGCCCACCGCTCACGTGGGGCAGGCCATAGCCATCGGAGCCATAGTCAAGCTGTGGCTGTCCTTTATCCATATGTACATCGGATACATGAGGAAGCCCATACAGTTCCGCTCCGTTCATCCTGTCCCATGAAGCTGCGTAAACCGCCGTGGTAACCATTGTCATGAAAGCGCCAAGAACTATCGCCGCTGTGAATATCGACTTGATTAAACTCATATCAACCTCCATCGCCATACTGGCGTCGCTATCTATCCAGAAGCCTGTCGGCTTCTTTTATAACCATTCTAATATGCATGAGTGGCGCCAACATAACTATTTGAATGTATTGGCTCCCAAGCTATGCTTTCTTATAACCGCCATTTGTGGCCTATATATCAGACATCCTTGTCACATCTTGCGGGATATGGCCCTCCGAAAAGCCCCATAAAATGTGGAGCGCTCCAGTCAGTTTATTTATCATCAGTGGCGGGCCGAATGGGACCAGATCGGGATTTTTACGCGCCCATATAGATTCGCTTGCAGGATCCATCCGGTTACGAATCACCGCTTACTGGCGCCCTGCTCCCGCTTTCCCTCGCGTGACGAATTGGGTGTTTATAGGCAGTTTCGCCCAGGTCGGTTTTGTGATAGAATTTCTCGCTTGGCGATGGGGCAGTAGCTCAGTTGGGAGAGCGCAGCGTTCGCAAGCTGAGGTCAGGGGTTCGATCCCCCTCTGCTCCACCATTCTCACTTCCCATGAATTTCCATAGGGTCCAGGATTGCCAGGCAAAACATGGCCTGCAATTGAGGAGCCAAGATTGGCTGAATCCGAAGGCGCTTCCCCCGAGAGTAAAATGGCTTTATCCGAAGTTAGTCTTGAATCCGCCGAAAAGAAGGCCGCCGACAAGGTTGAAGTCACAATTCTTCAGGAGGCCCTCAAGCAGTTTAATGGCAATGTGAAGGAGATAGTAAAATGTCTGAACATGCCTGCAGGTGCAATCCATATGAAGCTCAACTATCCTCCGCCTGTGGAGTATGAACAACCGAGGCTTGATCCCCAGGGCGCCAGAGGACTATAACCTATGTCCAAACGAAAGGATTCGATCCATAATACCTGCAAAGTATCTGATGAACCTCATGCCACAGGATTATTGAGACCATTTATATATGCGCCGGTTTCCAGGAGGAAGCAAGAAAGCATTCCCCCACCTGCATACCAGGCCTGCCGCGTGCCCACGCCGAATATTACGGTGTGGGCGGGCTGTTATGTTCTGGGTGAAACAGGGAGTAGACGGCGGGGATCAGCACCAGCGTGATAAGCGTAGAGCTCAAAAGACCCCCGATCACCACCCGCGCCAGAGGCGCCTGGGCGTCCGCGCCTTCTCCGATTCCAAACGCCAGGGGTATCAGGGCCAGGATGGTGGTAAGGGTGGTCATCAGGATCGGCCGTAGCCGACGCCTGCCCGCCTCCACCACTGCGTCGTGGATGTTCATGCCGCTCTCCCGTAGTTGACCCGCCTGGTCCACCAGCAAAATGGCGTTGTTTACCACTATCCCTCCCAGCATTATCAGGCCGATGTAGGACTGGACGTTGAAGGTGGTGTCTGTGAGGAAGAGCATCAAAAGCGCTCCCACCACCGCCAGGGGGACGGATGTCATCACCACCAGCGGAGTTCGCAACGATTCATACAGGGAAGCCAATACCATATACACCAGCGCCAGGGCCATCAGCAGGGAGATAACCAACTCCCTGGTGGCCTTCTGCTGTTCCTGGTAATTCCCGGCCACCAAAATGTCATACCCGGCGGGGCGGGGAATCTGGTCTAGCGCCTGTTGCGCGTCGGAGGCGATAGAGCCCATGTCCCTCTCCTTGATGTTGGCCCGCACCGTCACCACCCGCTGCTGGTCCTTGCGGGTGATCAGCAACGGGCCCCGGCCAGGCTCCGCGGTGACCAGGTTTCGAAGGGGCGCCTGCTCTCCAGAGGCGGTGGTGAGGGTAAGGTTCAATATCTCATCCATGGAGCGCTTTTCCGCGTCCTTCAGTTGGGCGAAAATGCGATAGGAGTTTCCCCCGGCCCGGAACTCGCCCGCCCTGGATCCGGCCACCGCCGTTTCCAGGGTTTCCGTCACATCCCGGACACTGAGTCCCATATCCGCAGCCTTGTTCCGGTTGATCCGGATCTGTTGCTGCGGGACACCTGCGTCCTGGTCCACCTCTATATCGGTGACGCCTGGGACTTTTGCGATGGCCTTGGCGGCTCGCTGGGCCAGGGCGTTGATTATATCCAGCTCGAATCCCCGGATTTCCAGGATAAGCCCCTGGTCTCCTCCCAGCAGCCGCTCCAGCAGGAACTGGCCTTGCGGCGCCGTCACCCGGATATCCATGCCGGGGATCGCCCCGGAAAGAATGTCCCGCAGGTCGTCGGCGATCCTCTTGTTGGATCTTTCCCTTTCAGCCGAGGGGGATAGGGAAAGATTGATGGAGCCTTGCGCGGCCTGGTTCGGGTTCCAGCCGGAAGCCCCCACGCTCGCCACCCAGGCTCGCATTTCCGGCACGGCGTCTTGCGCCATCCGCTCCATACGCTTTGTTTGCCGATCCACCAGGTCCAGTTTGGTTCCCACTTCCATCTTGCCGTTGACCCGCACCTCCCCTTCGTCGCTGGGCGGCAAGAACTCCGATCCGATGAACGGCAAAAGCAGCAGGCTGGCCCCCAGGGCCGTCACGGAAAGGATGACCGTGAGCCCTCGATGACCCAGCGCCAAATCAATCAGGCTCCGGTACCCGGTCTCCAGGCGATGAAATATGGTGGCCGCGCTGGCGGCGAGGCTCTGGATCCATCCTGTTCTCCCGGCCCCCACGCCTCCGCCGGAGGCCAGCAGGTTAGAAGCAAGCATCGGCACCAGGCTCAAAGAGACGATCAGCGAGCAGGCCAGCGAGAATATGATCACATAGGCCAGCTCCTTGAAAAGAACGCCGGTGATTCCCCTAGTGAAGGCCAACGGGAGGAAGATCACAAGAGTGGTCAGGGTGCTGGCTATTATCGCCGGGGCCACCTCCATAGCGCCTTCCACCGAGGCCACCTTGGGCTGTTCATGGTTTTCATTGCGCCGTCTATAGATGTTCTCCAGCACTACGATGGAACTATCCACCATCATCCCCACACCGAGAGCCAGGCCCCCCAGGGTCATCAGGTTCAGCGTGAATCCGGCGAAAAAAAGCAATGCGAAGGCGCCCACCACGGAGATGGGAATAGCCAGAGCGATCACCACCGTGCTGCGGACGTTTCGCAGGAAAAAGAGCAATACCAGCACCGCCAAACCGCCGCCGTATACCACCGATTGGGCCACATTGAAGATGGACCTTTCTATGAAGTTACCCTGGTTTATCACCGCTTTCACATTGATCTGGGGAAACGCCCTGTTGATGGAGTCCACCTCCGCCAAAACCCCCTTTGCCACCTCCACAGTATTGGCGTTCGATTGCTTTCTTATACCGGCCCGCAGACCTCGCCAGCCATCGACGCGGACCGTGCGCGTCTGCTTCTCGTATGTGTCCACCACTTCTGCCACCTGGCCGATCCTGACGGCGGACCCATCCTTCTGAAAAATGATAGTGTCGCGAATTTCCTTCAGGTCTGTGAACTCCGCCGGCGCCCGCAGGGTCACCTCGTATTTTCCCTCTTCGATCTTGCCCGTGGGTAGGTCCAGGTTGGCGTTCCGGATCGCGTTGGTCACAAGGTTGATCGGCAGGCGCAGGGCGGCCAGCTTGTCCGGATCGATTTCTATCCTGATCTCCCTTTTGAACTCGCCCCATGTGTCCACCTGGGCCACGCCGGGAACCCGCGCCAGGCGGTAGCGGATCTGGTCATCTATCAGCTCCGTGAGTTCCACCGGATCGAGCTTACTGGAAATGCCGAGTATGATAACGGGGAAAGTGTTGACATCGAACTTGCTTACCCTGGGCCTGACGATATCGTCCGGAAATTCATTTATCTCGTCTTCCAGTGTGGCCTGGACATCAACCGAGGCGGTATTGATATCCGTACCCCAGGCGAAAGTCACCCTCACATTGCTGTTTCCATCGGAGGAGATTGAGTTCATCTCCTCAACGCCGGGGACCGTGGCTACTATTTCCTCGAGAATCTGCGTTATAAGCCGCTCCATTACCTCCGGGCTGGCGCCTTCGTATTGCGTGCGGATGCTCAGGGTGGGCAATTCGATATCGGGAAGAAGATCCACCCGCAATCTGGTGAGCGACATGATCCCCAGGACGACCACGATCAGTGTCACCATCGTGGCGAAGACAGGTCGCCTTACGCTGAATCCGGGCAGGCTCACGGGTTGTCTTTCGCCTTTGGGGCTGGGGCAGGTTTTTCCCCGCCATCGGGTATGGAGATGGTGGATCCATCGTTGAGCAGGTGCTGGCCCAATGTTACCACCCTGCCGGAAAGCCCTTCGCCGGTCACCTGGGCCAGTCCGCCCTCCCGGATACCCACATTCGTCTCTCGCCATGCCACGGTTTTGCCGTCTTCCCGGACCAGGAACAGGCCATCGTGTCCTCCGCGAGTGGTCAGCGCCTCCTCCGGCACCAGGGTGGCCCCATCCGCTTCACCCAGGGATACTATGACCTGGATGAACATTCCAGGTTTCAGCCGGTTACTACTGTTGTCGATATTCAACTCCACTCTGGCCTGTCGGGTGGTTTGGCGGAAGATCGGGGCTATGCGCTCAATGACGCCCTGGAACGTTTCCCCCGGATACGCCTCCGTGGTCAAGACGGCCTTTTGACCCGGCGCCAGTCTGGAGTAGTCCTTTTCTGAAACATAAAAAACTCCCGTTATGGGATTTAACTCCACGATTTGGACCAGGGGCGTGTTCGCCGAGACGATGTATCCTTCATCTATATAACGCTCCGCCACCACCCGCTGCTCGGCGCCGCCGGTCCAGCTTGCGGTAATAGTGGTGTATCCCAGCCGGATGTTAGCCGCTTCCAATCCTGCCAAGGCGCTAGATAGTTTGGCCCTGGCCACCTCCATTTGCGCGCGTTTTTCCAGTTCCTTGGCCTTGGCTTCGTCATGCTGGGCTTCATGGGCGATCTTCTGCTCCAGCAGAAGCTCCACCCGCTTTGTCTCCCGAAGAGAGATAAGCAATACGCTTTTCGCTTCGGCAAGGGTGGCTTGAGCCACGGCCACATCCGCCCTCGCCTGGGCCACAGACTGGACATACTCCTCATCGTCCAACCTGGCGATAAGCTGTCCACGCGAAATTGTGTCTCCGATATCCACTTCCAGGCTGGCCACCCGTCCCCCTATTTTTGGGGCCGCATTGAACTTTGCGGTGGATTCCAGGGCGCCGCTGAAGGTTCGTGTCAGTTCGATAGCACCTTGCCTGATCAGGGCCACTTCCACAGGCGCCGGAGGAGTGAAGTGGTTATTCCCTTTCCTGCCCGCGTCCTCGCCCATTCGGCCGACCAGCTTCACACTGGTGACCGCGACCAATAAAACCACGGCGGCGGCGGACACTACCTTAATCGACAATATTTTCAAGTCTCAATTCTCAATATTTCTTATGATGACGCAAGAAGCATATATCTCACATTCTAAATCAGTTGACCGATTACTCTCCCGAATTTATTTGCGTAATGGCCGGGGAAGGGTTAATAAGTGTGTATGAAACAGGGAGTGTGGAACGCGACAATCGGAGAGCAGGATTGAAGAGATGAACACCAAACAGGAAGGTCCGCATCTGGAGAGGCTGACTCACCGGCTGGCCCAATGCCCCGGGGAGTTTCTGGCCGAGCCGCTCATCAAGAGCCGGGGGAAGGTGGACACAGGGGCGGTGGTCAGCGACACACTGATGGATATGGGTGGAAACCTCTTGTCGAGTGAAGAATCCAACACAAGCTTCTCCTCTGAAAAAGCGGATCAAAAGAACCGCTTGCGCCTGATCCTGATAGGCGCGTGGCTGTGCCATGACGAGTGGCTGATCCAAAAAAAGAAATACGCAGAACCCGCCAAAAAGTGGCTTGCCTCCGGGCTGGACGGCCTGGCCAGTCTGGTGGCGGCGGAGCTGTTCGTCACCGATCCGGACCGGAGGGAGGAGCTGGCGCGGCTGCTGCTGGCCGCCCTGGATTTACTCCCTACCGGGGAAACCGAGGCTCAGGCAAGCGACCGCCTGCAGTGCCTGGATAGCGTGACAAGGGATAAAGTGATTCGCCAGACGAGGGAGAAGGAGAAAAGAGCCCGCAAGCTGCGGGAGAAAATGGCCGCGGACGCCGCTCGCGAGGCTGCCGCCAAGGTAAACCGGGAGTGACATAAGATGGTATGGAGATGGAAATCAGCGCTGCCGGAGGAAATTCCCACCGAAAGGATGGAGCGCAATCCCTTGATCACCAGAGAGGGGATCAGGACGCTAAACAGCATTCTGAAAAATCCCCATGCCCCGGTATGGAACTACCAGGTGGGGGATCGGCTGCGGGCCGAAGACCTGCCTGCCGTGGAGCGGTTCCGAAAAAGCCTGTTCAATCGGAGCGCGCCGTTGGGCGCCGGGATCCCGGCGAATATTATAGAGTTGGTGGCGGCTATGCGGCCACGCTCCCTTGTCTTCATGGAGCGCATCCCGGAGGGGGCCAGCCTGGAGAGGGATTGGGAGAGTATACCCACCATGAGCCGCGAGGATATCGTATTACGGATTGACGATATCGTCCCCCTGGATGCCGACCTTTCCCGAATGATCGTGTACGAGACCTCCGGGACCACTGGTCATGCCCTTGACGTTCCCCATCATCCATGCGCCATGGCGAAGAACCATCCGGTGCTCGAATATATATTGGCCCAATACGGTGTGGCGCCTGGATTCGGCCCGGATGTGACAGCATGTCTTAATGTGGGCGCCGAGGAGCACACTGTCGTCTTCGCCAACGTTTTCTCCGTGTGGAATGACGCCGGTTTCGCCAAGGTCAATATCCACCCTGGCTCCTGGCGGCGGGAGGGGGATATCCACCAGTTTTTCCAGAGCCTTGCGCCGCTCTTCCTCACCGGGGATCCGGTCGCCTTCGCGCAGATGATGAAGTGGGAAATAGCAGCCCGACCGTTGGCCATGATCTCCACCGCCGTGGAGCTCAACCCCGGCCTGAAGGCCCGGCTGGAGGAGCGTTACGGATGCCCGGTCATCGACTATTACTCCACCACGGAGACGGGGCCCATCGCCTGCTCCTTGCCGGGTGAGGATGCGCTTGGCGTTATCTGCCCGGATATATATGTGGAGGCGATCGATGATGACGGTTGCACAGTGGCGGAAGGGGAAGTGGGGGAGATCACCGTGACTGGCGGGCGCAATCCTTTCGTTCCCCTATTGAGATACCGCACCGGGGATTTCGGACGGGTGGTCCGGGATGAAAGGGGGGCCCGGATTCTGGACCTGAAGGCCAGGCAGGCGGTTTCTTTTATCTCCAGCTCCGGATCGATGGTACATCCACTGGATATAGGGAGGACGTTGCGGCTGAGCCCTTTCGTGCAGAGCCAGTTTATCCAGAGGAGGGACAAATCCATCGACCTGACGATCCGACCGGCGCCGGGAGAGAGCATGGGGGAGGGGGTCATCGAAGAGCGGCTGAGGTTTCTGTTCGGCGTGGATCAGGTGATAAGGGTCCATATGGATGAGAACCTGGGCAAGGGGGAGCGTGGGGGGAAGGTGATTCCCTTCATTTGTGAACTGGGGCAGGCGCTGTAACCGGGTCATCCAGTATGGACCCGGCCTCCACTGGCCAGCAGGCGGTCCACAGCGTGGATCGCTTTTTCGAATCGCTCATCCCACGAGCCGCTGATCTTCACAAATGGCCTGTCGCGCGATTCCAGCTCATGGAGGCAGCGCTCATGGAACCATTTGCGCTTATGGGGAAGGTAGCGTTGCGGATCCTTCACGAACGGGGTGTCCATGTCCAGTAGGAGGTATAGATCATACTGCCGTTTTTCCGCTTCCTCCCTGATCCGTGGGGGGCAGTTATCGAAAAGCGCCTCGCTCCATATGGTGGTTGTGATAAGGTCCGTGTCGCAGAAAAGGATTCGGTTGGCCATCCGGGCCATCGCCTCCTCGGAAGCCGCCTGCCCCCTGGCGATTCTGGGTATGTCCTCCGGATAGCATTCATCGTTCTGCAGGTTCAGCATCCCCCTGGCGTATTCGCTGACATATGCGGTGTCATAATGCGCCGCCAGATTTTTGGCCATGGTGCTCTTGCCGGCTGACTCGGGGCCGAACAGGCACACGCGCAATGCGTAATATGGCCGGACGCAGGGAGGGATGTATTTCCAGTTTGTCATAGGGTCGGCGCGCAGGGCCTCGCCGGAGATCGGCGCCAGTTCCCTGGCGTGGTCCACGGGGACGTACCTGGCCCCCAATACCTCCGCCAGCCGATATCCGTAATCCTCCGAGGCGAAGACGTAATCCGGCCCGGAGGAGACGAAGCGCCGGATGCTGGCGAGCCATATGTCCCAAAAATCGGGATGCTCATGTGGGAACTGGGGATTCTCATCGGCGCAATGGACCACATTCACATCTGGGAACATCTCCCTCATCCATCGATACCGCAGATCACCGGGGATAGGCTCCGCCTGGATGGTGGCCACCATCACCGTAAGCTCTTTCACATAGTTGCGGGCGAAATCCACCAGGTATTGATGCCCCAGGTGTGGGGGCAGGAACTTGCCCAGCAGCATGCCGGTTCCCTGTTTCATAAGGTTCGCCTCCATGCAAAATATCCGATGGTGGCCAGGGCCAGGAACACCATGTAGAGTCCCGCGGTGAGGGAGAGCCCCTTTAGCGCGTATATGGCCACACTGATAATGTCCACAGTGATCCAGATCAGCCAGCTTTCCAGAATCTTTTTGGCCATGAGCCATTGGGCGATAAGGCTAAGGGTGGTGGTGACAGCGTCGGCGAAGGCGAAATCGGCGTCGGTGTATCTCTCCATTGTGTAGCCCAGGGCCGTGGCGGTCGCCATGGCTATCACGCTCCAGGCTGCCGCCCCCAGGCGTGAAAGCCGCGTGACCTTCAGCTCGCTATGCTTTTGGCCACCGTGCAGCCAGTTGTGCCAGCCGTATATCTGCATGAAGATATAAACGAACTGCAACCCCATGTCCGAGTATAGCCTGGCGTCGAAAAAAATAAATATGTAGAGGGTCACCATGACCAGCCCCGTGGGCCAGCACCATATGCTCTGCCGCACGGTCAGCCATACACACGCCAGGCCGAATAAAACGGCGCTTGTCTCGATCAAACTCATTTTGCACGTTGGTTTATTTTCAGGGTACGATAATGATAACAGACTGCCGGGAGTGTCGTTTATCGCTGATATCGAAACCCAGAGGAGATGTCCAACCCAAGAATCTCTGTGGATCATATGGTACGTTCCAATACCAGTCACGTTGTCTTGAATCAGGACAGACGGTTCGGCTGTAGGGATTTTGTGACCCCAAACCTTGAAAACCATGAGTGTCTAACCTGTTTAAAAACAAAACGTAATCCTTGGTCGCTAGACTGAATTTAATTGTCGATGGTTTGGCCCGGATCCTGCTCTAAGTTAGCGGGAAAACTGAATCAAGCTGGCAACCAAGGATAATTTCTTGGGGGTATGAGGGAATTTTAATGGACTATTTAGTGATGAGTAGAAAAAATTATATTAGAATGCTTCCGATCCTGGCCATTGCGGTGGCCGCGGGGATGTTCACCGGTTGCGGTGATGTGACGATCAACACGGATCAGTTTGGCTTGCCTGTCAACAATAATAGTACAGGCGACCTGGGCGGGAAAGGGCAAACCCCCGATCCCTCCTGGCACAACTCATATCTGGATGGCCGTCACTCATCCTTTGTGTGCACCGATTGTCATGTTTCCACTGCCAGGACCGATATGGGAGAGACGGACCTGGCGCGGTCCCCTTTCCGGGAAACCCCTAAGGACCAGATATGCTCCCGGTGCCACATGGGGGATTACAACAGAACCTCCCTTTTCAATCACACAGTGGCAAATACAGGGACCTACTGCAACTCCTGTCATTACTCAGACAGCTTCACCGCGCATACCAGGATTTCAGCCGATACGTATCACGGCCTGATCGGCGGATCCTGCTCATCTTGCCACTCCAACAGGACTCCCGGCAACCACCGCGCCGATGGCAGGGCTTCAGCGTGCGAGAGATGTCATAGTTACCCCAGTTGGAGCGGCGCTTCTGGCGCTCACACGGCCACCTCCAATTGCGTGAGTTGCCACGCCGCCAGGACTCCTGGCAATCACCAGAGGGATGGAAGAACCTCCAAATGTGAGAACTGCCACAATTATCCGGATTGGAGTAACGCCTCCTTCAGCCATTCCGGGGTTTCCACCGGATGCGCCAGCTGCCACAGCAGGCATTACAGTGGTTACGCTTGCGAGTCTTGCCACACCTCCGGGATAAGCTGGTCTTATAAGCACTCAAGGGTGCGATCCGATGGGTGCATTGCTTGCCATGACGGCGACGGGCATGGCGACGGGCATGGCGATGATGACTAGCATTCAACTTGAAGCATGTAATGTGGGGAGCATCCGGAAATTGTCCGGATGCTTCCTCGTTTCACGGCTTGGATAGGTGTACATTGGGTATAATGAAGCTGGAGACGCGCAGGATCGGCGCAAAGGTTGATAAGGCTCCAGGCTCCCGGAGTTTCTCGGAGTTTGGCTTGTAGTGAAAGAGGTCTTATCATGAAGATGGGTCGTTTGTAGTTGATGAAGGCTGGCTGGTTCTGAATTAAATATGGAAAAACAAAATAAAACAAGTTACCTTGCGCCTCTGTTTGCGGCTTTGGGAATAGCCGTGATGACAGGGCTATTCGCCGGTTGTGGAGACATCACGATCGACACGGGTCAGCTAGGCCTGGGGGACAATTCTAACGACTTATCCAATATCGGCCTTTCTCCTGATCCCTCCTGGCACAACTCCTACCTGGTGGGCGCCCACGGCAGCTTTGCTTGTGGGGACTGCCATGCTTCTACAGCAAGGACGGGGGCCAGTTCCCCGCTTCTGCGGGAGATGTCCGGTGACCAGATATGCGCTCGATGTCATATGGGCGATTACAACAGGACGAGCCTTTTTAACCATGGCGCATACAAGATCGGAACTCATTGCAACTCCTGTCATTATTCGGACAACTTTAAGTACCACACCAGGCCCAGCCACAATAAATATCATGAAAAGATATCCTCCTCGTGCGTTGCCTGCCACCCTGGCAAAACCCCTGGGGGACATCTGGCCGATGGACGAACCGGCTTATGTGAAATGTGCCATAAATATCCGAACTGGCAGGGGACGGGCTTTAGCCATTCGGGCGTCACCTCCGGTTGCTCCAACTGCCATAGCAAGCATTATTCGGGCTTCCCTTGCGAGTCATGCCATACCTTCGGAATCAGCTGGGGTTTCAGCCACTCCAGGGTGCGCTCCGATGGGTGTCCGGCTTGCCATGGGTCTGATGGACATGGCGGCGGGGGTCATGACGACTAAATACGGCTTGATTTTGGCCTGCCCTGTCCCCTATATTGGGGGCGGGAGCGTGAGTGGACCGGTTGACCGGTCCTAAGTTGGGAACGAATTGGTATTCCAATCCAGAGTGGAGAGGGGTAGGGGTGTGGTGTCCGCCTTGGCGCCTCGCTTTTCTGCGTATTAAGACAAGGCAGAATTAATTATCTTTCAAGGGGGTCTTTTGTCGCGAAGCGGTTTTCTAGCCATTCTGCTGGCGGCGGCGCTTTCCGCTGCCTCGGCCCATGGGCAGGGTCTGGGTTCGCTGATCAGCCCTGGCCCTCTGGCAAAACCTCATGTAGAGGTGGAAGGGCTCACCAACTGCGTTAAATGCCATGCCATTGGCGCCGGAGTGCCCAGTGAAAAGTGCTTCGAATGCCACAAGGAGATATCCAGCCGAATCACCTCCAACAAAGGCTACCATGCCAGCGTGGCGAAGAAGAAATGCCACGACTGCCACGAGGATCATAAGGGGCAGGAGTACAAGATGATCCAGTGGCCCGGCAAGGATATGAACCGGTTCGAGCACAAGGAGAGCGGCTACCTGTTAGATGGCAAGCATGTCCAGGTGAGGTGCGAGAAATGCCACACTGCCAAGACCAAACAGGCGCGGCAAAGCTTTCTTTTGACATCGGACACATGCCTCTCCTGCCACAAGAAGGACGATGTCCACAAGGGCGTTCTGGGTGACAAGTGCGAAACCTGCCACACCACCAGCGGCTGGAAGGGGAAGGATCTTAAGTTCGATCACGACAAGGCGTACAAGCTTGAATATTCCCATATAAAGACCCCTTGCGAAAAGTGTCACCCGGTGATAGGGCAGTACAAAGTTCCCGGCTTTGAAAAATGTGTCACCTGCCACAAAAAGGACGATGTGCACAAAGGCGCCCTGGGTGACGCTTGCGACAAGTGCCATGTCGCCAGGACGTGGAAGGGCAAGGATGTCCTTCTAAACCACGACAAGTTCTACAAACTAGATACAGGGCACCGGAAGACCCCGTGTGAGAAGTGCCATCCGGTGAAAGGGCAGTTCAAGGTTCCCGCTTTTGAGCAGTGCGTCACCTGCCACAAAAAGGACGATGTGCACAAGGGCGCTCTGGGTGACAGGTGCGACAAGTGCCATGTCGCCAGGACGTGGAAGGGCAAGGATGTGCTCTTCGACCATGGGAAGGTCTACCAGCTGGAAAAATCCCACGCTGCGGTCAAGTGCGAAAAGTGCCATCTGGTAAAGGGCCAGTATAAGGTGCCCGATTACAAGCTGTGCGTCACCTGCCACCGAAAGGACGATGTGCACAAGGGTTCGCTGGGCGACACTTGTGACAAGTGCCACGACGAGAGCAAGTGGAAGAAGGTGATGATGAATCACTCCAAGACCAAATACCCCCTGGAAGGGAAGCACCTGAAAGTGGAATGCGCCAAGTGTCACCCCAGGGCCAAGGATAAGATTTACAAGGTGGAAAGGTTCGATCGCTGCTCTTCCTCTGGCTGCCACGATACACGGCAGCGGGGGGATGTGCATGGCGAGCAGTTCCGGGGCCGAGATTGTAATGAGTGCCACAATCTGAACGGGTGGATGCCGCCGCTTTTCTCCCACTCGGATGCGAACTACAGAGGATATAAACTGGATGGGAAGCACGCCGGAGTGGCTTGCGCCAAATGCCATGTCAAAAGCGCTTTCGGTGTGGTCAACTATCGGCCCATACGATACGACACCTGTATGGGCCCCGGCTGTCACGACATACCCAGCCGCGGCGCCATCCATGGCAAGCAGTTCAACGGGACCAATTGCGACACATGCCACGACCTGAAAGGGTGGAAACCATCGGTGTTCTCCCACGACTCCCCATCCTACACCGGCTACAAGCTGTATGGCAAACACCGGCCGCTCAAATGCGAGCAGTGCCACGCAAAGAGCCTGTTCGGCGTGGTGCATTACCGGCCTGTAAAGAGTGGTATGTGCGATGACTGCCACAAGGATCCGCATCGCGGCCAGTTCGGCTCCACCACGTGCGCCACTTGCCATACGGAAGATGACTGGAAAAAGCTGCAGTTCGACCATAACCGCAACAGCCGGTTCGCCCTATACGGCAAACATGTGGGACCAGCCTGCGCCAAATGCCACCTGAAGAAGGGAATCCTGGGGGACGCAATGGTGTGGAAACCTCTGGGCAGGGAATGCATCGATTGCCATGCTGACAAGGATAAGCACAAGGGCGCCCTGGGCAAGCAATGTGACCAGTGCCATACCGAGCAAACATGGAAGACGGATAGGTTCGCCCACGAGCTGACAGGATTCCGGCTGGAATACGCCCACCTGAGGCTCCACTGCTCCGATTGCCATGACAAGAAGGACAACTGGGCCGGCGTGGGCGAGAACTGCCGCAACTGCCACACAGACCCGCACTTCAACCAGTTCGGGAGTGCATGCTCCGACTGCCACAACGCCAGGGATTGGGAGCCGCGCAAGTTCAAGCACGCGCTGTTCGGATTCCGCCTTGAGGGGGCTCACAGAATAGTGGAGTGCAAGGTGTGCCACCAGAACAGGCTGTACGCCAACACACCCACGGAGTGTATAGACTGCCACAGGGCCGAGTTCTTCAGCGCTGGCGCCGCGGCGATACACTCCCCGGACAATATCGACTGCCAGTTCTGCCACAGGCCATACTCCTGGAGGCCGGCATCGGGCCACATGCACCGATCCATGACATTTTCCGGAGCCCATAAAAGGATCCAGGGCCAGTGCGACTATTGCCACACAAACGACTATGGGCTCAAGTGGCCAGGCGCCCAGACGGAACAGGATTGCGAGTTCTGCCACATGGCCGATTACAGGAAGGAGCATAGAAATTGCCCGACCACGTGTGGCTTGTGTCATAACACTAACGATTTCGATGATGGCAAGGAGACCATAAGGTGCGACTAAGGTTGACTTTGGCCTTTGTGGCCGCGCTATTCACCGTATGGGCGCTTCCCGCCTCCGCTGTTAACCTGAGCGGTCGGCTGGCCGGATCTTACTATAATCACGATGACGATGTGTCCGAGCAGGACCGCAGCGTCAGTAGATTCAAGCTGCGTCTGGACATCACCGATTTCATGGCTTACGACTCGGCTTTCCACTTGAAGACCATCACTCGCTCCGTTTCCGGGCACGACTATAACGGCAACCTTCCCAGCCAGAGGATCGATCGGGCCGAGTTCGAATTGAAGGGCTTGGGCGGATTCATGGACTTGCATCTGGGCAGGATGAACATCCAGGATCTTTTCTCCACCAGGGTGGACGGAGCCAGCGTCGACTTCCACCTGGGCAAGACTTTTGGCCTGGGAGTGTTCGGCGGGCAGACTCCGGATCCTTTTTCCGACCAGATCAGCTCCAGCTATTCCACTTACGGGGCATACCTCTTCAATAGAGGACAGGCCACCCGCTTCTCTCTGGGATATGTGGCCACCGCCAAGGGGGGGGAGGATTCCACATACATTTCAGGCATGTACTATTCCCTTTCATCCAGGGCTTTCAATTGGATGGCTGATTTCAGGATGGATGAGGACAAGGTGAGGAGCGAGTGGCGGATCACCGAGGCGATGGTGAATCTGACCTACAGGCCAAGCAGAAGGGCCAAGGTGAACCTGACCTACAGCGAGTACCGTTCCATACAGCTGTTTGAATCGATGGACTACAGCGCCAGCTACGACATGCAAAGGGCCACCAGGGTTTCAGGCGATCTTTTTTTCCTCCACAGCTCTATGTTGTACGCACGGTTCGACGCGAGGATGCGCGACTTCGACAGCAGCACGGCGGCTATGTTCATTGGCGGTTTCAGGCAGGACGATATGTTCGGATTGCTTAATCTGGACATATCCTACAGCGGAATAAACTATTTCACGACTACCTCGGACAGAATCAATATTGTTTTGGGCGCCGACTTTTTGCGGGACCTGAGTGGCGAGATAGAGATTACATCCATCAACAGCAAGCAGGAAGGGCAGAACAACGCTATGACCCAGTTCGTTTATGGCGCCACTGTGGACTGGAGATGGAACAACCTGTTCGTATCGGCCCTGCTCCAGTTTTCCAACGAGAAGTTCCTGGATGTGGACGCTGTTTACCAAAACAAAGCCTCCGACCATTTCGCCACCACTTCCTACTATCTGAACATGGGGTACAATTTCTAGGATGCTGGCCTTGGCTGTTCGTCGGGATACCTGACATGGAACTGTTCAGGGTGTACACCGTCCGGGAAAACTATCAGGATCGCGACTCTGTGGTGGTGGACTGGTTCTGCGAGAATCGTAAAGCGCCGGTCGCGGCGCTGGAGCTGATGGTGGAGAACCTAGTGGATCTCACCGCCGTGGAGAAGACCGAGGCGCAAACTCGGCTGAACCAGCTTCTGACCTCCGGCGAAACCGATGAACTGGCCCAGTACATCAGGGCCACTACCGGGTTCGAGGTGAAGCGGACAAGGATCGACATCCCTTTGCCGGATGGAAGAAAGGTTCCGGACTTCTCCGGCAAGTCCGCCAGCATGGAAGGGGAATATTTTCATATTCATGAAAACAGTGAATACAACCTGTCTATCCCCATCACAGGATTTGTAGACCTTTCCGAACCGCCCAACACCTTTTCGGTGGCGTAGATAAGAAGCCCTACTATTTTATGGCCGGGTTCAGGCTGACCACATATTTTTGCGTTCCGGAGACCTCCTCCTGGGAGAAAGACGCAGAGCTCCAGAACATGATGTTTGGACCGTCCAGAGCTGAGCATTCGTCCGCGCTGACCATCCCGTCATTATCCTTGTCCCGGACATTGACATCGCATTCCGGAGTGTCCGCAATAGGATCGAAAGTGTCGCCATATCTCTCTGAAGTGTGCAGCAAACCCAGGTAATGCCCAACTTCATGAGCCATGGTGTTCGCCACGGTGTTGATGTTCTTTCCCTGCAGGCTGGTGAACCCTCCGAAAGTGTTTATCGCTACACCGGAATTGGCGGAGCCCTGGACCAGTTGCGGGCCGGGCGCTCCTCCGGCGATTCCCAGAATCCCCTGAAAGCCGAAAGAGTCGACAAAGAAAATATTGATATGACCTTTCTTGTAGTTGGCGGACATCATGAAGAGGGCGTCCATATCGTCCGGCTGGCCGTTATTGTCAAAATCCGTGTCCATGTTCACATGGATATGTTTCCTCGCCTCGTCAGAGGTCAGGTATATAACCTCCACCGCCCCAACCGTAATATTCATCAAGCCCATGGACGCCTGGAAACGCGCCAGAACTTCGTTCAGGATCGGCTCCGCCTGGGCGGAGACATCCCCGGACGCGATTATAAAAAGGTTCAGGTTCAGTCGGGAGCCGGGAGCGGATTTTACATCGGTGTAGATTCCCACTTCTTTGGGTTCCGGCTCTCTGCTGCGGGTGTGCTTTATCCAGAAGGTCCACACCCCAGGCGGAAAATCGTAGTCTCCGCCATGGGGAATGGTCATCTCCACGGCGCTTTGCCCATAACCGTTGGCGAAGTTGCGGCCGATCAGGTCGTTACTCCCGCCATCGATAAAGCTTTCTCCGGACGGTCCTGAAACCTTTATGATATCCATGTCCGAGGCGTTTGCTCCATCGGCCATGATGGTAAGTGACACCGACCCTGCGGGAACCTGGATGGAGTAAGGGCCCGCTATCTGGCCAGGCGCCAGGAACTCAACGGCCATGGCGTCCGGGTGACGGGGTGGCGGATCCCCATTCCCCTTGTCGCATGAGGCCGTCATGGCCGCCAGAGCCAGTAATATTAAAGTGATTCCACCATTTCTCACAGGCCCTCTCCAGCTTCCTGTTACTTCAGCGAGGCCAGAGCCTTTTCATAATCCGGCTCCTCTGTTATATCGGGAACCTGTTGCGCGTAGAGCACAACGCCATCCTTCCCCACCACAACCACTGCCCTGGACAATAGTCCGGCCAGAGGTCCGTCAACCATCCGCACACCGTAATCCTCGCCAAACTTGCGGCTGCGAAGCTCGCAGGTGGTCACCACGTTCTCGATCCCCTCGGCGGAGCAGAATCTTTTGTGGGCGAAGGGCAGGTCCAGCGAAACGCCCAGGCACACCGTGTCTGGAATGGAGGTGATATCCTGATTGAAACGCCGGACAGAGGCAGCGCACACGGCGGTGTCCACACTGGGGAAAATATTGATGACCAGATTCTTTCCCGCAAAGTCCTTGAGTGAAACGTCGGACAAATCGGTTTTTGTAAGTAAAAAATCGGGCGCTTTCGAGCCGACCGCAGGGAGGGCTCCAGACGTGTTTACCGGATTGCCCTTAAGCTTGATTTCAGACATGCTACACCTCTCAACTTTAGAATTATACTATTGGAGTACATTGTAGTATATCCAGGTGTGATTCGAAAAATGATTCTTCAATGTTTGTGGTTGCGCTCTCCTGAGAGGCGAGACCATGCCGGGGTAGCCTGGAATCGATTAATAATTTAGGATTTATTCGGCCCGATGGAATATAATGCGGGTAGACAAAAGGATTCAGTTCCCAGGTTCCCTATGATTCGTGCGCTTTGACACATGAAGCAGGTAGCGGTCTGAAGCCAGGCGGGGGGGCGATATTGCTGTGATGTGCTACTACATGAACCCTGGTTGAGAAGGTTGCCATTGTGATGAACTCCAAGCCACTTGAAGAAATGAGCATACTGCTGGTCGACGATTCCCGCTTCAGTCGCGAAATCATCCAAAGTCTCCTGGTGAAGAACAACTTCAAAAACCTTATGCTCTCCGGATCATCAGCGGAGGCGATGGCGGTATTGGGTGTCTCCACTCCCCAAAAGGAGGAGCGCGATGTGGACCTTATCCTAATGGATGTGGTTATGAAGACGATGGACGGGATAGAGGCCACCAGAGAGATAAAGAAGCATTTCAGGTTCAAGGACGTGCCTATCGTCATGGTCTCCGGTGTAACGGAAAAAGAGAAGCTCCAGGAGGCCTTCTCCGCCGGCGCTTCGGATTATATCGAAAAGCCGGTCAATGAAATAGAACTCGTGGCAAGGGTAAAGTCGATCCTGAGCCTGAGCAGGGAGATAAAGGAAAGAAAGGACAGGGAACTTAAACTGCTGAAGCTGACCAGGGAGCTGGAGGAGGCCAATAAGAAGCTGGAGGTTCTCTCCTCGCTGGATGGACTCACAGGAGTGGCCAACCGGAGGATCCTGGACCAGGCCCTCTCCAAGGAGTGGATGCGGATGGCGCGCAGCTCCCAGCCGATATCGATGCTCCTCATCGACGTGGATTATTTTAAAAAATTCAACGATTCATACGGCCACATCGCTGGGGATGAATGTCTGAAAAAAGTGGCCAGGGCCATCAGCTTCTCCGTGTCTCGCCCGGGGGACACCGTGGCCCGATATGGGGGAGAAGAATTCGCCGTGATCCTGCCGGAAACCGATGGGCCAGGGGCTCAAAGGGTTGCTGTCGCCATCATGGAGAGGGTGGGCAAGCTTGGAATAAGGCACGAATCCTCGGAGATAGGCAAAACCCTGACTGTCAGCCAGGGCGTGGCCACGATGATTCCCGTTGATTCAAAGAAGTCCAGCGCGCTACTGGAAATGGCCGATAAGGCCCTGTATAAGGCAAAACATGAGGGACGCGCCAGAATTGTGGCGATGAAATAATTCAGGTCATGGCGGAGGCGGGATTGGTTCTATGTTGGACGGGTGGTCGCGTTTTCACATACCCTGTTGGCGGAATAAACCTGCCGGAGCAGTGGAAGCCTGCATACCGGATGTTAAATATAGGGCCGTCATGAATCCTTCCTGGAGCATCGTTCATCTATCCACTTGATATATAATCAGCCGTCCCCATGCCGGGGGCCGGCATGGGAGTTAAGAGGGAAATATGAAATTCGCGGTGCAGGTGCTGGAGGCGCCATACAACAACCAGGCTTCAGACACGGCCTACCATTTCATCAAGGCGGCCCTGGAGAAAGGGCACACCATCGTCCGGGTATTCTTCTATCACAACGGCGTGATCAACGCGATCAACTCCGCCGAGCCGCCCAATGACGACAGGAACATCTACAAGCGCTGGACGGAACTGGGCAAGGAAAAGGGAATCGATATCGTGGCCTGCATCGCCGCCTCCAAGCGGCGCGGGATCAAGGAGGGCCAGATAGTGGAAGGAACCCGCATATCCGGCCTGGGTCAGCTTGCCGACATGACCATAGAAGCCGACAGGCTTATAACCTTCGGATAAGGGAGATGGAAATGGACGAAGAGATGGAAGTAAACCAGAACGTAAAGAAGGTAATGTTCGTGATGCGCAAGGCGCCCCATGGGTCCATATACAGCTATGAGGGATTGGAGACGGTGCTGATCACCGCCGCATACGAGCAGGACATGACTATGGTGTTCGTCGGTGATGGTGTGTTCGCCCTGGTCAAGGGGCAGGACACCACCGAAATAGGCATAAAAGGATTCATCAAGACCTATGGCGCCCTGGAGCATTACGATGTGGAGAAGATATATGTAGATCGTGTCTCCATGGAGGAACGAGGCCTTACGGTTGATGATTTCGCCATCGATGTGGAGGTGAAGGAAGCGGAAGAGATCGCCGCCTTGATGGAAGAACAGCACGCGACGATTCCCTATTGATTGCGGGAATATAACAGAAATAAGGAGCCTGAAAATGTTGCATATGGTCAATAAATCCCCATTCACCAGCAGCGCCCTGGACGAGGCGGCCCGGATCGCCGCCAAGGGATCGCCCATTCTGTTGATCGAGGATGGAGTGTACGCCGCCCGGGCGGGGACCTCTTACGAGCCGAAGCTGGCCGAGATAATGAAAGACCACCCCGTGTACGCATTGGCGCCGGATCTGAAGGCCAGGGCCGTGGGGAAAATGACCGATGGGGTGACCCAGGTGGACTATGCGGGCTTCGTGGATCTGGTGGAGAAGGATAAGATCCATTCCTGGCTTTAGCAATGGACATAAAGCGGCCTGAGCTTTAGCGAATATTTTTAGCTTCCGTTGCGCAATATTGATAGTTAGCCGTTGTCCCGTAAGAGTTATATATGCGGATATGTATGGCCCCTGATCCTACATCCTCACTTTGAGGCATGTCACCAAACAATGCAGTTACCTCTTGTATGCTCATCCAACTCCATGGCGCATGGAAAACTGGGTATGCTTCGCCTGGGGACACCATTATACACATTGATGATGCATAAATAGAGCGAAAGGTGTTATACTGTCTTAACTCGATCTAGATTCGAGTGACAAAGGAAACTTAATTATTACAGAGCGCTTTGTCATGAATGCCTACCTTAAATTTCCCAGTGCTGCCCTCCTGACCGTAACAATTCTTTTTGCGGGAGTGGTTTCCGCATCCGCCAAGGCGAAAATAGTCGCACGGGCGTCTTTCGTGGAAGGAAAGGCCGTGGTATATCCGTTGAATTCGGAAGAGGACTGTAAGATACAGAAGGGCTACAAGTTTTCAGAGGGGGACAGGATTGTCACAATGGATGGAGCCTCTCTGGGGATTTCGTATGAAGACGGGAGCGTGACATCCATATCCGAGAAGACACAGATATTCATCCGGAGAATGGAGCGAACGCCGAATGGCTCCACGCTTTTTTCCTTCAGGCTGATCGAGGGCAAGATGCGCTCGCTGGTGGCCAAACTGGGTGGGAAGGATTCCCGCTTTGAATACGTGACAAATTCCGCGATTTGCACAGTGGCCGGGTCCGACCTGGAGGGAGAGACCTCCGAAGAAGGGGATAAATTCACGATAGGTTCCGAAGGTGTCGGCATGACCTACCCCAACCGGGACGACGCCGATTACCTGGCGGATGGCGTACTGATTACTCCCGGCTTGGCAGTGAAGGTTCCCATCGATTCCGGTAGGAAGAAATACAAGTCCATCATTCCGTATTCAAGGGGTCAGAAAAATGCATTCGATGGCGAAAGGCAAAGCGGCGCGGGCTGGAAAAAATCATCCGATCTTCCTAATGTGGCGGTGCTGGTGGCTGAGCTTTCCGGCAAGACCATGAACCTGGTGGCCATGACGGAAGTTGTGAAAAAAAGATCCTCACAAGCCCCCCTATTGGCGGCTGTTGTGCTTGGGACCGCCACGACGAACGACTCCGCTAAAATCTCCGGCGCCTCCCTGCTATCGGCGGCTGGGGTAGGGGCGGCCACCACGAATAGAGCCGCGAATATCGCCGGATCCATAACGTCCGGCACTCCCTCGGCTGCCCCCCAAGTGGCTGCGACACTGGCTACAATGGCCCCGGATCAGGCGGCGCAAATCGCAGCCAGCGCGGCAAAGAGTTCTCCTGGCTTGGCCAGCCAAGTCGCCGCAAGCGCGGCTGCGGTAAATCCGCAAGAGGCCTTGAACATTGTTACGCAGACCGCCAATGCGGTTCCGGGAAGCTTACTTGATATCGCCGGCGCGGTGGCGGCGTTGTATCCAGATAAAATTGCCGACATATTAAAGGCCGTACAGAAAATTAATCCGTCCATGTCGTTGAAGGATTTACAGGACGCGGCCGCAAAAGCCGTGGATACGGCCAAGAAAGCGCGAAAAGATGCCAAGGCTGCGAAAATCACAGTTAGCAAGTGGAAAAAAGCGAAGGAGGACGCCAAGAAAGCTTTTACTGCAAAAGTCTCTTCTGTGAACCAAAAAGCGGAAAATAAGGTCAGCAAGAAGCAAACGGTAGGCTCGGGATCAAAAAAACAGAAGGATGGCGGTGGTGATGAGGATGGCGATGCGGCTGCCGCTGCAGCTGCCGCCGCTGCAGCTGCCGCATACGGAGGTGGAGTCTCACCATCGGAAAATCCCTCCCAATCGGTTTCGGGGCGGTAGTGGAACAGGAAATATGAGCCATGGACAGGGTTTGATGAAAGGGCGGGTGGAGATGACACCACGGAAGCTGGTGGTGTCTAAATTGTCAATATATAGCGAGGAGCAATGTTCGGATTTTTCAAGGAGTCAGTTTGGATTATGGTTTTGCCGCTGTTTTTCGGCGTCCATGGAGTGGCCTGGGGGCAGACATTCCATCAAATACCCAAGGGAATCGCAGCCGGGTCTTTCTATCTTTTCCCCGCTCTTGAGTTCGCATACGAGCAGAACGACAACATCTATGCCATGCCCAGCGGCGAAGTGAAGGACGAAATAGAAATCACCAAGGCAGGCTTGGGGCTTGTGTCAAACTGGTCGAATCATTTTTTGATGATCCAGGGCAATGCTGAAATGGGGAAGTACTCCAGGCAGAATGATGAGGATTATCTAGATTATACAGCCACTGCCAGTGGTCGGCTGGACATTCTCAGGGGCGTCAACGTGAGCGCCGGCCTAGGCGTAAAGCGTCGTCATGAGGAGCGAGGCTCCGCCAATGACCTGTATGGAAGCGAGCCAGCCAAATACAATCTCATATCAGGAGACTTTAGCTTCGCCCATGAAGTGTCCGTACTGCGGCTTAATGCCAACCTGAAGTCGGATAATTACCAGTATGACAACACTCCCACCTCCGCGTTGATCGATATGGACCAGGCGGGGAGGAACAGGACGCAAATCGAAGGTACTTTGCGTCTGGCCCTGGTGGCGCTGGATTTGAACTCCTTTTTTGTGCAGGGGAGGTATTTTGGAAGGGATTATGAATTCAGGGACAAGGCAAAGTATGGGTACGACAGAAACTCCACCGGCTATGAATTCACAGTCGGGTACAAGCGGGTAATATCGGGAATCTCGGTGTTCGAGATTCAGTTCGGCAACAGAGGGCAGGAATATGTGGATGAAGACCTTCAAGATATAAAAGGATTTCAGGCGGTTGGCAGCTTCAAGTGGACCCCTTCGCCATTGACCAGTGTGACAATATATGTGAACAGATCTATCGAGGAGTCGATTATGGAGAATGTCTCCGGATACTTCGCGACGAACTACGGGATCTCGATAGACAAGGAATTTTCATCCAGCTTACTGCTAAAAGCGGGTTTCGTGAGTAACGATCTGGACTACCAAGGCGTGGAGAGGCAGGATAAAATGCACACCTATGACGTTGGTCTATTCCTGTTTATGACCGAATACGTGTATATGGGTGTTTCTTATAATTACAAAAACAGAGAATCCAGCGACACAGGGATGAATTACCATGCGAGCGTGTCAAAGGTGACTCTGGTTGGAAGGATTTAGCCAAGTCAATGAGATATTTAGGGCTTAGAAGTTGTATAATGTTTGCATGGTTAAACTGAACAAGGTTATCGGCATAGTCTCCTGCATTTTGGCGCTCATGTTCCTCGTCCAGGCGCCTCATGCGCAGACGGTGTCATTGAAAGCCCAGCTTGCGGATAACAGCCAGTACACCCTCGGGCCTGGGGACATCCTTAGAATAAAAGTTTTCAAACACAAGGACATTACCGGTGATTACAGGGTTGATGGAACTGGGAACATCGCCTTTCCTTTAGTGGGCAACATCAGGGCGGAAGGAAAAACTGTACAACAATTCCAAAAAAGTTTGATAGAAAAACTGAAGGCTGGGTACCTGGTGAATCCCAATGTGAGCATAGAGGTGACCAACTACCGGCCGTTCTTTATCCTGGGGGAGGTCAACTCTCCTGGCAACTTTCCATATCAAAATGGCATGACAGTGATCAACGCCGTGGCCTTGGCTGGGGGCTTTACCAACAGGGCGGACAAGGGCGATATAACCATTACCCGCATCGTGGCCGGGAAAGAGACAAAGATACACGCTTCCCTGAACCAGGTGGTCCTGCCGGGAGACACGATAGACGTTTCGCAGAGGCTTTTTTAAAAGGGCCCCAAAGTAGGACTACGTTGGATGATTGACAAGTCGAGGATGGGCAACCCGGGCAAATACCCGGACTACTGGCTGGATGACCAGGAGGAGCACGAAGGGCTGTTCTTTGTCTGGTGGGCGGCGCAGGCCCACAAACGCCTTGTTTTCTGGATTTGTTTCGGGGCCATTTTCCTTTGCGCCCTGGTGGTAATGCAGTTGACTCCGCTATACACGTCGCATTCCCTGGTGTTCCTGGAAACAGGGGGAGTCAAGGTGGTGGATCTGGAATCGGCCATGGAGAAAAACTATGGAGACCGATACAAGGTGCAAAGCGAGATCGAGATGATCAAATCTCCCGAACTGGCCAGACGGGTGATTAATAAACTTGGGATAGACAAGCTGCCAGAGTTTTCGCCAGCCGCCAAAAAAACCTCGGTGGTGTACAACCTGTTGAACTTCATACTGCCGGCCGACTGGTCCGAGGCCCTGACCGAATCGATATGGGGAGGACAATCCCCCGTATATGACGAACAGGTCCTCAGTTCGAAGGTTCTGGAAAAATATTTGAAGCGGCTCAGTGTGAGCGGCATCAGAGAATCGCTCGTCATCAGAATAAGTTTCACCTCCGCAGACCCGAAACTGGCGGCCCTGGTGGCAAACACCATGGCCAGCGAATACACCGCGATGCAGGTGGAATTGAAGCTCGAAGAGGCGAAGAAAGCCAATTACTGGCTTCGGGACAGGCTGGTGGAACTGAAGGAAAAGCTGGAGGCCAGCGAGGCCGCCATCGGCGAGTTTTTGAGGGATAACACCCTGTTCGAGGCGGGGGGGAGGACGATGGACGCCCAGCAGATGTCGGAGTTAAACAGCCAGCTGATCATCGCCAAGTCCCAGTTCGCCCAGGCGAACGCCAAATATATGCATTTGAAGGCGCTGTATGAGCGTGGCGACACCAGGAAGATGGTGGGCGCCGAGGAGGTCTTGTCTTCACCGGTCATCCAGAAGCTGCGAATGCAGGAAGCCGATCTGGCCAACAAAATATCGGAACTTTCCCAGGATTATGGCGAAAAGCACCCAGTAATGATCAACACCAAGGCCCAGTACCAGGATATCAAGAGGGAGATAAACGAGGAAATCGGCAACATCCTCAAGTCTCTTGATAACAATGTGGACGTGGCCCGGGTGAAAGTGTATTCCCTCCAAAGCGAGCTGGCCCGGGTGGTAGCCGAAACCGGAGCGGAGACAGGAGCCAAAATTAAACTAATGGCCCTGGAGCGAGAGGCCAACGCCAACAGGACCCTGTACGAGCAGTTCCTTGGCAGATTCAAGGAAACCAACGAGGGACAAAACCTCGAGCAGCCGGAGTCTAGGATTGTGGCCAGGGGCGAGATTCCCATCCATCCATCCTTCCCGAAAAAGCCAGCCATCTTCGCCGGGACGCTTTTCGTCGCTCTTTTATTCGGGGTATTGGCAGCCTTTTTAATTGAGAGAAGGAACATTACTCATGGTTTCATGAATCAGGATCAGATAAAGTCGATCCTCGGTATCAAGGTGCTGGGGGCGGCGCCAGAGCTGGAGTCGCTGGATATATTAGACATCTCCCCGGAGGAATGTGTCATGTCACATCCATATTCGCCATATTCAGAAGCCATACGCTCCATATCAATGTCGTTGTACATCAACTCCGCAGAGCGAAATGAAAAAACCTACCTTTTCACATCGTCGTTACCGGAAGAGGGAAAAACTGCTCTGTCCATCTCCCTTGCGCGGTCATGCGCCATGGACTCTCACAAGGTCCTGCATATCGATTTCGACCTGCGAAAGCCGAAAGTGCAATCCCGGATAGGGGTAAAAACAAAATTCGGCATATTGGACGTGCTCGATAAAAGATGCAAGATCAACGAGGCGATAATAATAGACAAATCCGGCGCCCACTTCATGACCAGCGGCGCCAGAAGGCAAAGCAAGCCAACCTCCCTTAAGGTGGAACAGATAAAGAAAATGTTGGACAATCTGGCCAAGTATTACGACTTGATCCTGCTGGACTCGGCGCCTGTCCTGCCGGTGGGTGACAGCAGATCACTGGTAAAATGCGTGGATTCGGTGATATACCTGGCCAAGTGGAAAGAGACCAAGCGCGAGGCGGTGCAAAGCGGAGTACAAATCCTGCTGGATCATAACGCAAAGATTCACGGACTGGTGCTCACATCACTCGATGTTAGAGAGAACAGCCGATATTACGGCTATAAGAGCTCCTACTATTACTACGGCGACGCCTACACTCACAGCTACAGCTGACAGCTGACAGCTGGCAGCGGCCGGTATGGCCCATGGAAATGAACAAGGATTACACCCGATATCTCCCGATGATTTTCGGGACGGCGCTCGTCCTGTACTCCGCGCCGATGCTCATGAAAAGCTTCTTGTTGCTGGCAGGCGGCTCTACTCTGGCCAGGCTGGAGCGTGGCGATCAGGCGCGACCTGAAAGCCTGGGGATCCTTGAGCGCTCCCGCGAAATGGCCGCTTCGGTCATCGAAACGGGCAGCTCCTGGAACCAACTGTCCCTTGCCCTTGTACACCAGGCGAATTTATACGAACCCGGCTCCGCCGAACAGACCGAGAAGCTGGAGCGCGCCAGGGAGGCCCAGGGAAAGGGTCTGGGGCTACAGCCAGCCAATCCCCACAGTTGGTTGAGGCTGGCGTATATCAACCAGCGGTTGGACGCCCCCCAAAAAACCGCCGCCGCGTTATACATGTCATACTGGACCGGACCCTATGAAATACATCTGGCGGAGTACCGCCTGGCCATGAGCGCCGGAATGTGGCAACAACTGGATAACTGGACTATGATGGCGGTTCACGCCGAGGTCAGGCTACTCAACTCTCAAAAGCCCGGATCGCTCAAGTTCCTGATGGAAAATGACGACAATGTCCGCAACATAGCTCAGCAAGCCTTGTAAAGCAGTGGAGAGCCCGCATGAGTGGTGTGGGAAAAAAGCGGCCCCCCCCTATACTCAGACGGGACGAAACGAGGCCCTGGCCTGGCGCGAACCGAAGGATCGCGAGCATGCCGCCCCCGCGATAGCAGCGAATGTTACCGCGACTGCCGGGATCTGCATTGAAAAATCGAATATGGAATGAAACCCCACCAGGATTAGCGCCGCCAGGCCCGCCGCCGAGTAAGGTCTTCCGCGATGACTCTTCTTCATGCCCCGGACGCAGGTGAGCAGGATGGCGGCTATCGATACAAAGAGGAAAAAAGAGGCCGGGATTCCAAGTTCCATGGCGCTCTCCAGATATACGTTGTGCGCCGTATCGAGTTGATGAAATAGTTCGATATTCTTATACCGTTTGATTGCGTGGTTGTATGCGCCATGCCCGATGCCGGACCAGGGCCGATGGGCTATACCCTCCTTCGTGGCCTCGTAAAGGGCGAATCGGAATTCACCGCTCTCCTCCAGGTATTCCATCCGCTTTTCAAAAGCATATCCGCTGACTGTGTATACCATGGTCGTAATCGCCAGAAAGGCCATGACCAAGCCGATCCTGACGGACTTCGCCCGATGGAAAATGAAAACGAACATGGTCAGGTACACCGCCACCGCCAAAAGAGTGAACACCAGCCCGGCCCGCGAATGGCTCAACACAAGGCCGCTAATCAGAATTACAAACGCCAGCAGACCAGGGACTACAAGGGAGGCGAAATTGCTCGTTTCCTCCGAGGATATACGGCCAGAGTCGCCAGTGGCGCTTAGTACTTGAGGGATTTTATCCGCCATTACGGCCAGCAGGCAGATGAGGCCCAGCCCGGCGTAGGTGGCGTAATGATTGTGGTTTATAAAGGTGGCCACCACATGATCCGCGGAGGGAGCCGCGAAATCATCCAGGTTGTACCAAAGAATCGTCCTGGAGCCTGTCCAGAAAACCGTGACTCCATACAGGGAATACACCACAGCTCCCGCCGCGATCCAAAACAAAAGCCGTCTGCTCCGGCGGCGGGAATGGCACAGCTGCAAAGAAAGAAAGAACACCGCGCCATATGAAGCCAGCTTCATCAGGGCGGTTTTGGTGGCCCCTGGGTCCAGGCTCAGCCTGGGGTCCACCAGTCCCCCCAGCGCCACGGCGGTCTGGTTCCACAGCGGGTCCGCCCACCCGGCTGGGATGGGAAGATAAGCTTGGGTGAAAGACCAGGCCAGGGTGAGCATGAAAGGCGCCACGATCCACTTGATTCTGCCTATCGGAATGAATTCCATAGACGAATTGTGGAGAAGGAGCAAGCCCCACCAGATGGTTAATATCCCGATCGCAAAGGCAAGAAGGGACCAGGACCAGGGCCTGTTGGAGCCGAAGGGAAGAGGGGCCAACAAAAGCAGCGCCACGAGGAACCGGAAGATCGTTCCCTCGTGGCGGAGCGCGTAGCCTATTCGAAAACGCACGGGGGTCGCAATTCCAGCGATAATGGTTGAACAGCGTCAATCATTTCAGAAAAATAGTAGCTCCTCATAATGCAAAGAAACGGTACATCGGACCGAATCAGCTTATCATCAACCTTCATGATTTGCCATAATGTAGAGGTGGGCCAGGGAAGGGTGAATTCCACTTATAAGGAAAAGTGATTAGACGGGATGATTAAGACTATATTAATGGCATTGGGGATTGTGATGATTTTTGAGGGGATCCCATATTTTGCCATTCCGGAAAGGTTGAAGGCGATGATGGCGCAAATCATGGAGATGGAAGACTCCACATTGCGGGTGATAGGGTTCATGATGATGATGGGTGGTCTGGCGCTGCTGGGTCTGAGCAGGATATGATCCGGGCCGCCGTTTTTGCGATTTGCCTTCCCCTGGCGATGTTGGCGCTGGCATTGCTGGCCCTCTACGCGATCAGGTGGTATGACCTGTCGATAAGAGGTTTCGATCCCCTCCGCCCCTGGACCGGTTGGCTAAGCGGGCATTTCGGGCGTCCAGTCCGAACCTTTGTGGCGGAGTTTCTCTATTGTATGGTAAACGCGTTCTTTTTGGTCGTGGGGTATGTTATGCGGCTATTCGGCCGGAGGAGCTCCATTCCATCCGGAAAAAACGCAGTCCAGGGGGCGCCTTTGGTAGTCCTGATCCATGGGCTGATGAGCACGGGAGCGAACATGTGGATAATGAAGCTTCGACTAAATATGCGTGGAATTAGAAATATCGCTGTGTACGACTACGAGTCGACAAAAGGAACAGTGGAACTGCAGCGCGACAAGCTGCGCGATTTTTTGGCTACCGCCCACCAGCAGACCGGCGCCGAGGGGGTGGCGTTTATCGCCCACAGCATGGGGGGGGTGATCGCCCATGACTATGCATGCCAGTATGGCGAGGCGTGGGGGGGGACATTGGCGCTGGTTACCACAGGTTCGCCGATGCGTGGGAGCCGTCTGGCGGCTTTTGGGCTCTCCGCCGCCGCCAGGGCGCTGCATCCGGAAAATCCATATTTCACCCAACTCGGCGCTCGACGGCCACAGGCCCCCTTTGTCTGCATAGGCTCCGTGTACGACGAACTGGTTATTCCGTACACCAATTCCTCCCACCCCCTGGCGGACCGCTTTGAGCTGGTGGATACATGCGGCCACGCTGGCCTGATATACAACGGCCGAGCCTTTGGCCATGTGATGGAGGCGCTCCGGTCAGCGCTTCCGGACGAGGCCGGCTCGGAGTGCGAGTCCATCGATGGCGGTTTACCCGGCCATGCTCAATCTGGGAAAATCTAGGCAGAGAAATATAAAAGGAACACGCGATGTTTGGAATCGGATTCACAGAAATGATGATCATTCTGGTGGTGGCCCTGGTGGTGCTGGGCCCTTCGAAGCTGCCGGAGATCGCCAGAAGCCTCGGGAAGGGTTACGCCGAGTTAATACGATCCATGCGGGATGTCCGCGCGGAAGTGGACAGGGCCTCCATGGGCCTGGATGAAGAGCGAAAAATCTTCCAGAACCCGGCGAAGATGGTGGAAAACATAATGGAAACCACCTTTCCAGAATCCAAGAAACCGGAGGAGGGGACAAAACCCAAGGTCGGCGAAAACAGCTCCAAGAGCTGATGACTGACATGATGTCCTGAATCTTTTTCCCAACCTTTTAATCGTATGTTTAAGGGGAGAGCGAAGATCCTGTGGCGTGGGCCTCTGCGGCGCGCAAGAGAAACATTACATGGTTACGGATATGGGCGAGGAAAGTACATCGGCAGACGTGGAGGCGCCGGAAGAACCGGGCCGGAGCCGGGCCATTCTGGTGGTGGGAACCGAAGAGGGCTTCTCCAGCATGCTGGTGGATTATGCGCTTGGGCTGGCTGGAAGGATGGGGTATTCGATAGTCGCCCTGAACCTGCTGGAGGCGGATAAAAGGGAGATGCGCCGGTACCATGGCGAGACAGGTAAGAGGGAGCTGGAAACCATGCAAAAGATGGCCCAGGCCGCCGCGGAGGATTTCGGGGGCAAGGCGTGGGCTCGTAAAGTGGCTTTCAAGAGCGAATGGACCATGGGTGAGCTGGACAAGTGCGCCCAGGATATTCTTGCGCGGGAAGGTAACATAGAACTGGCGCTGACCGAGCCGGAATATTTTGGCGATAGTGATGGGGAATATAAGTCGATCCCAACTTTCATGTATTCCGAATAATCCAGGCGCTGGACCTGATAATGAACCAACCGGAAAAACGCGTTATATAAAGGCCTGGATGGAACCTATAGCCCTGACACCCCAGATGCTGACGGTGCTAGTCGTGATCGCCGTAGCCATATTACTATTTGTCACCGAACTGGTCCGCGTGGATGTGGTGGCTATATTGATCATGGTAATTCTGCCAATCCTGGGGCTCGTGGGCCCAATGGAAGCCTTCTCCGGCCTCTCGTCAAACGCGGTGATATCGATTATTGCGGTGATAATCCTGGGCTCCGGGCTGGACAAAACCGGCGTAATGAACAAGGTGGCGGCGCCGATAGTCCGCTTCACCGGGGGCAGCTACTCCAGGGCGGTGGTGGGGATAAGCGGCACGGTGGGAATAATATCCAGCTTCATGCAGAACATCGGCGCCGCGGCTCTCTTTCTACCCGCCACCATGCGGGTGAGTCGGCAGATCAACGTTCCCCTTTCAAGGCTTCTGATGCCGATGGGATTCAGCGCCATCCTGGGCGGCACGGTGACTTTGGTTGGTTCCAGCCCCCTGATACTGCTCAACGACCTGTTGCCGCCGGGGACAGAGCATTTCGGCCTTTTTTCCGTCACTCCCATAGGACTCATGCTGCTGATTTCCGGGCTCCTGTATTTCGCGCTGCTTGGCAGGTATATCCTGCCAGAGAAGAAAGGCGCCGCAGGCGAGCAACGCGCCGGAGGATTGAGAATCCTTAAAGATTACGGGGTGACACAGAAGGTCATGGAGCTGACCGTGCCGGAGGATTTCAAGGACAGCGGTAAAACCCTCGAGGATCTGGCGCTGAGAAAAGCCTTTCTGGTAACAGTGATCGGAAGAGCCAGGAGCGATGGTTCGGAAAAAGTGATCTCCCCTTTGCGGACTCACCGGGTTCTGGCGGGAGATGTCTTGGTGGTGATAGGGCGCCTGGACAACATAAAGAAAATGAGCGATTACTTTGGGTTCATGATCCTGCCGGAAATGGTCGTTTTCCGCGAGGATATGGCCTCAGACACCGCCGGGCTGCTGGAGGCTGTGGTGGCGCCGGATTCGCCCCTTAACTGCTCCACTTTGCGAAAAGAGGGATTGTTGCAGCAGTTCGGAATTATGCCCGTGGCACTCTACCGCGAGGGAAAGGTTTTTGTGGCGGGGATCATGGACATCCCTCTCAAACAGGGGGATACTTTGCTGCTCCACGGCTTGTGGGAAAGCTTTTCCAGGATGAGAAAATCGCCGGATCTTCTCTTCGCCGGGCCGGCGGAATATGAGGTGTTCCGCAAGGATAAAGCCAAGGCCGCCCTGTTCGCGTTCGGATTGACCATGGCCATGGTGGCCGGCATGGACGTGTTCGATTTGAAATTGTCGCTTTCCAACTGCCTGATGACCGGCGCCCTGACCATGGTGCTGCTGAAAGTTATTTCCATAGACGAGGCCTATAAAAGCGTGGATTGGCGCACAGTGTTTCTCTTGGGCGGGTTGATCCCCCTGGGTGTGGCCACAGAAAAGAGCGGGACCGCAGCCTACATCGCCCAGCACATTTTAGTTCTTTTGGGGCAGGTCTCCCCAATCACCCTTCTGCTGGTGATCGCGGTTCTTACCACTGGGTTCACCTTGGTGATATCCAACGTGGGGGCTACCGTGTTGCTGGCCCCGCTAGTGTGGAACATGGCCCTGGGCGCCGGCGCAGACCCGAGGCTGGCCGTGCTGGTGGTGGGGTTGGCCGCGTCGAACTCTTTTATTCTCCCCACCCACCAGGTGAACGCCTTGTTGATGGGGCCTGGAGGATACCGCACAGTTGACTACATCAGAGCCGGTGGCGTTATGACGGTCATTTTCATCGCGGTGACCATATTCGGGATATGGGCTTTTCACGGTATATAACCTTTCACTGATCTTTTTCTCCAAATCGCGTAATATATGGGAGCTTTGTGTCAGCGGGCGGATATCGCGCCATTTTCAGGAAAATAATGAGAATCACTGTTAGAAAAGCCATCGAAAAAGCGTATAAGGAGCTAAACGACCGGGAGGGCTGGGGGGAAGCGGACCCTGGCGCCTTTGACGTGTCGCCCCCCAGGGAAGAAAAGTTTGGCGACTTCTCCACCAACCTGGCCATGATCCTGGCTGCCAGGCTGAAAAAAAAACCGCGGGACCTGGCCGAGAAACTGGCCGCCGCCTTTCTGGACGACGACCTGTTCGAGTCGGTGGAGGTGGCCGGTCCTGGATTCATGAATTTCAGGCTCAAACCGGTCCATTGGGCTCGGGAGCTGTCCCGGGTCAGCGGCGAGGCAGATTCCTTTGGCAGGACGGACCTGGGTCAGGGAGAAAAGGTTATGGTGGAGTTTGTCTCCGCAAACCCCACCGGGCCGCTGCATATAGGCCACGGACGCGGCGCCGCCGTGGGTGACGCGCTGGCCAGCATCCTTGCATGGGCGGGATACGATGTCACCCGGGAGTATTACACCAACGATGTGGGCCTGCAGATGGACAACCTGGGGCGCTCCACCCTTATGCGAGCCAGGGAGGCGGCCGGGAACCCGATGGAGGAGGAGCCGCCTTACAGGGGAGAGTATATGAAGGATGTGGCCAGGGCTTTTATCGAAAAGTATGGCCCGGAAATCCTCTCAGCCCCCGATGATGAGGCCCTGACCGCCGCCAGGAGGTTTGCTTCGGAGAGTATAATGGAAGGGATCCGGAAGGATCTGGCTGATTTTAATGTCCGGTTCGACGTATGGTATTCGGAAAAAACCCTGCACGATTCCGGCTCGGTGGATAGCCTGATAGGCCTGCTGCTGGAGAAGGGGCTGATATATGAACAGGAAGGCGCCTTGTGGCTGAAGACCGGGGAGCAGGGGGACGAGAAGGACCGGGTGGTGCGCCGGGCCAATGGGGTGACCACATACCTGGCGGCGGATATCGCGTATCACAAGACCAAGCTGGACCGGGAATTCAGCACTCTTGTGAACATATGGGGGGCTGATCACCATGGTTATGTGCCCCGGATGAAGGCTGTGATATCGGCTCTGGGCGGTGATCCGGAAAAGCTTGTGGTGCGGCTGGTGCAGTTGGTGAGCCTGAAGAAGGGTGGCCAGTCATACGCCATGAGCACCAGGGAAGGAGTGTTCACGACATTGCGGCAGATCATCGACGAGGTGGGGACCGACGCTGTGCGATATTTCTTCCTGATGCGTTCCTCCGACAGCCAGATGGAATTCGACGTGGACCTGGCCAAAAGCCAGAGCAGCGAAAACCCGGTGTACTACGTCCAGTACGCCCATGCCCGCTGTTGCAGCATTTTCAGGCAGGCCGACGAGAAAGGGGTGGCAGAACCCAGATTCGAGGAGGTGGATCTGTCATTGCTCACCGGCAGGGACGAGCTGCGGCTGATCCGGAAGCTTCTGCAGCTGCCGGAAGTGGTGGAGTTGGCGGCCAGGAGCTTTCAGCCGCATCACATCACGGGGTATCTTTACGAAGTGGCTGGGTTGTTCCACTTTTTTTACAAACACAACAGGGTAGTGAGCGAGGACTCGGCTCTCACGGCCTCCAGGATGGCGCTGATCAGGGCCCTTCAGATCACCTTGAAAAACGGATTGGAGATTCTAGGTATAAACGCGCCGGAAAAGATGTGATATTATCCAAACGAGAAGGATATGAAACCTGAACTTGTCACCATCCAGAAGATTAGGCTGATCCAGCTTGGCGCCGTGGCGTTGGTTGTCTGCGTCCTGTCTTTCATCATCGGCTATTACTATCATGGCTCCGGGGATGGAGAAACAGAGGCCCCTAGCCGGGTGGAGACCGCAAAAGAGCCCCAGAGGGGGAATGAAGGGCCGATCATAAAGCTTATCGGCCCCGATCCGGAGAAAAGGGAAGCTGAAATCGGGGAGGACACAGAGGCGCCTGTCACGCGTTTATCACCTCCCCCCCCAAAAAAGGCTTCGGTGCCGCCAAAGCAGCCCGCCGCCATGAAACCCGCCGTGGAGCCAATAGCGGCGCCCCCGCCCACCCCGGCGCCCAAAGAGCCGAAAGCCTCCACCAACCGCAAATATACAGTTCAGGTGGCTTCATTCCAGAAGATGGAGGACGCCAACAGGCTGATGGAGTCCCTGAAGAAAAGCAAATACCCCTCCTATATAAAGACCGTGGTGATAAAGGGGAAGAGATGGAACCGGGTTCGGGTTGGCTCGTATGAATCGATCGAGAAAGCCCGGAAGGTTTCCCTGCAAATAGAGAAGCAAAACAAGCTCAAAACTATGGTGGTAAGGTATGAGTAGCGCTTTTTACAATATTTGCAGGCTCACCCTGGCGCCATCGAATCCAAGGGCAACCACTGCCTGCTCCCCCAGCTGAAAACGAGCTTCGGCGGGAGCGCCCGCATATAGTTTCACCATGGTTTCAATGACACCGTAATGGGTGATGACCAGCGCATGGTTATCCTCATTATCCCGGCGCAATGCATCCATAAAGCTGTCCACTCTTGCCCGCATGTCATCTCCCGATTCACCCCCTGGGTATTTCAATGAAGTCTTGGACTTATGCATGTTTATGATCTCCATAACTTCCTGTTTCACCGCGCCGGTGTAACTGCCGAAGTCGATTTCCCGCAGTGCTTTGGTGAACGCTGGCGCAGGGAGGCCGGGTAGACGCTCCTGAATGATGGCCAGGGTGGCGCGCGCGCGGGGAAGGTCACTGCAATAGACGGCGGATATCGGAAAGGCGGCCAGCTTGTCAGCCTTCACCACGCTGGAAAGCCTTCCCTTCCGGGTCAGCGGGCTGTCCCCCTGTCCCTGAATGGTTCCTTTTTCGTTCGCTTCTGTCTGCCCATGCCGGACCAATAACAGCGTAAACCGCGCTGAGGAAGGAAGTTGGGTGCGATAAGGAGTGTGTGTCATGTAGACTAGTTTAACATGGGAGGAATCAACAAATGATTGATGGTGCGGCTCCGTCGGATAAGCCGATCCCGCCGGAGAAGTCGGCGCCCTGGTTTAGATATGTTTCCACCAGTGTGGAGAAGACTCTGGCGCTGGCCGAGGCGATAGGCGCATTGTTAAGGTCCGGAGACCTGGTGCTACTGATTGGGGAACTGGGGGCGGGGAAAACCACATTCACCCAGGGGCTGTGTCGGGGGGCGGGCATGAACCCCGGTATGGGGGCCCGGTCCCCCACGTTTACATTGATAAACGAGTATCCAGGCAGGACCCCCATCCGGCACGCGGACCTGTACAGGATCGACTCGCCGGAGGACTTTGACAGCATAGGATTGTTCGATGTGGCTTTTGAGGGGATAAGCATAATCGAATGGGCGGACAAGCTCCCGGAGGGGTTGGATCTGGCTCCGGCATTGACAATAAGGCTCCTGGAGATTTCCCAGAGAGACCGGGAGATAGACATACAATGCGTACAGGAACTGGAAGAGGAGATAAGGCGTAATATAACAACAGAGTAAGGGTTGTTCGGTTAATCGTTTACAAACAATAGGCCGTATGGCACACTAATTGCCTATGTTTGTTTCGTCACCATCATTCCGAATTCTCCTGGCGCTATGCACCGGGGGACTGATTGGGGTGATGATATGGTTTGCCGTTGGCAGGAGCGCCGGTCCCTCAATAGAGACTATCGTCAACGTTTTGACGGAAGGGGAGGGGATGGCGATCCAGTGGGCGGAGCTGCTGGAGAAAAAGGACAACAAGGTTACTCTGCGGATCAAGGCCAAGAAGGCGGTGATATCGGAGGATCGTACCCAGATAAGACTTTCGAACTTTTCGATGGTGTCGTACGGAGAGGAATCGGAGCGGACGACAATAATCGCCAGGGAGGGCCTGTTGGACAACGAAACCAAAGACGTGACCGCCGAAGGTGGAGTGCTGGTGATGAGTGATGACGGCAGGGCCATGTACACCGAAAAGTTGCGCTGGTATGAGGGCAAAAAAGCTCTTTCGAGCGATTCGCAAGTGAAGATATTCGGGGGCAATTTCGTTATAAAAGGCAAAACGCTGGAAGTGGATACCATCGCCGACAGGGCGCTGATCGGTGGCGGCGTGACAGCGATTTTTAAGAAGAGCCGATGAATTTAATTCAACCGCTGGCTGTGGGGGCGCTGATGGCCGTTTGCCTGGCGGGCCAGGGGTGGGCGGCCAGGATAGATGCGGGGAATTCGTCCGACGCCAATGCGCCGCTGAAAGTTACTTCCGACCAGATGCTCACCGACAAGAAAAACAGGAAGATCGTATTTTCAGGAGCGGTGGTGGCGGTGAAGGGGCGGCTGCGGATTAAGACGGACGAGATGACCGTGTGGACCGACGATGAACAGCGCGAGTTCCAGAAGATCGTGGCCCGCGGTTCAGTGCAAATCACCAAGGATGACAAGACCGCGACCGGTGAAAATGCCGAGTATTTCAACGAGAACAAAAAGAGCGGCCAGGCGGAGCGAATTGAGATAACGGGGAATGCCCACATGAGGGACGGCAAAAACAGCGCCTCCGGGAGCAAGGTGATCTACTATTTCAAGACGGAGGATATGAAGTTATCGGGAGACTCCTCCCGGCCTTCCTCCATTACCTTTTTCCCCGGTGAGGGAGGCGCCATGGCGCCCGCGCCGGAGTCGCCAATGTCGGAGACGCCAGCGCCTGAGACGCCAGCGCCTGAAAAGAAGGTATCGGCAAAACCGTCCGTGGAAGAATTTCCCGTAGTCATGGGAAGGCCTACGGTGTCCTCTGAAAAGGGAAGCGGTCTCCGCTACATGATCCAGGCGGCTTCCTTTCCCAACGAAAATGACGCCCAATCAATGGCGGCGAAGCTGCGCAAAAGGGGATTCTCCCCCCAGGTGGTGGAAGCGAGCGTAAAAGGCGCGCCATGGTACAGGGTGAGGGTGGGTGAGTATCACAGCTACGAGGAAGCCGAAAATGCCGCCGAGAGAATGCGCGAGGAGATGCGTTTGAAGCCGATGATCATCCAGAGCAGAGATTAGGAGAATCAAAGGTACGATGGCAGGGAAGTCGATGGAAAAGAGGGCCGCCAGTGTACAAGGTGTCGTGGAGCCCCATGGACCGAAAGGGGCGCAGGTCACAGAAAAAATCCTTACATCGGAGAATCTGTTCAAATCATACAGGAACAGGAATGTGGTCAATGGTGTGTCGCTTTCCATGACCAACCGGGAGGTCGTGGGGCTTTTGGGCCCCAATGGAGCGGGGAAAACAACCACTTTTTACATGATCGTGGGTTTGACGCGATGCGATTCAGGGAAGGTGTATTATTGTGGCGAGGACGTGACCTACTATCCCATGTATAAAAGGGCTAGGATAGGGATAGGATATCTGCCGCAGGAGCCTTCTGTTTTCAGAAAACTGACGGTGTTCCAGAACATATACGCCATCATGGAGACTCTTCCATACACCAGGTTTGAGCGGGTGCGCCGAACCGAGGAGCTTATGGAGGATTTCGGGATCAGCCATCTTTCCTCCGAGAGGGCGGTATCGCTCTCCGGCGGAGAGCGGCGAAGGCTGGAGATAGCCCGGGCGCTCTGCGCGAATCCATCGTTCATCCTGCTGGACGAGCCTTTCGCGGGGATAGACCCGATCGCCGTTGGGGATATCCAGAAAATAGTGTTGAAACTAAAAGAGATGGGTATAGGTGTGTTAATTACCGATCATAACGTGAGATACACTCTGGGGATAACAGACAGGGCTTATATTATAAACGAGGGGAGTGTGCTGGAGGAGGGCACACCGGAGGAGATAGCCTCTTCGGATAGAGCCAGAAAAATATATTTGGGAGAGGATTTTTCGCTAGAATAGGACTTTGTAAGGAAACGATAGCGAGAACCGGGAATATATGGGTATTGAATTAAAGTTGCAGATGCGCCAGGCGCAACGTCTGGTGATGACGCCCATGTTGCAACAGGCGATAAAGCTTTTGCCCATGACCCGTCTGGAGCTGGTCCAGGCCATCCGTCTGGAATTGGATCAAAATCCCCTGCTGGAGGAAGAAACGGCCGAAATCGCCGCCGAAGCTGAAACCGAGGCTGAAGTTGGCGAGGGGCTGAACTCCGATGAGGTGGAAGTACAGCCCCAGGAGGCGGTGTTCGAAGAACAAGCCGCCCTGGAAGAGGGGAAGCCCCTGGAAAAGAAGGATGATGTGGACTGGGACTCCTATATGCAGAACGACCTGTACGAGGGGCGCACCGGTGACGGAAACACCGAATTTCCCAGCATTGAGAACACTCTTAGGCAAAAAGAGAGCCTGGAATTCCACCTGATGTGGCAGCTGAGCGCCTCCGCCCTGGACAGCGAGGAAGAGCGCTTGGGGGAGATGATAATCGGGAACATCAACACGGAAGGCTATCTGGTGGAGTCCCTGGAGGATCTGGCTGCGGAAGCGGAGGTGGACACCGAGACGATGGAGGACGCGCTGCTGCTGGTGCAAAGCTTCGATCCTCCCGGCGTTGGCGCCAGAAACCTGAAAGAATGCCTGATGCTGCAGATGTCCAACGCGAAACTGAAAGGGAGCGTTGTCGAGAAGCTGATTCAGGATCATCTGGAAGATCTGGATGAGAAGAACTATAAAAAAATAGCCAAAGCCATGGACGTCACCCTGGATGAAGTCATCGATGCCATGCGGGTGATAAAGGAGTTCGACCCAAAGCCTGGACTGGAGTACAATCCAGAGGAAGCGGTATATATCACGCCAGACCTTTATGTAGTGAAGATGGACAACGAGTATCAGGTTTATCTGAACGACGAAGACGTGCCCCGGCTCAGGATAAACGCGTATTACCAGTCGATATTAAAAAACAAGGCCAAGGACGCCACCCAGACCCGGGAATATGTGGAGGAGAAATTCAGGAGCGCGCTCTGGATGATAAAGAGCATCGAGCAGCGCAGGCAAACCATGATAAAAGTGGGCAGGAGCATCTGCAAGTTCCAGAAAGAGTTCATGGACAATGGGCTTGAATATCTGAAACCGCTGGTGCTAAAGGACGTGGCCGAGGATATTGGAATGCACGAATCCACTATCAGCCGGGTGACCACGAACAAGTATATCCACACTCCCCAGGGACTATACGAGCTCAAGTATTTCTTCCATTCGTCAGTGGGAAGCATGCATGGCAGCAATATGTCTTCGGTGAGGGTAAAAGATATGATCCGGATGATCTGCAAGGAGGAGGATGCGGGCAAGCCATACACCGACGACCAGATAGTCCGGATGCTGGAAGAAAAAAATGTGAAAATAGCCCGCAGGACGGTTACCAAGTATCGAAAAGAGCTTAAAATACCATCTACTTCCAAAAGGAAGAGGCTGTTTCTATAACGCCACAGGAGTAAGAGGAGAAGAAAATGCAAATAACGATTACAGGACACCATGTCGAGGTGACGCCAGCCTTGAGGCAATATGCCGAAGAAAAAGTGGCTAAAGTGCGCAAGTACCTGAATACAACCATCAATGCCCATGTGACGTTGAAGGTGGAGAAATTAACCCACATCGCGGAGGTGACCATCCACGCCAACGGAGTGGACCTGCATGGGATGGAAAAGACCGACAACCTGTATGCCGCTATTGATAAAGTGATGGACAAGATCGATCGCCAGGCGAAGAAAGTGAAAGGCAAGATCCAGGAGAAGCGCAAAGACCCAGCGCCGACACGAGTCGGCGGTGAAGGGGAATAAGCGGCCTTGAAGCATATGGCCGAACACTCTTGAAAATCACCGATTTCCTCAGTCAGGAGAACTGCGTGGCCTCGCTGGCCTCCTCCGAAAAGGAAGAGGCCTTGCGGGAGTTGACGGCGCAGATCCGGATTGATGGGGAGCCTGTCGATGTGGAGGTCATCTACAAGGCCCTGATGGAAAGAGAAAAGCTCGGTTCCACGGGCATAGGCGAGGAGGTGGCCATACCCCACGCAAAGATCAAGGGATTACCACCTTTGGTGGGGGCCTTTGCCCGCTCCGAAAAGGGGATAGAGTACTATTCCGTGGACGATAAACCCGTGAAGTGGATCTTCCTCCTGCTAGCTTCGGACAACTCCACCGGAAGCCACCTAAAGGCCCTGGCCCGGATATCACGCCTGATGAAGAGCAAAAGCCTGAGGGAAAACATGAGAAGAGCCGGTACAGCCGAGGATATATACTCGCTTATAACCGAAGAGGATGAAAAACTCGGCTGAGCGCGCCTGGCCGGGAAAAGGAGAGGATCATGGAAAAGGACGATAGTAATAACGCGGCGCCAAAGAGGACGGGGCATCTGTTAATCGCCCACGGGGCGCTGGCCGGAGAGATGCTCAACGTCCTGGAATTCATCACCGGTAAAAGGCTCGATTACCGCGCGCTGGCCATTGACCATGCTCTGGACGTGGATAAAGCCCGCCAGATAGTCGAAAAAGCCGTTGATGAAATGATGGGGCCAGCCGGAGTGCTGGTTTATACCGACCTTTTCGGCGGCGCCCCCTCCAACATAGCTCTTTCCATGCTGGAGGAAAAGAATATAGAAATAATCGCCGGTGTAAACCTGCCTATCCTGTTGCGTTCCACCACTCTTAACGAGGAGATGTCCCTGTCCGAAAAGGCCGGGACGTTGCGAAACTATGGGCGGGACAACATTTTTATCGCCTCGGAAGTTCTTTTGGGAAAGGGTAGACGGTGAGAGGGGCGCCCATCCGGCCAGGCGCAAATTACGGGGCGTGACCCAGCGATTCCGGATCAGCGTCAAGCTGGGAAATAAATGGGGACTGCACGCCAGGGCCTCCTTTATGCTGGCATCCGCCGCCATGGGCTATCAGGCGGATATCATAGTGGAAAAGGATGGGGCCGCCGCAGACGCGAAAAGAATGGACGAGCTATTGCTGCTGATTGCGAAGGCGGGCGACACTTTACTTATTACCGCCACTGGCCCGGATGGGCCGGAGGCGGCGGAAAAAATAGTCGGCATGATAAGGTCCGGCTTCGGCGAGGAATGATGGATGTAACTAAAAACCGGGGGGCTCCACCAGGAGTGATCGTAAAGGGGATACCCGCCTCCTCGGGGATAGCCATCGGCAAGGCCTATCTGCTCGACGCGCAATACTTCTGTCTGCTTCGGCAGCTGATCGCTCCGGAGGAGATAGAGGATGAGATCATCCGGTTTCGTGGGGCCGTGGACACCGCACAGCAGGAGATTAACAGCATCAGAGAGGGAGCCCTGGAGGATGTGCCAGGGGATCTTCCCATATTGCTGCTGGACACCCACGCCCAGATCCTCAAGGACCCGACACTGATCAGGGAAATCGAGGAGAATATACGCAAGGAAAAGCACAACGCCGAATGGGCGCTAAAGACCGTGCTGGAGGAATACAACGCAAAGTTCTCCCGGATCCGGGATGGGTATTTCCGGGACAGATTGTTGGATATCAAAAGCGCCGTGGAAAGGCTCCAGCGAAACCTGATCCGGAGCGAGGAGGAGGGCGCCTCGCTGGTGGAGCCGGTGATCCTGGTGGCCCATGACCTGACCCCGGCGGACACCTTGAAACTGGATACCCGAAAAGTGCTGGGCATCGCCACAGACGCCGGAGGGAAAACTTCCCATGCCGGCATCCTGGCCGCCTCCATGGATATCCCAGCTGTGGTGGGGCTCAAGACTCTGGCCAACGAAATCCGCACCGGAGACACCCTGATAGTGGACGGCGGAGCCGGGGTGGTGGTGTGCAATCCCAGCCGAGAGCAGTTCCTAGAGTACAACTCCAAACGACAAAAGTATCTCTATGTCGAGAAGGAGCTCCACGGGCAAAAGGATCTGGAAGCCAAAACCCTGGACGGTGAAACAATCCGGATAATGGCTAATATCGAATCGGCAAACGACCTTGCACACATAAAGGAACACGGCGCCGAGGGGGTAGGCCTTTTCCGCACCGAATACCTGTTCCTACGCAGCCCCAGCCAGCCTGATGAAGCAGAACAGTATCAGGACTACCGCAAAGTCGCCGAATTCCTGAAAGGCAAAGAGGGGGTAATCAGGACTTTCGATCTTGGCGGAGACAAGCTGGCCTCCCACGCCGGAAACCAGTGGCCGGAGCCAAACCCGGCGCTGGGTCTGCGGGCGATTCGCTACAGTCTGGCCCATGTGGATATGTTCAAGATCCAGCTTCGGGCGATCCTGCGCGCTTCCGCCCATGGGAACATAAAGATCATGTATCCTCTGATCACAACCCTGGAGGAACTGCAGGAGGCCAACGCCATCCTGGCCCAGGCCAAGGAGGATCTGCGCAAGGAGGGGATACCCTTCAAGGATCCGATAAAGGTGGGGATCATGATAGAGACACCATCCTCGGTCATGATCGCCAGGGAACTGGCCGCCAATTGCGACTTCTTCTCCATCGGCACCAACGACCTGATCCAGTACACCATGGCCATAGACCGGCTGAACGAAAAGGTAGCCTATCTATACCAGCCGCTGTCGCCGGCGATCCTGAGGATGTTGCAGAGGGTCATCAACGCCGCCGACGAGGCAGGAGTGGAGGTCTCCGTATGCGGAAAGATGGCGGGAGACCCGGTGTATGCCCTTCTGCTGTTGGGATTTGGCGGGGTGCGAGAGCTCTCCATGGATCCCCATTCCATCCCCAGGATGAAAAAGATAATCCGCTCCGTACGGATGGAGGATGCCAGGAAAATGGCATCCCAAGTGGGGAAAATGGGCTCGATAATGGAGATCCATGATTATGTCCTTCAGTCGGTAAAATCCATTCTGGGCCAGGACCTGACCTCCGATTTATTTGAAGATGACATCTGACGGCTCCACCAGGGAGGATGTAGATGGCCTGAAAAGGCATGTGACGAAAACGGCCGGCCATGTTGGGCTGGCCACTTTGCTCTCCAGGATCACCGGATTTATCCGCGATATGGTGATCGCCCACTATTTTGGCGCCAGGGAGATAGCGGACGCGTTTTTCATCGCCTTCCGGATCCCCAACCTTCTGCGCCGCTACACCGCCGAAGGAGCGCTCACTGCGGCCATGGTTCCGGTATTCTCCGAGAAACTGCGTAAAAACCGGGAGGAGGCGTTCCGGCTGGGTCGGAACCTTCTGACCCTGATGTCCATGACGCTGGTGGTGATCGTGGTGTTGGGGATGGTGGTGACATCGCTGGTTGTCATGGTCATAGCGCCTGGATTCTACGACAATCCGGAGCAGTTCGGCCTGACGGTGGACCTGACCAGGATTATGTTTCCATACATACTGCTGATCTCGCTGGCATCGGCGCTGATGGGGATGTCCAATTCCATGGGCAGATTCTTCATTCCGGCCACGGCTCCTGTGCTGCTTAACATCTCCATCATATTGTGCGCCCTGGGATTGAGGGATTTATTCGAGAGGCCGGTGATGAGCCTGGCGGTGGGAGTCCTGATAGGCGGCGTGGCCCAGCTGGCTCTCCAGTATTCCCAGATCGTGAAGCTGGGCTTCAAATACACTCCCCTGGTAGACTTCAATGACAAGGACGCGCTCCGGGTGGGGGCGCTGATGGTTCCTGCAGCCATAGGGATGGCCGCTGTGGAGATTAACCTTTTGATAGACACCATCATGGCCTCGTTTCTGGTCAAGGGGAGCGTGTCGTACCTCTATTACGCAAACAGGGTGGTGCAGCTGCCTATGGGGATTTTTGGCGCGGCCGTGAGCCTGGCGACGTTGCCGGCGATGTCCAAGGAAATCTCCGCAGATGGCGCCGTGGGAAGGCTTGTTGATATTTTCTCCCACGCCTTGCGCATCACCATGCTGGTGTCGATCCCCTCAATGGTGGGGATCATCCTGCTGGCCGATCCGATCACCAATCTTCTTTTCGAAAGGGGAGAGTTCGACCAGGCGGCCCGGATAGGATCCGCCTACGCCCTGGTCATGCTGGCTGTGGGATTGCCCGCCTTTTCGCTGATCCGGGTGGCCGCCAACGCCTTTTACTCCATGAAGGACACCGCCACCCCTGCGAAGGTGGCCGGATGGTGCCTGCTGATAAAGCTGGCCACAAGCCTGGCGCTGATCGGCCCGATGTCCTATGCGGGGCTGGCGCTCTCAACTTCCATTACGGCCATAGCCAACATATCGATCCTGGTGTGGATATTGCGTCGACGCCTGGGTCGCGTGGATGGTGGTAAGATCGTCAGGTCGACCATTATGATGGGGGCCGCCGCCATAGTGATGGGACTTGTTACCGTGGTGTACGCCTGGGCCTTTTATTCCCTGGAGGCTGCGGCCTTCGCCAAGGCGTTGCATATGGCCTTGATGATAGGCCTCTCCGCGGGAGCGTATTTCGCCCTTCTTTGGGCCCTGGGGAGCGAAGAGGTGGAGGAGCTTGGGGCAATGGTCTGGTCTAAACTGGCAGGCCGGAGGGGCGGATGATCGCCGTAACGCAAAGAGTGGCCCATGCAAAGGTGGATGTGGATGGCCAAACAGTGGGTTCCATAGGGCCAGGATTTATGATACTGGTGGGAGTGGCCAAGGGGGATGGCGCAGAGGAAGTGACATATCTGTGCAATAAGATCGTCAACCTGAGAGTTTTTGACAACGAAGATGGAAAGTTCGATCTGTCGCTTCTGGATGTGAAAGGAGAGGCACTGGTGGTGAGCCAATTTACGTTGCTGGGCTCCTGGCGCAAGGGAAGAAGACCTGGGTTTGACCAGGCCGCCAGGCCGGAAGAAGCCGCCCAACTGGTGGAAATGTTCGCCAGGGAGCTGGAAAAACTGGGAGTCAAGGTGAGCCAAGGGGCTTTCGGCGCCAGGATGGAAGTGAGTCTGCTGAATGACGGGCCTGTGACTTTTTGCATGAATACGCAAATCTCTGAGTGAAGAATAAAGAATAATTATGTTAAAACGTTCAAAATAACGCTACAATAGGGAGTTGGATAGGTGGGATCAAGTGTACTGGAACATTTCAAATAAAATGACGCTTGTGGTTGATTATGGCCCTTAAGGAAGATGGCTGATGCCTAGCGAAAAAGAGCACGAACTTTATCAACACCTGCGGAAGGACTACTTCGGGCGGGCTTTGCTCTTTCATATAGAAAAATATTTCCCCACCGACAGAGAAACTTCCAAAAGAATACTGATGGAGCCGGTGGACGGATTTTTGCCGCGCCAGGTGGCCCAGGGGATAATTAACGCCATCAAGGAATCCCAGGCTAAAAACGCAGGGCATTTCACAAATGTCTTCAACCGCAACGTGGCTAGACACACATTCTCCTCCAACGGTCCGGACTATGCCGCCTTCGCCAGCGATGGCAATATGCGCAGTATGGTGGCGTTCATAATCAAAAAGTTTGAGAAATACTTCAAAGAGCTAGACAGCACCACCAGACGCGAATGGCTGGTGGATCATATCGTCAATAGCCCATCGTTTTCCTCCATGCAAAGGGAACTCACCGAGCAGGAGGTGAATCTTTTGGTAGATAATATATTTATCATCTAGCCCGGCTGCACAGCGTTTCACCCGGAAAAATTCTCTCGAGAATTTACATTTCAAACATATTTCCATAGTACTGTAAGCAGCGCCTCCTTCTCATGTTCGCGGGATGGCGGCGTTATAATGAACATCAGGATACTGATGGATCGCGATGAACCTTACCCCCTCATATATGAAGCTGCGCGATACGGGAGAGCTGTGGCGCCGCGCGGAGCAAATGCCCCCCATGCTGAAAAAATGCGCGCTATGCCCCAGAGCCTGCGCTGTGGACAGGACCGTCGGCGAGTTGGGCGAGTGCAAGGCCGGAGCCGGGATAATGGTCTCCAGCGCATTCCCTCATTTAGGCGAGGAGCCGCCATTGGTGGGGATGGGTGGCTCTGGGACCATATTCCTGACCCATTGCAACCTGCGTTGCGTCTTCTGCCAGAACTTCGACATCAGCCACATGGGCAGGGGGGAGGAAGTGACCACGGAGGAGGTGGCTCGGATGACGCTCCAGCTGCAGGCTATGGGAGTCGCGAATATAAACTTCGTCACCCCCACCCACTACGCGCCGCAGATCGTGGAGGCGGTGGCCTTGGCCGCAGAGCGGGGGCTGCAGCTGCCTATCGTGTGGAACTGCGGCGGCTACGAGTCCCTGCCAGTGATCCGGGCGCTGGAGGGGATCGTGGACATATACATGCCGGATATCAAGTTTTTCGACAAAGCCTCCGCGGAAAAATACATGGCCGCCCCCAACTATCCACAGGTAGTCCGCAAAGCGCTATTGGAAATGCATCGGCAGGTGGGGCCGTTGGAGCTGGACCGGCGGGGGATCGCCCGCAAAGGAGTACTGATCCGCCACCTGGTGATGCCGGGGCACAAGGAGGACACCGAGGCCATCCTGAAGTTCATCGCCGAAAAGTTGTCACCGGATAGTTATGTGAACATCATGGAGCAATACCACCCCGCATGGCGGTCCCATGAATTCGATAAGATCAACCGGAGAATCACCCACGCCGAATGGGAAGAGGCGTGCGAAACGGCAAGGAAGCTGGGATTGAGCAGGGGGTTTTAAGAGTGGTGGGGTGGCAGAACACCAATGAAACAGAGTCACTCAGCGGGATATTTCTCTTCATGAATCATTTGCTCTGGAGCTGTGAGGAATCTGAATTCTTTTTGGAGAGATTCCGGGGCAAGCCATCTTTATCGCAAGCCCGGAATGGCAAACGCTGTCAAAAGTTGGATAAACCTGATCCTCCCCTCATTCTCTTGTATAATCAATATTTCCCTTTTGTACGGAACTAAATGAGCTATAAGGAATGGCCTTACATAGAGGCCCAGAGAATCACCGACCGCGCCGCCAGGCTGGATAAGGACAACATCACAGCCCAGACAGGATACGGCCCTTCCGGCCTGCCGCATATCGGCACATTCGGCGAGGTGGCGCGCACATCCTTCGTGCTGCAGGCGCTGGAAGTGGTGGCGCCCCAGCTAAAAACCCATCTGATCTGTTTCTCCGACGACATGGACGGCCTGCGGGAGGTCCCCCAGAATGTCCCAAACAAAGAAATGGTGATAAAGCACCTGGGCAAACCATTGACCTCCGTGCCGGATCCATACGGCGAGGAGCCATCCTTCGCTCACTACATGAACCGGAACCTGCGCGAGTTCCTGGATTCGTTCGGGTTCAAGTACGAGTTCGCCTCCTCCACAGAGAAATACGAGTCCGGCGCCTTCAATGAGGGTTTGACGCGGATCATGAAGAAGTATGACAAGATAAAGAAAATGTTCGTGGCCAACATCGCCGAGGATAAAAGAGAAGCCTGGTCACCCTTCTTTCCCATTTGCGAAAACTGCGGAAAGATATACACCACCGTGGTCACAGATTACAACCCGGAGGAGCTGACGGTGACATACCTTTGCCAGGCGGGGGTGGAAGGCAAATACTCCGCCTGCGGCCACACCGGCCAGATAAGTGTGCTGGACGGCGGTTGCAAGGTCGGCTGGAAGGTGGATTGGGCCCTGCGTTGGGCGGCGCTGGGGATCGACTACGAGATGCATGGCGAGGATCTGCTGGACTCGGCGCGGCTCTCATCGAAGATCGTGAGAGAGATCGGTGGCAAACCTCCGGAGCTGTTCAAGTATGAGCTGTTTCTGGACGAGACCGGCAAGAAGATTTCCAAAAAGATCGGCAACGGCATCTCCATCGAGCATTGGCTGCGCTACGCCCCGGTGGACTCGTTGCTCTACTTCATGTTTTTAAAACCTCAGCAGACAAAGAAGATGGGCCTGCCCATTCTGCCGAAGATCGTAGATGGCTATCTGGAATTGATGGCCGGGTATGATGGCCGCACCCACGACTCCCCGGCGTTTTTCGTGGGAAGGCTGGCCAGTGGCGCCCACGCCAGCGCCCAGCATGGACAGAATA